>QWCH01003846.1_pt1 | contig 30780 bp, 28 predicted proteins | sample 1972671 | NCBI WGS metagenome assembly QWCH01 (sample SAMN09866713, study PRJNA288562) | Human gut metagenome isolate term3_stool, whole genome shotgun sequencing... | isolation source: gut | host: Homo sapiens | place: USA: California
GAGCTATGTCCCACCGCACTAGCCTTATCCGCCTTTTATTATAATAAAAATAAGCATGCGGATACATACATAATGTATCTACATGCTTATAGTACAAGCCGCACTAGTTGTACTCCCTCATAGACAATATAAAACCGCGCGAACCGAAACTCGTTGCCATCTGCTATTAAAAATATGGCAGATGGCAATTCAGACATCGGCTTCGCGCGGTTATGTTTTATTGCGGGAGTACAGGCAAGTGCGGCACAAAAGTCCTACAAATTGTCTCCCGGGATGCGGACATGACCCGCGGAGTGCTCCAAACTTGGAAAAACACGGATCATCGAAGATGCAGACATCAGGCTGGCTAGAAATGCCACATTTTTTGAACCGAATTTCCATCTGTATTTCCACATGAAATCCACAAGTGCGTTTCTTATAATATTATTGCTTATTAAAGCATGATATGCTTATTGTGACAGTTCCTTTGTGTGATAGGAAATATGTAACCTGCAGTTACATGGAAATCCACCCGAATGCATTGGCAACTGAGCTTGCAAGAATGATCATGGTAAAAACCGGGCATAAGTATTTGATCATCAAAACAAAAATCTTTTTCCGGCGGAAGGTGCCTTCCCCGTGCAGGATTTCTTCCTCCATGCGATCGATTCCGATTACCCTGGATACAAGAAGGCTTGTCATCAAGGCAGCGACCGGCATCATCACGGAGTTGGTCAGAAAATCAAAGAAATCCAGAAACTGCATGCCGATGATCCGGATGTTTGCTAACGGACCATAACCTAAGGAGGAGAGGCTTCCGAGCGCGATCATGATCACACCGACTAAGACGGTGGATTTCCTGCGGTTCCATCCAAGTTCGTCCTCAAAGGTAGAGACCGCGCTTTCTGTCAGTGCAATCGAACTTGTCACAGCGGCAAAAAGCACCAGCAGAAAGAACAGGATACCAACGAAAGTGCCGAGTCCCATATTGGCAAATACTTTTGGAATCGTGATGAACATCAGCGCCGGACCCGCCTGCAGCGTGTCCGGATCGCCGCCTGAAAATGCAAATACCGCGGGGATAATCATAAGTCCTGCCATAATCGCGATGGCAGTATCAAAAATTTCGACGTTCTTGGTCGATCCCTCGATGGAAGTTTCCTTTTTCATATAAGAACCGAAGGTAATTAAGATTCCCATGGCGATGGAGAGTGAATAAAACATCTGCCCCATGGCTGTAACAACGGTCATCCACGAAAAATTCGCCGGATTCGGTACAAGAAAATATTTCACGCCGGCAAGCGCTCCAGGTCTTGTCACAGAATAAACGGCAATGATCACGGACAGTACGACAAGAACCGGCATCATAAGCTTGGAAACACGTTCCACTCCGTTACGGACTCCTGCAAAAATAATAACCAGCGTAAACATACAGAAGAGAACGAAACAGAGCTCCGTCGATGCGCCGTCTGAGATAAAGGCGGAAAAATAACCGTCTTCTGCAAGCTTAGCCCCGTCTCCGCGGATGTATTCAAGCAGGTATTTGATCACCCATCCGCCGATCACGGAGTAGTAAGGGACGATCAGGATCGGGATTACGGCGTTAATCCATCCGCCGAAGGACATCCATTTTTTCTTCCCGAATGACTGGAATGCACTGACCGGACTTTTTCTTGTCATCCGCCCGAGGGCGCTTTCTGCGACGATCATGGTGTAGCCGAACGTGAGGGCTAACACAATGTAAATGAGAAGGAAGATTCCCCCGCCGTATTTAGCAGCAAGATATGGGAATCTCCAGATGTTTCCGAGACCTACGGAGGCACCGGCAGCTGAGAGTACAAAGCCTATTTTTCCTGAGAAGGAACTTCTGTTGTCTTTAGAATTCATAATTTTATCCTCTTTGATGTATTGTGTGTAATGAGAGCACACAAAGCCTATTTTAGCATAGATGGCAGAGAATGTCACGATAGCCCGGTATCTTTTTCGTGTTGTTTCACTTGAGAAATGGTCTGTTTATGGTATAATGTGATACAGGTTGTAAAGAAACAGTTTGAACGAAATGCAGGAGAGAAGAATATGAAAAAGATCTTAGACCTTATCACCGGGGAAGTCACACAGGCATTTGTGGACTGCGGTTACGATGCAAAGTATGGCAAGGTGACATTATCCAATAGACCGGATCTCTGTGAATATCAGTGCAACGGAGCGATGGCGGCGGCAAAGGAGTACAAGAAGGCGCCGTTTATGATCGCGGACGAAGTGGCGGAGAAGCTTTCCGGGAATGCCATGTTTTCCATGGTGGAATCTGTAAAGCCGGGATTTTTGAATCTCAAGCTGGATGAGGCATATCTGGCGGATTATGTGGCAAAGATGCAGGCGGACGAGGGAAGATACGGCTGTGAGAAGACCAAAGAGCCGAAGACGATCATGATCGATTACGGCGGACCGAACGTGGCGAAGCCGCTTCACGTCGGACATCTGCGCTCGGCGATCATCGGCGAGAGCATCAAGCGCATCGGACGTTTTATGGGACATACGGTAATCGGCGATGTGCATCTGGGCGACTGGGGCTTACAGATGGGACTTATCATCACGGAGCTTCGGGAGAGAAAGCCGGATCTGGTATATTTTGATGAGAGTTATACCGGCGAGTATCCGGCAGAGGCGCCGTTTACCATCTCAGAGCTTGAGGAGATCTACCCGACAGCCAGCGGCAAGTCCAAGGAGGACGCAGCCTACAAGGAGGCGGCGATGCAGGCAACCTATGAACTGCAGCACGGCAGAAGAGGTTATCAGGCACTGCTTTCCCACATCTTAAATGTGTCCGTCACGGACTTAAAGCGCAACTATGAGAATCTGAATGTATCGTTTGATCTGTGGAAGGGCGAGTCCGATGCCCAGCCGTACATTCCGGATATGGTGCAGAAGATGAAGGATGACGGATTTGCCTACATCAGCGACGGTGCGCTTGTCGTGGATGTCAAGGAGGATACCGATACCAAGGAGATCCCGCCGTGCATGATCTTAAAATCAGACGGTGCATCCCTCTATAATACGACGGATCTCGCAACGATCGTGTGGCGTATGAAGGATTACCATCCGGATGAGCTCATCTATGTGGTGGATAAGCGCCAGGAACTCTATTTTACACAGGTGTTCCGCTGCGCGCGTAAGACCGGACTGGTAAAGCCAGAGACAGGCTTAAAGTTCCTCGGATTCGGCACGATGAACGGCAAGGATGGCAAGCCGTTTAAGACCCGTGAGGGCGGCGTTATGCGTCTGCAGTATCTGCTTGAGAGTGTGAACGAGGAAATGCTCAAAAAGATCACGGAGAACCAGAAGGCAAAAGAGAACCTTGAGATCAGTGAGGAAGAGGCGAAGGAGACCGCGAAGATGATCGCGCTTGCAGCCATCAAGTACGGTGACCTCTCCAATCAGGCAAGCAAGGATTACATCTTTGATATTGACCGGTTCACCTCGTTTGAGGGAAATACCGGACCATACATCCTTTACACCATCGTTCGTATCAAGTCGATTCTGAACAAGTATCACAGCATGGGGAAGGATGAGAGCGGCGCAGTGATTGAGGCGGCTCATTCCGCAAGCGAGAAGAACCTTATGCTGGCACTTTCTGGATTTGGTGCTATGATGGAGAACGCTTATGAGGAGACAGCGCCGCATAAGATCTGTTCTTACATTTATGAGCTGGCGAATGCATTCAACAGCTTTTACCATGAGACAAAGATCATGTCCGAGGAGAACGAGCAGATCCAGAAGTCTTATATCCGTCTGTTAGAGCTGACGAAGTCGGTGCTTGAGACCTGCATCGATCTGCTTGGCTTTAAGGCGCCGGAGCGCATGTAACCTATTTAGTGAGTTGATAAAAAAGAAGGGGCTGCCGCATGAAACGGGCTGCCCCTTTTGCTGTGAGAAGTAATAGGATAAGAAGTCATGCTTTTCGATTTCTGATGGAATGTAGCTGGAAATTCGGATCAAAAAATGTGGCATTTCTAACCAGCCAAATGTTTGCATCTTTGATGATCCGTGTCTTTCCAAGTTTGGAGCACTCCGCGGGTCATGTCCGCATCCCGGAAGACAATTTGTAGGACTTTTGTGTGTGTCCCTTGCGGCACCAGACAACAGATGGCATAAATGCCATCTTTATGTCGAACAAAACATAACCGCGCGAAGCCGATGTCTGATGTCTGATACAAGTGGGCAGCCCCTTCTTTTTTGCGCTTTTTTATGACCGACGCAAAAAGGAGTCATATTTTTTCGGACAGGTCATAGAATTAGACATAGCCGGAAAGGAGGCATAGCTTTGGAGATCGTCAAAATATTCCCGGTGCATATAAGAGAAGCGCTGGCGAACGATACATGGAAGGCGGGACTGGAGGAGATCCGTGTCCGGGTGGGCAGTCCGCTTGAATTTATTTACGGCGGGGAGAGCCGCTATCTGCCGGGGCGGGAGGGCGCGTATGCACTGCCTTCTGCCTGCGGATATGAGAACGGCTATCGGATGACGCCGGAGGATCTTCGTGAGATGCTCAACTATATCAGTGATTATTCGCTCTACGCCTACAGCGAGGAGGTGAAGGAGGGCTATCTTACCATTGAGGGAGGACACAGAATCGGAATGGCGGGACAGGTGGTAAAAAAGGATGGGAAAGTGACGGGTCTTAGCCATATCACCTTTTTAAATGTCCGGATTGCACACGAGAAACGGGGCTGCGCGGATGACATTCTTCCGCATATCAGGAGATCGGACGGTATCTATAATACACTGATGCTCTCGCCGCCCGGAATCGGGAAGACGACGTTTTTGCGGGATCTGATCCGGCAGTTGTCCGCGGGGGATGCGGGTGCACCCGGAATGAAAGTGGGGGTTGTGGACGAGCGTTCCGAGATTGCCGCATGCCACCTGGGAATTCCGCAGAACGATCTGGGCCCCCGCACGGATGTGCTGGACGGCTGTAAGAAAACGGAGGGAATCCGGATGCTCCTGCGCTCCATGTCGCCGCAGATTCTGGCGGTGGATGAGCTTGGTGGAAAGGAGGATTTTGCGGCGGTAAAACAGGCACTGTGCTGCGGGTGCAGGGTACTCGGGACCGTGCATGCGGGCTGTGTGCAGGAGCTTCTGGACAAACCGTATCTGCAGGCATGCGTCACACAGAAGCTGTTCGGGCGCTACATATTGATTGAACGGAATTCCCGCGGGGAGCGCAGCACCACAATCTATGATGAACGGATGGAGCGGATATGTTAAAAATCATGGGAAGTATCCTGGTCTTTGCCGCGGCGGCGGGGATGGCAGGCACATACAAAAGAGAACTGGCAGACCATCTGGCACTTTTGTACGCGCTGCGGAAACTTCTGGTGGATCTTTCCTGTTACGGAAATGGAACCAGACAGCCGGTGGAAGTTCTGCTGGGATGCTTTGTGAGAACGCCGGATGAACGATTAAATGAGATCTGTCGGAAGATTGCAGACTGCCTGATAGAGAAAAACGAGAAAAACGGGGAACAGGTGTGGAAGAGGGTTTTTGAGGAATATCGGAAAAAACTGTGTTTAACCGGAGAGGAGAGCGCGCTCATCGGGGAGGCGGGCGGCGCGCTTTTCGGGAGAAGCGAAGAAGAAAATCACAGAAGACTCACGCTCATTTTAGAACAGCTGGATGACAGGATCAAAACCGTGCGGGGAGAGCTTGGAGAAAAGCAGAAGATTTATGCGACTGTCAGTATGGTGATGGGGGGAATGCTCGTCATTCTTCTGATTTAGACGGCAGGAAAGCAAAACAGAAAGGAAAGAAATACGATGAGCGTGAATTTGATTTTTAAGATAGCGGCAGTCGGGATTCTTGTGACAGTGATCGGACAGGTCTTAAAGCACAGCGGCAGGGAGGAGCATGCGTTTTTGACCAGTCTTGCCGGGCTTATCATTGTGCTGTTCTGGATCGTTCCGTATATCTATGAATTATTTGAGACGATGCAGTCGCTGTTTGCGCTGTAAGCCGGGAGAAAACCATGGATATTGTAAAAATAGCGGTTCTTGGCATCGCGGGAGTATTTCTTGCAATTCCGCTCAAAAGAGAAAAGGGAGAGTACAGTACGTTTGTTGCAATGGTTGTGGGAATCTGCATTTTTATCTATCTGCTCACAAAGGTGGAGACTGTACTGCTCTTTGTGGATTCCATCAAGTCGCAGCTTCCGGTTGACAGCAGGTACATCGGGCTGGTGGTAAAGATGGTGGGAATCACGTATGTGTCGGAGTTTGCGGCGAATCTGTGCAGGGATTCCGGTTATTCTGCGATCGCAGGCCAGATTGAAATGTTTGCAAAGCTGTCTATTCTGGTGGTGAGTGTGCCTGTGTTTGGGGCGTTTTTGGACGCGGTAGGGAGTTTTTTATGAGAGAGTGGGGAAAGAGGAGCTTCTGTCTGGTGTGCATGTTTTTGGTTTTGACCGGAATGCCTGTGACTGTGCAGGCGGCAGATTATGACGGCGGGACGGGGAGCGCGGAGAAGACGCAGGAGACATATTTAAAAACGTTTCTGGAAGATCTGGACTTTGCAGAACTGGATACGTGGACCAAAGAGGAGCTGTTTCCGGAGCAGAGGGAAAAATTCAGCTTCTCCGTGATGGTGCAGGAACTGCTTGCGGATGGAATCGGAGTGACCTCCATGGAAAAAATCGGACATTGGCTGTGTGATGCCCTGCTGTATGAGATAAAGACCGGCAAAACAATTCTGGTGGAGGTGGTGCTGCTTGCAGCGGGTTTTTCCATGCTTAAGAATTTCTCGGGAACCTTTGAGAAAAATTATGTTTCCGACATCTGTTTCCTGCTGGTCTACGGCGTGCTCTGTGTGCTGCTGCTAAAGTCTTTTGAAATCTATGGAACGGTAGCGGAAGAAGCGCTAAACGGCAGCATCGATTTTATGAAGGCACTCATTCCGGCGTTTGGCATCAGCATGGTATTTTCCTCGGGGGCGGAGAGCTCCGCCGCCTTTTATCAGCTGGCGTTTCTGGTCATTTATCTGGTGGAGTGGCTCTTTCTTTCGGTGCTGCTTCCCTTCATCCGTGTGTATGTGGTGACGGAGCTGTTCAATCACTTTTTTGAGGATGAAAAATTCCAGAATTTTACGGAATTATTGGCTGGAGTGATCTCCTGGGGGATGAAGAGCGCGATGATGGTGGTGCTCGGATTAAACGTCATGCAGGGACTGCTTGCACCGGCAAAGGACCGCCTTTTAAACGGAGCGGTCAGCCGTGCGGCGATGATGATTCCGGGGGTGGGGAATGTGCTTGGAGGAATCGGGGAGCTTATGTTCGGCGCCGGAATACTGATCAAAAACTGTGTGGGGGTGACGGCACTGATCGTGCTGCTTGCGGTGGGCTGCATCCCGGTTCTAAAGCTTGCCTGTATGTCAGTTCTCTATAAACTTGCGGCGGCGGTGGCGGAGCCGGTGGCGGATAAGAGGATTGTCGGATGCATTAAGAGCATGGCGCAGGGAGGCGTGCTTTATCTGAAACTGGTCTGCTATGGCATTGTACTGTTTTTTGCTACGATTGCGCTGCAGACGGCGGCAGTCACATCACATGCATAGGGGGACGTGCCATGAACGCATATATGAGAGGATTTGTCATTCTGTTTGTGCTTCTGGTGCTGCTAAGTTATCTGCCGCCGGGGAAACAATACCGGAAATATATCCGTTTTTACGCGCAGCTTCTGATGGTGCTTGCAGCATTGAGACCGCTGTTTGTACTGTTTGGCGGAAAAGATACGTTTTATGAAAAAATGGCATATGCCCAGTGCATGGAAAAACTGTCGGAATTTTCCCGCGATACGCAGAAAATCGCTTATCTGAATCAGGACAGATACCGCACAGAGTATGAGAATGTCATCGCGGAAAATATCAGGGAGAAGGTGGATGATATGCTGCAGGAGTACGGGCTTGGCACCCAGAGCGTTACGGTGGAACTGGGAGAGGATCATACGATGCAGGAGATTTGCATTTACATCACAGATGAGAACGCGGATGAGATTTCGGTCAGAAGAATCAGTGTGTCAGATGCGGCAGAGTCAGGGAAGAACCAGGAGGTCTGCGGGAAAGTAAAGGAAGAACTGGCGGCGTACTACGGGATGGAGGATTCCGGAATACGGGTGAGTTATGTGGGAGGAACGTAAATGCCTGAAAAACTGAAACGGATCTTACAGAACAAAAACTGGCGCAGCTGGAAGAAAAGCGACTGGCTGCTGCTCGCGCTGGCGGGGATATTATTGCTTGTGATTGCACTGCCGGTGGAGAGTGGGGATGGCACAGCAGAAAAGGCATATAACACGGCACAGGGGGAAAAGGAGACGTCAGGCGGCAGCGGAAGAACGGCGTCAGGAGATAGTGGAGGGACGGCGTCAGGCAGTCAGACATCGGAGGAGGGAGAGCAGGAATATGTCCAATATCTGGAGAAGAAGCTCGAGAATATTCTGATGCAGATGGACGGGGTGGGCAGAGTGGACGTCATGATTACCGTTTCAGACGGGGGCGAACAGATTGTGGAGAAGGACAAAAAGACAACTTCCTCCTCGACGGGCGAGCGTGATTCCGGAGGCGGGGAGCGCAGTGTGACAGAACAGGCGGGGGAAGATTCGACGGTATACGTGGAGACTGCAGATGAAAAATATCCGTATGTACAGAAAGAGACGCTGCCGACGGTGGCAGGCGTTGTGGTGGTCGCAGAGGGAGGCGGGAACCCGGCGGCGGTTTCTGAGATTTCAGAGTCCGTGCAGGCATTATTAAAGGTGGAACCGCATAGGATTAGAGTAGTTAAGATGTGTTCCAGGGAGGAATCGGAGTGAAGAAAATATTTCGGAAAAACCAGCTGGTGATAACAGCATTGGCACTTATGATTGCGGTGGCAGGATATTTCAGCTACATGAACAACAATATGGAAGATGGCCAGGTGACGGCGGAAGCGAGCGCGGATGCGGGAACGGTGCAGGATACATACGACATATCGGAGGAGGATATGCTTGCGGAGCAGGAGATCTTTACCGATGAGGGAACCGGGGAGGAACTGGCGCTTGTGGAAGGAACGGAGACGGCAGCAGTGGATGCCGCGCAGTCCGGGGATGTGGCACAGATGACGGACGGTGCCGCGGATGTCGAGAATCCTGGGGAGGCAGTGCTTACAAGCACGACGATTGCGAACCTCGATTATGCGGCGGAGATGAAATTAAACCGCGAGCAGATCCGCTCCAAGAATAAGGAATCCCTGCTTGAGATTGTAAACAATACGACGATCGATGAGAGTTTAAAGCAGGATGCTGTCAACAAGATGATCGCCATGACGGATATTGCCGAGCGGGAGGCAGCTGCGGAAATGCTGCTGGAGGCAAAGGGATTTTCCGATGTGGTGGTGAGCATCACGGAAGATAACTGCGACGTTGTCTTAAATATGGGAGAGGTGACGGATGCAAAGCGGGCACAGGTGGAAGATATTGTAAAACGCAAGACCAACATTGCGGCGGATAAGATTGTCATTACCCCGATTGTGGTGGATGAGAGCGGGGAATAAGCTTAAAATACTGGTAAAAGAGGCGGATATGTAGTATAATCTCCATGCTATTTGAGGCATGGAGATTTTTTTAGATTGGAGTAAGCTATGGCAATGCGCATCATGATACAGGGGACCATGTCGAATGCGGGAAAGAGCCTGATCGCGGCAGGACTCTGCCGCATTTTCCGGCAGGACGGCTACCGGGTGGCACCCTTTAAATCACAGAATATGGCGTTAAATTCCTTTATCACAAAAGAAGGGCTTGAGATGGGGCGGGCGCAGGTGATGCAGGCGGAAGCGGCGGGGATGGAACCGACGGTAGCGATGAATCCGATCCTGTTAAAGCCAACCAACGACATTGGTTCCCAGGTGATTGTGAACGGCGAAGTGGTCGGGAATATGAGTGCCAGGGATTATTTTGCTTATAAGAAAAAACTGGTGCCGGACATTCTTGCGGCGTACCACAGGCTTGAGGAGCAGGCGGACATCATTGTGATCGAAGGTGCGGGAAGCCCGGCGGAGATCAACTTAAAAGAGAATGATATCGTGAACATGGGGCTGGCGGAACTTTTGAATGCGCCGGTGCTGATCGCCGGAGATATTGACCGGGGCGGAGTGTTCGCGCAGCTGCTCGGGACACAGCTTCTTCTGGAGGAGTCGGAGCGCAGGCGGGTAAAAGGATTTATCATCAATAAATTCCGGGGCGATGTGTCCATTCTTGCGCCGGGAATCCGGATGCTGGAAGAGCGCGGCGGCGTTCCGGTCGTCGGGGTGGTGCCGTACATGCAGATTTCCCTCGAGGATGAGGACAGTCTGACGACCCGGTTTGATGCGAGGCAGGAGGCGGCGGTCGACATTGCAGTGATACGTTTTCCGCGCATCTCCAATTTTACGGATTTCTCGGTATTTGAGCAGTTTGAGGATGTGTCGCTGCGCTATGTCGATTCGGTGGAAAAGCTGCATCATCCCGATATGATTCTTCTGCCGGGAAGCAAGAATACGATGGAGGATTTAAAATGGATGCGCCAGAACGGTCTGGAGGCAGCGATTCTTCACAGAAGCGCGGAGACGTTCATTTTTGGAATCTGCGGCGGCTACCAGATGCTCGGAAAACAGATTGCAGACCCGCACGGCGTGGAAACAGGCGGTGTGATCCGGGGAATGGGATTACTTCCGGTCACGACAGAGCTGGGGGAACAGAAAGTGCGAACCCGGGTTGGCGGAGAGATTCTTGGCGGGATGCTGGACGGATGTGAACTGAGCGGCTATGAGATTCACATGGGAATCAGCAGACCGGAGGGGGACTGCGAACCTTTCTGCAGGATCCGCGACGAGATTACCGGGAAGGAGCGCACGGACGGCGTCTTTGCGGGAAATGTGTGCGGCACCTACGTGCACGGCATTTTTGACCATGGCTCAATCGCCGGGAAGATCGTGCGGCACCTCGCAGAGAGGAAGGGACTCGTGCTCGGGGAGGACGGCGTGGACTACGGATTGTTCAAGGAGCAGCAGTACGACAAGCTGGCGGCAACGCTGCGCAAGTATCTGGATCTCGATGCGATCTATAAGATGATGCGGGAATATGAGTGACAAAAGAGAGAGGTGTGTGGGATGTTAGACAGACAGCAGATGAGACAGTTGAAGATAGAGCCGCCGGATCAGGCGGTCTATAAGGAAGTCCTCGGCAACTGGGATGCGCTTGCAAAGCCGCTGGACGGGATGGGAGAATTTGAGGAATTGTTTGCCCGCATCGGAGCAATCCGGCGTGATCCCGCCCTTGATATTTCCAGAAAAGCAGTGGTTGTGATGTGTGCGGACAACGGAATTGTGGAGGAGAAGATCAGCCAGTCCGGACAGGATGTGACGGCGAAGGTGGCGGCAGCCATGGGGAGAGGGACGAGCTCTGTCTGCCGGATGGCAAAAGCAGCCGGCGTCGAGGTAATACCGGTGGACATCGGAATCAACGAAGAGGGATCGCCGGAGGGCGTGCTGCCGTGCAAAGTGCGTCGCGGAACCAGAAATTTTATCAAGGAACGGGCGATGACGGAGCAGGAGACACTGGCGGCGATTGAGATTGGCATGGAGCTTGCGAAGCGGCTTGCACACGAGGGCTATAAGCTGCTTGCGACCGGTGAGATGGGAATCGGCAACACAACGACCAGCAGTGCGGTGGCGGCGGCACTGTTATCCTGCGATCCGAAGGAGATCACCGGAAAGGGAGCCGGACTCAGTGACACGGCGCTTTTACGCAAGATTGCGGTGGTCGAAGAGGGAATCCAGATGCATGAACTCTATCAGGCGGACGCATTCGATGTGATGTGCGCAGTGGGCGGACTGGATATCGCCGGACTTTCCGGCGTGTTTATCGGCGGTGCCCTGGCACATGTACCGGTGGTCGTTGACGGAGTCATCAGTGCGGTGGCTGCGCTTGCGGCGGAGCGGATGATTCCCGGCGTGCGCGATTACGTGATACCGTCACACAAGAGCAGGGAACCGGCGGCGGAGCGCATATTGGAAAAACTGGGAATCCGCCCGGTGTTAGATGCGGGACTGGCGCTGGGAGAGGGAACCGGAGCTGTGATGATGTGCGGACTGCTGGACATTGCGCGGACGATCTACGGCGAGCGCACCACGTTTGCGGATATTGATGTGGCACCGTATCACAGATTCGGGTAGCCTCAGAGAGGAGTAGGACATGATTCTGGTGATCGGCGGAAGCGGCAGCGGAAAGTCAGCTTATGCGGAAAAAGTGGCATTGGAGTGTCAAAAAGAGAAAAGGCACTTCTACCTGGCAACCATGCATGTGTTCGGCGAGGAAGGGCAAAAAAAGGTGCAGCGCCATAAAAGGATGCGCGCAGGCAAAGGCTTTGTGACGATCGAGCAGCCGACGGACATCATGCAGTGCCTTCCCGCACTTCGGGAGGCCGGTGGCGGCGTGGTGCTCCTGGAGTGCATGTCGAATCTGGCTGCCAATGAAATGTTTGACACGGAAGAACCGGCGGGCAGTGAGCAGGTCGCGGAAAAGATTGTCACGCAGATTGGCGTGCTGGCGCAGGAGACGGAAGAACTTGTCATTGTCACCAACAATGTGTTTGAGGATGGCATCGTCTATGATACTTCCACCATGGAATATCTCCGGGCGCTCGGCAGCATCAATGTGAGACTGGCAGAGCGTTCGGACGTTGTGGTGGAAGTGATTGCGGGAATTCCCGTTGCAAGAAAGGGAAAGCTTCCGGCAGCGGTGGCAGAGAAACAGGGACACAGACAGAAAGGAGCACCGGCATGTCCGTGATAAAGTCTTTTTTTATAGCATTTTCGATTTATTCTAAAATTCCGGTGCCGCAGTTCGCGTGGAAGGAGGAGGACATGCGCTATACGCTGTGCTTCTTCCCGTGGGTCGGAGCGGTGATCGGATTGTGTTTCCTGTTGTGGAACCGGTTCGCGGGCGTGTATGGGATCCCGTCCACTGCCCGGGCGGCGGTAGGAGCGGTTCTGCCGCTTGCAATATCCGGCGGATTTCATGCGGACGGGTTTATGGACACCATGGACGCGCTGCATTCTTACCGCGACAGGGAGCGCAAACTGGAGATTTTAAAAGATTCCCACATCGGCGCGTTTGCCGTGATCTGTTTTGTGATGTATGAGCTGATCTATCTGGGAGCAGTGTCCATGATCACGGAAAAAGAACAGATTTTAGTACTTGCCGCAGGCTTTTTTTTGTCGCGCACCTTAAGCGGGATCGGTGTCGTATCCCTGCGCTGTGCCAAGACGAACGGGATGCTCTATCAGTTCGCGAGCGAGGCGCACCGGCGGGTGGTGCTAACGGCGCTGTATCTGCAGCTTGTACTCTGCGTCGGGCTGATGCTTGCCGTATCGGTGAAAACCGGTGCTCTTGCGTGTGCGGCAGCAGGGCTTACCTACGCGTACTACAGACAGAAGAGTTACCGGGAATTTGGCGGTATTACCGGAGACCTCGCGGGGTATTTTGTGACGCTGTGCGAGGGTGTGATGGCGGTGCTTGTGGCGGCGGCAGGGCTGATCGGCTAGGAATGAAGCATTGCGGGATGACGCATCAGAAAGGATAACACATGGAACTATACATTGGCGGATATGCACAGGGAAAGCTTACTTATGTCACAGACAGGCATCCGGGGGAAAAACATCCGGTGTGGGATGGAGCCACAGAGACATTTACCGGGAGAACATCGAAGGAGGCGCCGGTCTGCAACCACTATCATCTGTGGGTGAAGAGGCTGCTTAAGGATGGAGCGGATGTAAGAGCGCTGACCGGACAGCTTCTTTTGGAACACCCGGACTGCATCATCATCAGTGATGAGATCGGCAACGGGATTGTGCCGATGGAGCATGAGGAGCGCGAGTACCGGGAGCTGACCGGCAGGCTGCTGTGTGAACTGGCAAATAAGGCAGACCGCGTGGAGCGCATTGTGTGCGGGATCGGAGAGCGGATCAAATGAGGTATGAGGCAGACATGGCACTGATCCGTCACGGTATGACGCCCGGGAATGAAGAGCACCGCTATATCGGAAGAACGGATGAGCCGCTTTCACAAAAAGGCAGAGAGCAGCTTCTCACATTGCAGAAAAAAGGCGTTTATCCGGCGGCAGCATGCGTTGCGGCAAGTCCGCTGGAGCGCTGCAGACAGACGGCAGAGCTGTTGTACCCCGGACAGGCGCCATGCGTTTTCGATCAGTTCCGGGAGATGGATTTTGGCGCGTTTGAAGGGCATAACTATGAGGAACTGAAAGCGGATGTCCGCTATCAGGCGTGGATCGACAGCAACGGAACGCTGCCGTTTCCGCAAGGGGAGAGCAGAGAACAGTTCCAGAGACGGTGCGTGGAGGGATTTTGTGAGCTGCTTAAGGAAGTGTGGACGCGGGAGAAGCTTCCGGCGTCGCTTGCACTCATCGTGCACGGCGGAACGATCATGGCGCTTCTGGACGCTTTTGCGGAGGGCAGTTATTACGATTACCAGTGCGCAAATGCGAAAGGATATAAAGGACGACTGTCTGTGGAATTTAATGCAGCGGGAAATACTTTAAGAGACACGATAAAAATTGCGGATGTGAGAAAGTTGGAGGAATGACATGCTCTCGGTATATCATATGGCGGCGTTTACAATCGGATTTGTGATGGATCTTCTGTTCGGCGATCCGTACTGGCTGCCGCATCCGATCCGGTGGATCGGGCGTCTGATCGGTTGGCTGGATCGAAAGCTGCTTGGAGAGACAGACGGCGCGGTGCGGGACGAAGCCGCCGAGAGAAAAAAAGGAAGGTGGCTTGTGGCGTTCGTGCTTCTATTGGTGTTCTTTTTTGCGGCAGTAGTCCTTTTTGCGGCGTATCAGATCCATCCGGCGGCGGGGATCATTGCAGAGAGCATTATGACCTACCAGATGCTTGCCACGAAGTGCTTAAAGACGGAGAGCATGAAGGTGTACAGGCGGCTTTCGGAACATGATCTGCGCGGGGCGAGAAAGGCGGTCTCTATGATCGTCGGCAGAGATACGGAACGTCTGGATGAGGAGGGCGTGGCGAAGGCGGCGATCGAGACCGTGGCGGAGAATGCCTCCGACGGAGTGATCGCGCCGATGTTTTATCTGGCGCTGTTTGGACCGGTGGGCGGTTTTTCTTATAAGGCGGTCAACACCATGGACTCGATGGTAGGATATAAAAATGACCGGTATCACGCATTTGGCACGGCGGCGGCAAAGCTGGACGATGTTGTCAACTTTATTCCGGCGCGCATCAGCGCCATGCTCATGATCTTATCCTGTTGTTTCCTAGGAAAAGAATTCGATCAGAAGAATGCTATGAAAATCTTTAAGCGGGACCGGTATCAGCATGCCAGCCCGAACTCCGCACAGACTGAGGCGGCATGTGCGGGAGCACTCGGCATAAGACTGGCGGGGGATGCCAGCTATTTTGGAAAAATCGTAAAAAAGCCCTACATCGGTGATCCGCTAAGAGCAGTGGAGACAGAGGACATCAGACGTGCCAACCGCCTGCTGTACGGGATGGCATTTCTCGGATGGGGAATTTGTATGGCTGTCTGGTTGTGCGTGACAGCCATTGTGTGGTAGCATAGAGACAGAACAGGAGGAAGAACCGGGATGGTGCAGCAGAGTGAGGCGCTTGAGGCGGCGGTGGCATGGTGTGAGCGGTATCCGGATATCCGGTCGGAGGCATTGCGGGATGCCATTGCCGGGGAAAAAGGGATAGCGCCTGAGGACATTGTGTGCGGAAACGGTGCGTCAGAACTGTTTCCCGCCATTTTAAGAGCGGTTCACGCAAAAAAGGTGCTGCTTGCTGTGCCGTCATTTTACGGATACGAGCATGCAGCAAAGTCCGTGGGAGCAGAGATCTGCTGCCACGAGCTGCTTGAGGCGGACGGCTATGCGGTGACGGAGCGCTTCCTTACTGCCATCGGGGAGGACGTGGATGCGGTTTTTCTGGCAGTCCCGAATAATCCGGTGGGTACGGTGGTGGAGCCGGAACTGTTGGAGAAGATTGCGGAGCGATGTCAGAAGAACGGCGTGACCCTGATTCTGGACGAATGTTTTGTGACGTTCACCGGAGAGGAAGAACGCTATTCCTTTTTAAAAAAGTATCGGAATTATCCGGGGGTTGTGATCGTGCGGGCATTTACAAAACTCTATGCCATGCCGGGGGTGCGGCTCGGCTATCTCGTCTGCCGCGACATCGCTCTTACGGAAGCGGTGAGAGGTGATCTGCCGGAGTGGAATCTGTCGGTATTTGCGCAGCAGGCAGGATGTGTGGCCTGCGGGCAGCGCGCATATGTAAAGCATTCGGTGACGTTTGTATGCCGGGAGCGTGACTGGCTTAGGGAACAGCTGCTGAAAATTGGCATCACTGTGTTTGCGTCAAACGCCAATTTCCTGATGATAAAGGACGGGCGTCCGCTGGCAAAAGAGCTCTTAAAGAAGGGGATTCTGATCCGCGACTGCAGTAACTACCGGGGACTTTCCGGGGGATATTACCGGATTGCGGTCAGACGGCGCGAGGAGAATGAACGCCTGCTTGCAGCGCTGGTGCAGGTGACGGGAAGCAGCGTGGTGGAAAACGGCAAAGAGGATAAAAAGCCGGCAGCAGTGCCCGACGGAATCGAGTATGTGATGCCGCAGGAGATAGAGAAGCGCAGCTTTTCCATCATCGAGGAAGAATTGCAGCTTCGGGGGATTACGCTGCCTGTGGAGGAAGCAATGGTCACGAAGCGTGTGATCCACACGAGCGCCGATTTTTCCTATGCGCAGACGATGACCTACTCCGCGGGAGCGGTGGAGACGGCAAAGTGGCTCATCACAGAGGGTGCGGACATTGTGACGGACACCAACATGGCGCTCTCCGGCATCAACAAGCGCGTGCTCGCACGCTACGGCGGATCGGTACACTGCTTTATGGCGGACGAGGATGTGGCAAGAGAGGCGAAGGAGCGGGGCGTCACCCGCGCCACCGTGAGCATGGAACGGGCGGCAAAGATCGAAAAACCGGTCATCTTTGCGATCGGAAATGCGCCGACAGCCTTAATCCAGCTATACGGGATGATAGAGGAGGGCTACCGCCCGGCGTTCATCATCGGCGTTCCGGTTGGGTTTGTCAATGTGGAGGCGGCGAAGGAACTGATTTTACAGACGAAGATACCGCATATTGTAAACCGTGGAAGAAAGGGCGGCAGCAATGTCGCGGCTGCCATCTGCAATGCGATTCTCTACGAGCTTGGGAGGTGAACCCATGCGCTATGGATTTACGACGGGAAGCTGCGCCGCAGCGGCGGCAAAGGCGGCGGCTTATATGCTTCTTACCGGCAGAGAAAAGCACGAGATTACCATCACCACGCCAAAAGGCATCCTCTACCATGCCAGGATGGAAGAGATCAGCCGCACGGAGCATTCCGTGCGCTGCGCTGTCAGAAAAGATGGCGGAGATGATCCGGACATCACGACGGGAACACTGATTTTTGCGGAAGTATCCTGGCAGGAGCAGAAACAGGAAAAAGACTGCGGAAAACCGCAGATTCTTATTACGGGAGGCACGGGTGTCGGAACGGTCACAAGGCCGGGGTTAGACCAGCCCGTCGGGAGCGCGGCGATCAATCATGTGCCGCGGGAGATGATTACCCGCGAGGTGGAAGAAGTGTGTGCGCTTACCGATTATGCGGGGAGCCTTTTGGTGGAGATTTCGGTGCAGGGGGGAGAGGAACTTGCCCAAAAGACGTTCAACCCGAGACTCGGTATTGTGGGCGGTATCTCAATCCTTGGAACGACCGGGATTGTGGAGCCCATGAGCAGTCAGGCGCTCCTTGACACGATCTATGTGGAGCTTAAGCAGAAGCGCGAAGAGGGACACCGGTTTGCGGCAATCTCACCGGGAAATTACGGTCTGGAATATATGAAGCGCGCTTACGGGTTCGATCTGGACCGCAGCGTCAAGTGCAGCAATTTTATCGGGAAGACGATGGATATGGCGGTGGAGCTCGGATTTGAGGCGGTGCTTCTGACCGGACACATCGGAAAGCTGGTAAAGCTCTCCGGCGGAATTATGGACACACATTCCAGGGAGGCGGACGCGCGCATGGAGCTTCTGATGGCTGCGGCATACCGCGCCGGGTGTGCGCCCGATACGCTGGGGAAGATCTTAGACTGTCTTGTGACGGAGGAGGCGCTCGCCTACATTGCCAAGGACGGATGTCTTTCCGCGACGATGGAACTTTTAATGAAAAAGATTCTTTTTTATTTAAAGAAGCGGGTGAAAGAGGAACTGCGTGTGGAATGCATTCTCTATGCGAACGGGTACGGCGAGCTGGCGAGAAGCGACGGTGCGGTAGAACTTCTGGAACGAATCCGCGAGGAAGAAGAACATTTGCAGTAACGCAGTTTAAGGAGGAAACGGTATGGTATATTTTGTCGGGGCGGGTCCGGGAGCAAAGGATTTAATCACGGTCCGCGGAATGAGACTGCTGGAGCAGGCGGATGTCATTATCTATGCGGGATCGCTCGTGAATCCGGAGCTTCTTTCTTATGCCGGAAGCGGGGCAAAGATCTATGACAGCGCAAAAATGACGTTGGAGGAAGTGCTTGCGGTCATCCGGGAGGCGGAGGAAAAAGGGCTTACCACCGTGCGGCTTCACACCGGGGAGCCGAGTCTCTACGGGGCGGTGCGTGAACAGATGGATGTACTTGCAGCAGAGGGGATTTCCTATGAGAGCTGTCCCGGCGTCAGCGCATGCTTTGGCGCGGCGGCGGATCTGAATCTGGAGTATACGCTGCCGGGGATCTCGCAGAGCCTGATTATCACGCGGATGGCAGGACGCACGGCAGTGCCGGAGCGGGAGAGCATCGAGAGTTTTGCCGCACATCAGGCGTCCATGGCAGTCTACTTAAGTGCGGGAATGGTAAAAGAACTGTCGAAAAGACTGATGGACGGAGGGTATGCGCCGGATACGCCGGCAGCGATCGTCTATAAGGCGACCTGGCCGGACGAGGAGGCGTACGTGTGTACGGTGGAGACGCTTGCTGCGGTGGCGGTGGAGCATCAGATTACGAAGACGGCGCTGATTCTGGTGGGAGATGTGCTGGCAGCGCCGGGGTATGAGCGCTCGAAGCTGTATGATCCCGGGTTTACCACGGGATACCGGAAGGCAAAAAAGGAACAGGGAGAGACAAAGTGAAGAAGACGGACATAGCTGTCATCAGCTTTACTTACAGGGGGGCAGAACTGGCAGAACACATTCAGGAAGCGATGGATGCCGTATGGTCCTGTAAATTATATACAAAATGCAGCGACGCCCGGGCAGAGGGGATAGGGATTTCCGTGGATCAGCCACTTGCCGAATGGACAGGAAAACAGTTTGCGGCGGGAAATGCGCTCCTGTTTATCGGGGCATGCGGGATTGCGGTCAGGAGTATCGCACCGCATGTAAAAGATAAGCTTTCCGATGTTCCGGTGCTCGTGGCGGATGAGGCGGGGCAGTTTGTGATCCCGCTTCTTGCAGGTCATTATGGGGGAGCCAACCGGCTTGCCGGGGAACTTTCAAGAGCCCTCGGTGCGACTGCCGTGCTCACCACGGCGACGGATGTGAACGGGCTTTTTGCGGTGGATGTGTTTGCAGCGTCAAACCGTCTTGCCGTTGCCGGTCATGACGGAATCGCCCGGGTGTCCGCCGGGCTTCTGCGCGCCGGGTATCTTACCATGTCCGTCGCCGGAGAATGTGAAGGAGAGATTCCGCCGGAGGTAAGACTGGTACCGTATCCGCCAAAGGAGCCGGTGGATGTGCTGGTCGCGCCGCAGTGCGAAGCCGGGGAACGATGCAGCTTATGGCTGATTCCGTCCTGCCTGCTGCTTGGCGTCGGGTGCAGAAGGGGCAAAAGCGAAGAGGAACTGGAAGCGTTTGTGCGGGAGACCCTGGAAAAAGAGAAGCTTTCCAGCATGGCGGTGGCGGGAATCGCGTCGGTCGATGTAAAGGCGGATGAGGAGGGAATTCTGGCACTGGCAGAGCAGTTAGCGGTTCCTTTTCTCACTTATCCGGCCGGGCGCCTGCAGTGTGTGGACGGTACATTCACGTCATCCGGCTTTGTGGCGCAACAGGTCGGCGTGGATAATGTGTGTGAGCGCGCGGCGGTCTGCGCGGCGGGGGAGGGCGGCAGACTTCTGGTGCAAAAGACGGCATGTGAGGGCAAGACGCTTGCCATAGCAGAGAAAAAATGGAGTGTGAAGTTTTGATGAAACATGAAATCTATATTGTCGGAATGGGACCGGGCAGAGAGGAAGATATGACACAGGAAGCGCTCACCGTGCTGGATTCCTGTGACGTAATTGTGGGATATACGGTGTATCTGAATCTTCTCGGGGAACGATTTTTGGGGAAAACGTTTTTGTCGACTCCGATGCGCCAGGAAGTGGAGCGATGCAGGATGTGCTATGAGGAGGCCAAGAAGGGAAAGCGCGTAGCGCTGATCTGTAGCGGGGACGCAGGAATCTACGGGATGGCGTCACTCATGTATGAGATGAGCGCAGAATATCCGTCCTGTGAACTTACGGTGGTACCGGGGATTACCGCGGCAAGCAGTGGTGCGGCAGTGCTCGGCGCGCCGTTAAACCATGACTTCTGCGTGATCAGCTTAAGCGATCTTCTGACTCCGTGGGAGCAGATTAAAGCGCGGCTTCGGGCAGCTGTCCTGGGGGATTTCGCGATAGCGCTCTACAATCCGTCGAGCAGGAAGCGCGCAGATTATCTGCAGCGCGCCTGTGATATTCTGCTGGATGCCGGGGCGAAGGGAACGCGTGCCTGCGGCTATGTGGAAAACATCGGAAGAGACGGGGAGACGGCACACACCTGCACCCTGCAGGAACTTCGTGAGATTCAGGTGAATATGTTTACCACGGTATTTATCGGCAACTCACAGTCGGTCATCATGGGGGATAAGCTTGTCACAAAGCGCGGCTATCAGATCGGGGCAGGCGCCAGGGCGCGTGCGAAGGAGCGCGGATAAGAGGTCTGGAAATGGAGAGAATATGGCAGAAATATTGATTTTTTCCGGGACAACGGAGGGAAGAGAATTGGCGGAGGCACTCTGTGCCAGACAGATTGACTGTATGGCGAGTGTGGCGACCGAGTACGGCAGGGAAGTGATGCGTCAGCAGGAGCATCTTGTGATCCGGGAAGGGCGGATGGGCGAACCGGAGATGGAAGAACTCATGCGAACCGGTACATTTCTTGCAGTGGTGGACGCCACGCATCCCTACGCGGTGGAGGTGACGGAGCACATCAAAGAGAGCGCAAAAAAGACCAATCTTCCCTATTTAAGGCTCAGCCGGAGCACGGCAGCGGAGCGTGAGATCGCAGAGCACGAGTGGATGATACATACGGTGGCGGACACGCAGGAATGTGTAGAACTGCTGTCTAAGCTGCCGGGGAACATTCTTCTTACGACGGGCAGCAAGGAACTGCACGCATATGCCGCCCGGGAGGAGATCCGTGAGAGACTTTTTGTGCGTGTGCTTCCGGGGGTGGAGAGCATCGAAATCTGCCACAGGGAACAGATTCCGGGGAAGCAGATCATTGCCATGCAGGGACCTTTTGGAACGGAGCTCAACGAGGCGCTGATCCGGCAGTATGACATCGGCGTGCTGGTGACCAAGGAGAGCGGACAGGCGGGCGGATTTCCGGAGAAGATCCGCGCGGCAGAGCACACGAAAATCCCGGTGGTCATGATTCAGAATCCGGAGCAGGCGGGCGGGATGAGCATGGAAAAAGTCCTGTCCGAAATTGAAACGCTCTGCGGGAAAAAGAGCGGGACGAAGCGTCAGCCGCTGCAGATTTCTCTTGTGGGAATCGGGATGGGGAACACAAAGTTGTTCACCGGAGAGGCAAGGGAGGCGATTGGGCAGGCGAAGGCGGTCTGCGGAGCGAAGCGGCTGCTTGCCGCGGCGGATACCCTGATCGCGCCGGATGCAGAGAAACGGGAGGCGTACCTTCCCGCAGATCTTCTTCCGTATATTTATTCCTGCAGGGAAAGAAAAATCGGGCGGATTGCCATCTTATTTTCCGGTGATACCGGATTTTACAGCGGCGCAGAGGCGGTGTATAAGGCATTGCAGGAAGAAGTGCGCCTTGGAAAATTACAGGCCGGGATCACCATCTGTCCTGGAATCTCCTCGCTCTCCTATCTGGCGGCGCGCGCAGGTAAAAGCTGGCAGGACGCGAAGATAGTCAGCACACACGGGAGAGAGGCGGATGTTACAGCGTATGTGCGCAGTGAGGAAAATGTATTTCTGATTGTTTCAGGCAGAAGCGATCTAATCCGCATCGGGGAAGAACTTGAGGCGGCGGGACTGTCCGGGGTGGAGCTTACCATCGGATACCAGCTCTCCTACAGGGAAGAGCGGATCTGGCACGGAACGCCGGAAGTGTGCCGGACGTTAAAGGACGATGGACTCTATGCCTGCCTGATTGAAAATCCGGGGGCACAGGGGGAGACGCTCACTCCGGGAGTCCCTGACCGCTGGTTCGTGCGTGGACGAGTCCCCATGACGAAGGAGGAGATCCGCTGGCTGTCTCTGTGCAGGCTCGGGTTAAAGAGTCAGAGCGTATTTTATGATATCGGAAGCGGAACCGGCTCGATTGCGGTGGAGGCGGCGCTGCGGTCAAAACAGCTGCGGGTGTATGCCGTGGAACATGGAGAGGAAGCCTGTGGACTGATTGCGGAAAATGCATCGCGTGCAGGTGTGAAGAACCTTGTTGTCGTAAAGGGGGAGGCACCGGAATGTCTTGGGGAACTCCCGGTGCCGACGCACGCGTTCATCGGCGGAAGCGGCGGCAGGCTGCGGGAGATTCTTCTGGCACTCCGGGAGAAAAATCCGAACGTGCGCGTTGTCTTAAATGCCGTCTCGCTTGAGACGGTCGCCGAGGTTGTGGCACTGCGGAAGGAACTTTTGATCTGTGAGGAAGAGATTACACAGATTGCGGTCAGCCGTGCAAAAAAAGCAGGTTCCCATCATCTGATGCAGGCGGAGAATCCGATCTATGTGATCTCTTTTTCCCTGTCGGAGAACGGCGAGGGGGAAGAACAAAAACCGGACAGACGGGAGGAGAGGTAAGATGAACATTCCCAGAATCATGATTGCGGCGGCGGGAAGCGGGAGCGGCAAGACGCTTCTCTCCTGTGCGCTGATGATGCTTTTTTCACAGGAAGGAAAAAGCGTCAGTGCCATCAAGTGCGGGCCGGACTATATCGATCCGATGTTCCATCGGACGGTGCTCGGAGTCCCTTCCCGGAATCTGGACACTTTTTTCACTGGGGAGAGAATGACGAAAAGCCTTTTTGCGCGCGCGGCAGAGGGCGCAGACCTTGCGGTAATGGAGGGCGTGATGGGACTTTACGACGGCCTCGGTGGAATCCGTAAGGAGGGATCGTCCTACCATCTGGCAGAGGTAACGAAGACGCCTGTGATTCTGGTGGTGAACGCACATGGAATGGGGCGTTCCATTCTGCCGGTCATAAGGGGCTTTCTGGACTATGACCGGCATCATCTGATCCGGGGCGTGATCTTAAATCAGACGTCGGTAACATTCTGTGAGACAATCCGTCCCGAAATAGAGCGCGAGCTGTTGCTTCCAGTGCTGGGGTGTCTGCCGAAGTTAAAGGAACTGCACTGGGACAGCAGACATTTAGGACTTGTGATGCCCGAAGAGATTGCGGATGTGAAAAAGCAGATTCAGATGGTGGCGGATACGCTCGGAAAAACGCTTGACTGCGGGAAGCTTCTTGCGATTGCCGCATCCGCAGAAGCGCTGGAGACAGATCCGGTGCCGAAAAAAAAGATTGCGGATGTAAGAATCGGAATTGCAAGAGACGCGGCGTTTGGTTTTTACTATGAGGATAATCTGCAGCTGCTGCGGGAGGCGGGAGCCGAACTGGTGCCGTTCTCTCCGCTGCAGGATGAGAGCCTGCCGGAGGGGATTGCAGGACTGATCTTAGGCGGCGGATATCCGGAACTGCATGCAAAAGCGCTGTCGAAAAACACCCCAATGCGAAAAGCGGTGCACGACGCGGTGGCGGACGGTCTGCCGACGATCGCGGAGTGTGGCGGATTCCTCTATCTGCATGAGACGCTCTGTGACGATGAGGGAGTGTGCTATCCGATGGCGGGAGTGATTCCAGCGTCGGCTATAAATACCGGGAAACTGGTGCGCTTCGGCTATGTGATGCTTACGGAAAAGGAGGAGAACTTCCTCCCGGCGGGCGCACAGATTGCGGGGCATGAGTTTCACTATTATGACAGCACGGACAACGGCGTGGGTGCGGTGGCCAAAAAGCCGGTAAACGGAAGATCGTGGGAGTGCGTTCATGAGAGTCCGTCGCAATGGATGGGATTCCCGCATCTATATTATTACTCCAATCCGGAATACGCGTACCGTTTCCTGAAAAAAGCGGCGGACAGAATTTACTTGAAAAAATAAACATGCAATGGTAATATGTTTTTAATTTCATAAAAAAGTAACTGGTGCCGGCGCAAAGGTGTGTGCAGAAGATGCACAGATGAGCCTTTGTACCGGTTAAAAGGGAAACAGGTGGGAATCCTGTACGATCTCGTCACTGTGATTAGGGAGTGCAGATACGAAAGCTTTACGCCACTGGCGCGCATGCGCCGGGAAGGTAAGTATCTTGCATGAGGATCTATCAGCCAGGAAACCTGCCAGTTATGATAGTACAGGAAGAGATTCCGGATCACGAGTAATTGGTCGTACTTTTGTGTGTTGATCAGCTGCTCCGTTTCTATGTTTCATAGAACGGAGTTTCTTTCTGTTGTTTTATGGGAAATATACAATCATCAGCAGGAGGAATTATGAAAAAGAAGACACTGGCACTCTTATTAAGCTGTGCGCTTGCAGCCGGCATGATCGGCGGATGCGGCAGTAAGACAGAGGCAACCACAGAGGAGAACGTGCAGACAGCACAGACAGAGGCTGTTGCGGAGACCGGGACAGAGGCAGTATCCGATCAGGATGCGGCAGATCATGTTGCAGCGCTGATCGATGCAATCTACGTGCAGGAGCGCACGGATGAGACCGATGCGCAGTGTGCAGAGGCAAAGGCGGCATGGGATGCACTGACCGACGCACAGAAGGAACTTGTCGAAGGTGAGAACGCAGATCCGGATTATTTCGGAAGAGATACCGGCGACGCTTCCAAGGACGATCCTTTAAATGAAGATGAGATCGGTGAGAATGAGATCCTTGTTGTAAGTTTTGGTACATCATTCAATGACAGCCGTACCGAGGATATCGGAGGCGTGGAAAAAGCAATCGCGGAGGCTTATCCGGACTGGTCGGTAAGAAGAGCGTTTACCGCACAGATTATCATCAACCATGTACAGGCGAGAGACGATGAGAAGATCGACAATGTAGACCAGGCGTTAGACCGCGCGGTGGCAAACGGGGTGAAGAACCTTGTGATTCAGCCGACCCATCTGATGCATGGCGCAGAGTATGACGAGCTGATGGAAGCAGTGGAGAAGTACCGCGATCAGTTTGTATCCGTTGCAGTTGCAGAACCGCTCCTCGGTGAGGTTGGCACAGATGCAACCGTGATCAATGACGATAAGGAAGCCGTTGCAAAGGCAATCACGGCAGAGGCTGTGGCAGATGCAGGTTATGACTCCCTGGATGCGGCAGCAGAGGATGGTACCGCATTCGTATTCATGGGACATGGAACCGCTCATACCGCGAAGGTAAGCTACAGCCAGATGGCAAGTGTGATGAAGGACTTAAACTACGCGAATGTCTTCATCGGCACCGTAGAAGGGGAGCCGGAAGAGACTGCATGCGAGGCAGTGATTGCGGCAGTCAAGGAAGCTGGTTACACGAAAGTGGTGTTAAGACCGCTCATGGTAGTGGCAGGAGATCATGCCAACAACGATATGGCAGGGGAGGATGATGATTCCTGGAAGAGCATGTTTGAGGCAGACGGATCTTTTGAGAGCGTCACATGCCAGATTGCAGGTCTGGGAAGAATCGATACGATCGAGCAGCTGTATGTATCCCATACACAGGATGCGATCGATTCGCTCGGCAGCGTAGATACTGCAGCAGCAACCACAGCAGGAGATCTGGAGGACGGCACGTACAGTGCCGTCTTCGACACTGACAGCAGTATGTTCCATGTCAATGAGGCATGTGACGGACGCGGCACGCTTACCGTCAAGGATGGCAAGATGACCATTCACGTAAGTCTTGTGTCACAGAGTATTGTGAATCTGTATCCGGGAACCGCCGAGGACGCGCAGAAGAGCGGAGCCAAGCTGCTTGAGCCGACGAAGGATACCGTAACCTACAGTGACGGAACATCCGAGGAAGTGTACGGATTCGATATTCCGGTGGAAGCACTGGATCAGGAATTTGATCTGGCAATTATTGGAACCAAGGGTGTGTGGTACGATCACAAGGTGAGTGTATCCGACCCGGTTGCGGAGTAAGAGATGAAAAAGAAAGTAACAGAACTGATCGTATGTCTGCTGTCTGTAATCTGTTTTCTCACAGCGTGCCACACGCCGCAGAGTGAAAAACTGGCGGACGGAACCTATCAGGCGGACGTCACGCTCACCGGCGGCAGCGGCAGGGCGACGGTGGACTCACCGGCGGCGCTTACGGTGGAGGGTGGCAAAATATATGCCACCATTGTGTGGAGCAGCCCGTATTATGATTACATGATGGTAGAGGATGAGACCTATTACAATGAGGCGGAAGCAGGAGAGAACTCGACGTTTACGATCCCGCTTGAAAAACTGCCGTGTGAGATCTCTGTGATCGGAGATACGACGGCGATGAGCGTGCCGCATGAGATTGAGTACACGCTGTCATTTACGTTAAAAGAGACGGACTTTTCGGAACTGACGAAGACGGGGCAGTGGGATCTTTCTTATGCCACGCAGTACCAGGTGGAGCAGTACGGGAAGTATGATCTGATTACGATCGCTGACAGCCGGTTTTTGCTGGTGCCGGAGAATGTTCCGGTACCGGAACATGTGCCGGAGGATGTGGTTGTGTTAAAACAGCCGCTGGATCACACCTATCTGGTGTCCTCCTCGGTGATGGATATGATCCGTGAGATCGGAGCGCTTTCCGACGTCCGGCTTACGGGAGTGAAAGAGTCTGACTGGTATATAGAAGAAGCGGCATCTGCCATGAAAAGCGGTAGCATGCTGTACGCAGGAAAATATAATGAACCGGACTATGAACTGATATTAAAGGAAGGGTGCAACTTTGCACTGGAGAACACAATGATCGGACATAATCCGGAGGTAAAAGAAAAGCTGGAAAGCCTTGGCATACCGGTCATGGTGGAACGTTCCAGCTATGAAGAGCATCCGCTCGGAAGACTGGAGTGGATCCGGTTATATGGTCTTTTGTATGGAAAAGAACAGGAAGCCGATGCATTTTATGAAGAACAGCTTAAAAAAATAGAACCAATCATGGAAAAGGAAGATACAGGCCGCACGGTGGCCTTTTTTTATATCACGGCGAACGGAGCGGTCAATGTCCGCAAGCCGAATGACTATATTGCGCAGATGATCGGGCTCGCCGGCGGTACCTACGTCCTAAACGACCGTCTTTCGGCGGAGGAGAATGCCCTGTCCACGATGAACATGCAGATGGAGGATTTTTATGCGGCAGCGAAGGACGCCGACATCCTCATCTACAACAGTACGATCGAGGGGGAGCTTTACAGTGTCGATGAACTTCTGGCAAAAAGCACGCTGTTTTCTGATTTTAAGGCAGTAAAAGAGGGAAATGTATACTGTACCGGAAGCAATTTCTTTCAGGAATCGACGGGAACCTGCGATTTCATTGAGGATCTGCACAAGGTGCTTGCGGATGAGACAGACGAGAATTATCGGTTTTTAAAACACGTGAGGTAAGAATGAAACGGTATGTGATAGCCTTTGGCGCGATGATCCTGCTGCTTGGCGGGTTGTTTTTCTTTAATATCGGTTCCGGAAGTGTCAAGATGACGGGAAGTGAGATTGCGGACATTCTGCTGCGCCGCTTTGGAGGCACGGCGGATGAGACGGCGCGTCAGATTGTCTGGGAGATCCGCCTTCCCCGGATCTGTGCGGCAGTTATTCTGGGGGGAGCGCTCTCTGTTGCGGGATTTCTGTTACAGTCATTTTTTCAGAATCCGATTGCGGGTCCCTATGTGCTTGGCATCTCATCCGGGGCGAAGCTTGTGGTTGCGCTGACGATGATCGCCCTTTTGGAAATGGGCAGGACGATCAGTTCGCTCGGCATGATTGTGGCGGCGTTTGCCGGATCGATGCTTGCGATGGGGTTCGTGCTCTTAATTTCCTGCCGGGTAAAAAAAATGTCCATGCTTGTGGTATGCGGCATTATGATCGGCTATATCTGTTCGGCAATCACGGATTTCTGCGTGACGTTTGCGGATGACTCCAACATTGTGAACCTTCACAACTGGTCGATGGGCAGTCTCTCCGGAATGACCTGGTCGAATGTGCGGATGATGACAGCGGTGGTGGCAGTCACGATGGGAGTGACCTTTTTTCTGGCAAAACCGATCGGTGCGTATCAGATGGGCGAGGCGTATGCGAGAAACATGGGCGTTAAGATCCGTCTGCTTCGCGTATTGCTGATTCTGCTGTCGAGTCTGCTGTCTGCCTGCGTGACGGCCTTTGCCGGACCGATCTCCTTTGTGGGAATTGCGGTTCCGCATCTGGTGAAGACGGCGATGAAGACGGCGAAACCGCTTTTGCTGATACCGGGCTGTTTTCTGGGCGGGGCAATTATCACGCTGTTTTGCGACGGCTTTGCGAGGACGGTGTTTGCTCCGACGGAGCTTTCGATCAGTTCGGTGACAGCCGTATTTCTGGTGCCGGTAGTGATTGTGATGATGCTGCGCAGGAATGAGGACAGGTAACGGAGGAACGTGTGATGGAACAGAGGAAAAAAGAGTCTGGAATCAGGCTTGAGGATGTGGCGGCAGGGTACGGCAGAAAAGCTCTGCTTAACCATATTTCGTTGCATGTAAGTCCCGGAAACGTCCTGACGCTGATCGGACCGAACGGTGCAGGCAAATCCACGATATTAAAAACCGTGACCAGACAGCTTGCAGAGCTTGGAGGAACGATCTTTCTGGAGGGGACAGCCATGAGCCGGATGCGGGAAGAGGAAGTCGCGCGGACGCTTGCGATGGTGATGACGGAACGGCTTCATCCGGAGTTTATGACCTGCCGCGAGGTGGTTGCGACCGGCAGGTATCCGTATACCGGAAGGCTCGGGATTCTCTCCGCAGAAGACTGGAAGCTTGTGGATGATGCCATGCAGCTGGTGCATGCCAGGGACACCGCGGACCGGAATTTTTCACAGATCAGCGACGGACAGAGACAGCGGGTGATGTTAGCGCGCGCCATCTGCCAGGAGCCGCGGATTCTGATTCTGGACGAACCGACTTCCTACCTGGACATGCGCTACAAGATCGACATTTTATCCAGTATCCGAAGACTCGCGGCAGAAAGAAATATGGCGGTTGTCATGTCGCTCCACGAACTGGATCTGGCGTTAAAGGTATCGGATGTGATCGCCTGTGTGGAGGGAGACCACATCGGAAAAACCGGGACGCCGGAGGAAGTATTTTCGGGCGATTATATTCAAAAATTATACGGGGTGGATGCAGAGTGTTTTGATCCGCGGACAGGCGCCGTGTATCTGCGTGGAAATAAAAGCCGGCCAAAGCTCTTTGTGATCGGTGGGGCTGGCAGCGGCATACCGGTCTATCATGCCTTACAGCGGAAAAATGTGCCGTTTGCGGCGGGAATTCTGATGGAAAATGATGTGGAATATCAGGATGCGTGTGCCGCGGCAAGCCGGGTGGTTTCCGTGAAGCCGTTTTTCCCGGTCACAGAGGAGGAGATTGCGGAGGCGAGGTCGTGGATAAAGACGTGTGAGACGTGCATCTGCTGTGCGGAAACCTTTGGGCCTTACAACGAAGCGAACCGTGCACTGTGCGAATATGCAAAAACACTTGGAAAGCTGATTCCTGCAGAGGCACTGTATTATTTGGAAGGAATCTGAAACCGGGGATGGCGTGTGAATTGGAGACAGCAGGTGTGCCGGAACGGTGAATGCATCGGGGAGGGCATGTGTACCGGCGGCAGAGAAAGAGAGGTGCGCGATGGAGCGTGGCATATTGGTCGTGAGCTTTGGAACGACTTATCAGGAGACAAGAGAAAAGAATATCGATCAGCATTATCTGGTGGAGGAGGCGTATTCCAGCAGCACTGTGAGGAAGGTGTTAAGAGAGCGGGACGGCATCGCGAAAGATGATGTGAGGCAGGCGCTTTGCCGGATGCGCGATGCCGGGGTGCGGCGTGTGATCGTATTTCCGACCCACATCATTGACGGGATTGAGAACCACCGGATGAAGCAGGAGGTAACAGATTGTGCACCGTGGTTTGAGGATGTTCGGATTGCGGATGCGCTGCTTAAGACACCGGAGGATTATCAGAGAACGGCGGAGGCTCTCTGGGAATCGGTGGCGGCGGAGGCGGGATCTTCGCCGGTGATTTTTATGGGTCATGGAAGTGAGCATGCGGCGGATGAGAGCTACGAGCGTCTGGAATGTGTGCTTGCACAGGTGACAGAGAACGACGTCTATGTGGCGACCGTGGAGGGAAGCGTTACGATTGACGATGTGATCGGGAG
>QWCH01002817.1_pt1 | contig 30776 bp, 26 predicted proteins | sample 1972671 | NCBI WGS metagenome assembly QWCH01 (sample SAMN09866713, study PRJNA288562) | Human gut metagenome isolate term3_stool, whole genome shotgun sequencing... | isolation source: gut | host: Homo sapiens | place: USA: California
AACAGCTTTCTTTTCATCGTCTGTTAAGTTATCCTTGTTTGCAACTTTTGTTTTTGCTGGTACTGCTGGATCAGTCTTGTCTGCTGTTGTCTTTTCAGCTTTCTTAACTGTCTTATCTGGTGTTAATTTACCAATTTCCTTGCCATCTTTATCTTTTACAGTTACTGATCCGTCATTACCTACTTCAATTGTTGCATCTTTTGGTAAATTTGGATTTGCATCTTTAACAGCTTGTTCTACTTTGCCTTTTTCTTCATCAGTTAACTTAGATGGATCTTTTACTTCAACTGGTGTTGGTGCTTTAATATTTTCAATTACAGTATCGGCTTGTGAAAGTTGTCCAAGTTTTTGATTTTCACCAGTGCCTTGTGTTACTGTTACAGCTCCATCGTTAGATACTTTAATGCTAGCTTCTTGTGGAAGAATCGGATTTGCTTTCTTAACTGCTGCAATAACTTTATCCTTTTCTTCTTGTGTTAAATTTGTCTTATCTTCAACTAGTGTTTTTTCTGGTGCTACTAATTTTATGATTTTATCAGTATTTTCGGCTTTTTTAACTGTTTTAGCTGGTTCGATAGTTTTATTTCCATCTGTTCCCATAGGAACTGTGACTGTACCATCGTCTGCAACTTGGATTTCTTCGTATGTGAAGTCTAGTTCTTTGTTAGCTGCCTTAACTGCATCTTTTACAGCTTGTTTTTCTGCATCTGTAAGTTTACTTGTATCAGCAACTGTTGTTATTGCTGGGGCATTTAATGTTTTGCCAGCTCTATCAAACGGTTTTACGGTGTCTTTGCCTTCTAATGTTCCAGTCTTCTTTCCATCTGCAGTTGTTACTGTTACATTACCCTTACTGTCAACTTCAATCTTATCGCCATCAGCAAGATTGTTCTTTGCTTTAACTGCTGCAGCTACCTTATCTCTTTCATCTTGAGTTAAGTTAGTTACATCTTTTACTTCAGTCTTGTCTGGTGCTTCAAGTTTAAGGATCGTATCTTTTTGTACAACTGTCTTGTCGGCCGGAATTTCTCCTGTCTTACCATTTTGATTGATAGTTACCTTACCATCGTCTCCTACGGTAATTTCATCATCTTTTAAGTTTCTATCTGGGTTAGCTTCCTTAACAGCATCTTTAACAGCTTGTTTTTCTTTATCAGTTAATTTTGTTTTATCATCAACCTTAACTGGTTCTTTTGGTGGGTTGAATTTAACAGTAACTTCTTTTTGTGTAACTGTCTTATCTGGTGTTATTGTTCCAGTCTGACCGTTTTTTGTAACTGTTACTGTACCGTCATCTGCAACTACAACATCTGCTGGTGTTAAATTTAAGTCCGGGTTCGCTTTAATAACAGCTGCTTCAACTTTTTCTTGTTCTGGTTCTGTTAATGATTTAGTATCTTTTACTTCAACTTTTTCTGGATCATTTAACTTCAAAGGCTCTTTATTAGTTTGTTCCCAAACTGCATAATAAGTTTTTGGTGAAGTGATATTTGTAAACTCTGCAACATTTGCTTCTGTAGCATCTTTCTTATCTGCCCAGCCCTTGAAAGTAAATCCATCTCTTGTTGGTGTAGGTGCTGTTACATTGCCACCATCAACCTTAACATTAGTTGTGTCCTTGCCGTCAGTAAACTTACCTTGATTTGCATCAAAGGTAACTGTTACTTCATCTGAGTAGACAGCATATACAACTAAGTGTTTTGTTATTGGTGTTTCATTAGTAAAGATTTGTTCTTTTGGTAATTTATTGAATTCATCTGCTGTAACAACTGCCTTATCTCCTAAAGCTTTTTTACCTGCTTCAGTAACCCAACCTAAGAAGTTCTTTCCTGCTAGTTTTGGTGCATCTGGGAATTTATCTCCAGTATCAGCTTTAACATTTGCACCTTCAAAACCATTAGGAGCGTAGCCTTCTTGGTCTAAGAAATTAACGTTATCCGGTACAATCTTAACGGCTCTCTTTGTGCCGTCAGACCAAGCACCGTCTGTAGTATCAAACAATACTCTTGCTCTAACTCTTGTTTCTAATAGGTCAGATGGTAGTGATGATCCGTCTGATGCTGTGGATAAGAACTTCATATCCTTTAATAAAGTAAGAGATTTTGCAGTTGTATCATCTGAATGATAAGGAAGCATCTTTGTTAAGTCTACCTTATATTCATAAGCCTTGTAGTTTTTGCTATCTTCTGCAAATTGAGCGTCAAAGATATCAGACTTAGTAATAGTAATCATCTTACTTACATCTTTGCCGACTAATTTACCATCCTTGTCGTATTCATTTTCGGCAGCTTCAACTTTTGCATAAAGCCTCTTATCTTTTCCATCATAAAGTGTTCTTACCTTACCGCCGTCATACTTTGTATAACCAACAAATTCTTTTGTATCAGTGTTAAACTTAGCATTGTCGGCTGGCAATACTCTTGGATCTTTATAGAAGTCATCTGTTCCTTCTGCATAGTCATTTGTAAATAGCACTTGGTATGGAGTGTAAAGTGACTTGTTGATAGAAAGGATTGATGATTTGTCTGAGTGGTCAGTCCATGTAAGTTCCTTAACATTGTCTGCAGATTTTGTTAAAGCTCTATACTTAAACAAAGATGTTTGATCTTCTAACTTAGTGCCATTTTCATCATAGGATTCTACAATTATATCTGCACCTGGTTTTAATTTCTTTGTGTTGATATAGAAGTTACCAGCTGTTGAATTAGTTAGTGCATTTGTACCCGGATCCATAACTCTGTCTTTGTTGTCAAATTTCCATAGGCCTTTAGGTTCAAATTTCTTTTCAGCCTTTGTTCCGTCTGCAAGTGTGTATTTTAGAACGTAGTAACCTTTATTGCCTTCCTTATAAAGGTGCATATTGATATTTCTATCTTTTTGTAATTTTAGTGTTGCTCCACCTTCATTTAGCTCAGTGCCGTTGTGAATTTCAAGGAAGTTTACAGGATCAGCGTGGTCTTTTGCATATGGCATGAAAACTTTTAGCTTGTCTCCAGGTTTTACAGTAGCTCCTTCTCTAAGGTCAAACTTAAAGATACCATTTGCATATTTTTCGATTTTTTCAATACCCTGATCACTTGTTACATAATAAGTGTAGTAACCTTGTTGTTTTCTGATAACCGCATCTTCATTACCAATTTGGAGCATAATTTGACCATCTGCAGGATCCTTGGTAGTGTCGATGATGAAAGACTCACCTTCATGAGCTACATAACCATCATCATAAGTTTTTTCATAGATAGCCCAGCCGTCTACATTTGGATTAGTCCAGCCGGATATCATGGAGTAGTTAAGCTTTCTTGTAGCATTACCACCATCTCTACCTGCAAAGGTATCTTCAAATTTGCCCTTATCGACAACGTAGTCGATGGCTGTGATGTAGATACCGGAGATCATTGAGTATTGGTCATGTTGTGGTATCTCAACCTTTTTAACTCCTTCTTTTTGGAAGTCATGAGTACCTATAACAACGTAAGCAAGCTTGCCGTCTGCAGTTTTATTGAAGTCTGTTAACTTGATACCAAAATTGTGTGTGTATTGCGATTTAAGTCTTGTGTCTTCAAGTACATTGACATAAGCTACATTGCCTTTGTCATCAGCCTTCAAATAGTTAAGAAGATTAGCATCAAAGGCTTGGGTAAAGGCGATGGGTTGTCCTCCAGTTGTAGGTGAAGCGGCATTTCCTGCTCTTTGACCCATGTATTGAGTTCTGATGATACCAAGATTCTTTTCATCCTTGTATTGCTCCGGATTGGCAATAAATTCAGACATAACGAACTCTTGATTAGTTGCGTTATTTCCGTCACCTTGTTTGCCACCCTTAATAAATAGTCTATTTACCTTATCTTCAAGAGAAACTGATGTTGTCTTTGTATAAGTTGAATAGTCCATGGATGTACCCTTAGGTGCATAGGCATAGATTTTTTCGCCCTTTGTATCAGCAAGTCTCATTTGAACGATGTAGTTCTTTTTACCTAATGTATCAATTGTTACGCCTTCTTTTAACACAAGGTTAATAGGAAGGTTCTTTCTTTGGTTTGTTAAGTCCCCTCTTGACACGCCTAAGTCAACTATTCTATCATTGCGGTCATTAAAAGGTTTTAGGGGCGTCGTTTTAGCTTCGTTGCCAAGAACATTAACTCCAACCATGTAGGACTTGTCATAGTCGATGTATTGGTCAAGGTCTCCAAAGTTAAATATAGCTCTGTACCATAAAGCAGTTACTGCTTGACCCTTTTCCTTGTAAACCATTCTGAGTACAGTTCTACCATTGGCATCAACAAAGTTACCATCATAATCAATGTCGTTCATTTCAACTGGATCTGATGTAGTAACCCTTACAAGTGTTTGATTGTCGCCTACAGGCCAACGGGACTTGTCCTTGATTTTGTTTTCCCAGTTTGCCTTATTGTAGTATGTTGCACTTGATAATACATCTGATGTGCCAGTGTTAGAATTGCCTTGTCCAACTCCTTGGAGTATTTTTTGTTCTGCAACTTCAAGTGCTCCATTTGCCATAGTGTTGTATGGAATTGAACCAAAAGCAAGTGACACTGCCATTGCCATAGCGACTGGTCTAGTCAAGTTCTTTTTCTTTTTCTTTTTCATTCTTTCTCCCCTTTTATAAAATTTTCTAATTTACATTTGATAATTACATAGTAATTAATTTAAGTATTGATGTAACATTTATAAATTTCCCCGTAAATGCTATAAAAAATAAATTAGAATTATAATATAAATTAATATCTTATTCTTTAATTATAACCTATTTTTGCCATTTTTGATTCATAAAATTATCAATTTATTAAGTATTTACTTAATTTATATATTTTTTTACAAAATAAATTCTTTTTTCAGTGTTATTGATAACCGACTTAATTTACATCAAAAAAAGACTCGTCGCCGAGTCTTAATTTTTTCTTAAATTCTATAATCCCTCATATTTCTTCCTGCTATTGCAACTGTAGATGCATTGTGTAGGAAGGCTGAGTTAGTGTTGGTCATATATCCAAGCACTCCTAGTAGTATAAGAGCTCCGTTGAAGCTTATGATTTCTCTGTAGTTTCTGTGGACTCTCTTGTCTAGTGCTTTGGCTATCTTTATAACGTCTACTAATTCTTTTAATGAGTCGGATTTTATTGAGATGTCTGCGATTTCCTTTGCTATATCTGCTCCAGCATGCATAGAGATTCCTACGTCTGCTGAGGATAGAGCGATGGAGTCGTTGATTCCATCTCCGATCATTACCACTGTTCTTCCCATAGCTTTTTCTTTGTCTACATAGTTCTTCTTATCTTCTGGGCGAACTTGTGACTCATAATAATCTAGCTCGAGTTTTTCCGCTACTGCTCTTGCTGAGTTCTCTGCGTCTCCGGTGAGCATAGCTATTCTCTTAAATCCTAGTGCGCGTAATGCATCTATGGTGTACTTCGCATCTTCACGGATTGGGTCGTCTATACAGATGACTGCTATTAGTTTTTCATCGAATGCCAGGTATAGAAGTGAATAATCTTCTTTTAGCTTTTCAATTTTCTTCTTTTGCGCTTCGTCTATCTTAATCTTTTCATCTTCTAGTATAAAGTGAGCCGATCCTATGAGCGCTTCTTTGTTTTCTATCTTGGATCTTATTCCGTGGGCAACTATATACTCTGGTTTTGAATGCATTTCATCATGTTTTAAATTTTTGTCTCTAGCTGCTTTTACTACCGCATTTGCAATAGAGTGTGGGAAATGTTCTTCTAGACATGCTGCTATTCTTAGACATTCGTCTTCGTCGTTGTCATAGAATGCTATTACCTTTTGAACTGTTGGTTCAGATTTGGTAAGTGTGCCTGTCTTGTCAAATATTATTGAATCTGCTTGGGCAAGCTTTTCTAAATATCTTCCGCCTTTTACTAGGATTTCTCTTTCTGATGCGGATGATATTGCCTTCATGGTTGCTATTGGTATAGTAAGTTTTAGGGCGCATGAAAAGTCTACCATCAAGAATGATTTTGCCCTTATAAAGTCCTTGGTTAGTAGATAGGTCGCTGCAGCTCCTAAGAATGAATACTTAACTATGGAATCTGCTATGGATTCTGCTTTCTTTTCAGCTAATGATTTATTCTTTTCACTTTCGCCGATGAGTTCAATTATATGGTTGATTCTTGAATCATCGTATTTTTTCTTAGTCTTAACGAGGATTGCTCCTTCTTCTAGTGCAGTCCCAGCGAATACTGTGCTACCTTCGGTCTTCTTAACTGGAAGTGATTCTCCTGTTAAAGAAGCTTCATTTACCATTCCGAATCCTCTTGTGATTTCACCATCAACAGGGATGGTGTATCCCATGTTTACTTCTACAAGATCTCCGATTTCTACATCTTCAAGTTTCTTTAAATACTTTTCTTCTCCATCTACTACGAATACTTTATCTACATTTAGTTTAAGTGATTGAGCTAGGTTTTCTTTTGATTTTTTAAGGGTGTATTCTTCGAGTTCTTCACCAAGTCCAAGTAGGAACATGATGTTGCCTGCGTCTCCAAATTCACCATCTACGATTGAAACTCCGATTGCTGTTGCATCTAGCACGCTTACATTTAGTTTGCCTTCTCTTAGGCTCTTAAGTCCTGCCTTGATGTATGGAATAGCTTTTATTACTATTCCGATTGGTCTAAGTGGCATTGGCAAGATATGTGCAAAGAAGATTCTTCTATACATTGCATCACGCAAAATATGGAAGAGTTCTCTTTCTTCTTGAGGCACGAAGTCCGCATCATCGATTTCAAAATCTGCTAGTTCTTCTAGGTCAAGATCCATTATAAATCTTGCAACCTTAGGCAGATATTCTTCTTCGTAATTTACAATGATTGAATTTGCAAGGGGTGAAACTTTGCAAAATTTAACCCCTTCTAATTGTTCAACCTTGTACTTAATCTTGTTTACATCAGAATCCTTGATGACGCCTTCGTAGTTGAAACGACATCTGCCAAGGGTTCTGCTAGCAATACTTGCTATCATATTATTTTGCTTCTACTTCTTCTTTAGCTTCAGCAACTTTTTCGATGTCAAGTTGAGCTTTTCTTTCAGCTTCTTTCTTTTCGTCTTCAGCTTTTTTAACTTTTGCTTCAGCGATGATATCTTCAGTAGAAACTTTTACATTTTCAACAGTCTTGTCAATTTCTTCTTTTATTTTAAGACCGCCAGCTACAGTGCTAACAGCTATCTTCTTAGCAGTTTGTGAAGCTAGAACTTTGCCGCCTAGTGCTCCTACTAAAAGACCTACTCCTAAATTTAATAATTTTTTGTTCATTATAATCTCTCCTTTTATATTAATTTTTACTTGTCCGAATATTTTACAAGTATTTTATACTTACATTATACACTGTAATTTGAAAAAAATCACTCTCAAAATACAATTTTATTGATAATAGAATTATCTTTTATTGAAATAATCACATTATTAAAATATTTCCATAAAACAATATTGATAACATTTTAAATTTTTAAAATAAATGTTTGTAAAATTTATAAAGAAAATGTAAATAATCTGTGTTTATTTTATAAATCTTATATTTAGACAATTAGGTTAAAAAATTAAAAGCACCTACAATGTAGATGCTTAAAAAACTTTATTTAAGTTATATTTCGCTTTCCAAGAATTTGCAGTAAGCTTCGTTATCTTTCGCTATTCTCTCGCAGTGGTTGTATCCTTCCCAGATTTTTAATTTAGATTCACCAAGCTTTCTCGGCATGATTTTCTTGGCATCTTTTAAAGTATAATCCTCCGATCCGTAGCAGAAAATACATTTTTCCTGATCTTCTTTGGATAAGTCCGGCATCTTTACAAAGGCGCAGGTGTGAATGATATTTTTGATACTTCCCTCGTCAAGTCCGATAAAAGTATCCGCTATGACTTCCGCCAATTCTTCTCCAGTTTCTTTTGCAACAAATTGAAGAGCGAAGTTTCTATCCTTCTTAGATTTTTTGTGGTAGCCAAGGACCGTTTTTCTAACGATCATTTCCAAAAATCTCGCCTTCTGTGCAAGGCTACAACCTTCGAAGATACATTTCTTTATATTTAATCTCTTATCATTTAATAGATATAGAAGTATCGCTCCTCCTATTGATGGTGCAAATGAAAGATCTATTTCTTCTATATTATTTTGTAGCAAGAGTTCTGCTATTTTTTTTGCTTCGGATTCTGCAGATTCAAATTTTTCAGTGGAGCTTCCGTGACCTGATAGCTCCGGTATTATGTACCTATAATCATTAGATAAATTATCTGCTACCATTTTCTTCATCTCCTGCGGTGTAAAAGATATTGGATGGATAAGCAGGACTACATTTTTATTTTCATTATTTATATCTAAAAATTTCACTTGAACCTCTCTGTAAAATTAATGAATTGTATCCATCAAATTCAATTAAAGTGATAATTTATATCTATTAATTTATTATAATTTAATATTGGCTTATTTTCAATCATTACATATTTTAGTTTAAAAATTATAAATTTTAAAGGACAAATATTAATAATTTATTAACAATAAATATTTTAAATAAATTAAATTATTTGTTATAATGTTAACCGAGGTGAATAATTATGAAATTAGGTATCATTGGCTCAGGTGCGGTAGGTTTTGCAGTTGGATATACAGCAGCAAGACTTGGCATCGTGTCAGATATAAAATTCAACGATATAATAGAAGGAAAAGCAAAGGCACAAGCCATGGACATCGAGGACGCATCCAGCTTCTACCCTCACTATGTGAAGATGAGCTGGGGATCTTACGCAGATATGGCAGACAGAGACATCATCGTAACCGCAACAGGAGACCTATCTGGAGTAAGCGACAGACTACAAGAATATGTACAATTTAAAGATGCAACAGAAAGCTATGTAAAAGAAATCGTAGCAGCAGGATTCAAAGGAATCTTCATCGTAGTAGGTAACCCTTGCGACCTTATGGCAGATTTAGTATATAGAGCCAGTGGCTTTCCAAAAGAAAGAGTCATCGGATCAGGAACTGCACTAGATACAGTTAGACTAAACACAACTCTTTCTAAAATTTTAAACGTGGATCCATCAGATGTAAGAGGAATCACCATCGGTGAACACGGAGAAAGCCAATTCGTAGCATGGTCAAATGTATTTATTAACAATGTAAAACTAGAAGACTATGTAAAGGCAAACAACATCGACTTCTCAAGAGAAGAAGTTGAAAATCTAGTAAGAGAAAGAGCATGGAGAGTAATCGACGGCAAAGGTCATACCCAATGCGGAATAGGAAGCACAGTTTGCTCCATGATCGATGCAATCGCAAACGATAGAAAGAAGATCATCCTAGTGGCAACACTTCTTGAAGGCATGTATGGACTAAACGACATCTACCTATCAACCCCATGTGTACTAGGCAAGAACGGAATGGAAAAAGCCATCGAACTTGATCTAAACGAAGAAGAATTAAATAGACTTAAACATTCAGAAGAAGTTTTAAAAGCAAATAGAGCAAAATATAATTAAAATATAAGAAAAAATCATCGGATATGCTCTGGTGATTTTTTTGTATAAATTTTTAAGAAGTTTGGAATGTTCAAAAAAAGCACCTACATAAGTAGATGCTACGAGAATATTCAGAAAGTAATTGAAAGATTATTTCTTTACATTCATACCAACGCTCATACCGAGCATCATGCCGATGGACGTACCTACTGCTATGTTTTCTTGACCAAATGCTATTCCAATTGCAGTGCCTAGACACATTCCAATTGCCATGCCTTCTGCCATGTAATTATCTTTTTCATTATCTTCTTCGTTGTTTTCCTTGTATTGTTTTGCTCTTTTATCCGCCATCTTAACAATGTAGACAGCTGTTAAGCTTATAAGAACTATAGGCAAGATGATTTTAATTATGTCCATAATTACTCCTTAAATTTATTTAATAATAATATTATAACAGATGTTCTACGTCTACACCTAACTTGACGAACGCAGTGAGTCTTAGTAGGTGTGATGCAACCTGTTTCCCAAGAGGCGTAGCCGATTGGTTGAAACAGTCTGCTTAGAGCATGTAAAAATAAAATTAGATGCTATCCAGATAGCATGAAAAAATTTACCATCAATATTTTGCATCACTAGGATTTATCTATTCGTTCTCCCAACTGCAGTCATCCTGAGAGGCAGTCGAGTTAAACAAATCAGCCTTCGCAATGCTCAGCTTCTTTGGAACTCTTTGCACGAGACCTGCGACGAAATCAAAGATTTCGGCTAGGGCTTCGAATGGGTAGTTGCTATATTTAATCTAGTTAATGCAAGAGTGTTTACACTAGATATTTATTAATTATTTGTATAGTATGTTGTAGCCTCTCGGCTGTGGAAGCAAGATGCTTCCGCTACGGGGATGAATACTAGGCATGTTTGTCTCACGCCTTGCGGCTGAATTGAGAGAATTTAGTGCCAAGATTTATGGAAGCTGGTAGCTTCCGCTACAAAAAAAATTACCAACTCTCGATCTTCCCAACTGCAGTCACCCTGAGAGGCAGTCGAGTTAAACAAATCAGCCTTCGCAATGCTCGGCTTCTTTGGAACTCTTTGCACGAGACCTGCGACGAAATCAAAGATTTCGGCTAGGGCTTCGAATGGGTAGTTGCTATATTTAATCTAGTTAATGCAAGGGATAAATAGAAGTCATGGTTGTCTCGCGTCTTTCGGCTAAGTAAAAATAATTTAGTATCATGTTAAATGGAAGCAGATTGCTTCCGCTACAAAAGTAGTCATCTGTTTTTTACTTCACACACTGTCTTCCTTGAGGTTTTCGCAATATAATTCACACTTGTACACCTAAAATGCAAAATATTTCCTTTTTTTGTGCGATAATTTAATTATGAGAGATATTAGGAAATATACTTATTGTTTAGAAAATTCTATAAAAAAAGAGCTAAAAAGACCATACGGTTTTGGCTGTGTCAGTTATTTTACCCAAGGATCCCACGATGATATGGATTATAAGACTTTTGAAGCGTCAGCAAAATCTATTACAACTTCTTTTATAGAGACCAATTGGTCACAGATAAAGGATTTTAGAGATTTAAAAAACAGGGGTATAGTGATTGAAAAAAATATGTTTGGGGCTACAAAAGGCATTAATACCCACAAGGGCTTGATATTTTTGCAATTATTTTTAGCCTATGCCTATGTCTTTGGTGTGAAATGGAATGATTTAGAAAATTTTATTTGCAAATTTTCCACCGACCTAAGAGATGATTATCAAAAGGAAAATAAGGCTATAATCTGGAAAGAAAATGGGCTTAGGGATATTAGAAATTATCCCCTAACTGGTTTTAAGGAAATAATTGACCTTGTGGATTTACTTTCTAATAAGCCTATGAACGATACAAGGCTTACACTTTTTTTGATTGCTAATATAGATGATACTACTACTTTTCATAGGTCTGATCTAGAGACCTTGGTCTACATCCAAGATAAGGCAAAAGAAATTCTTGAAGTAGAAGATAAAAGAGTTTATGAAAGAGAAATAAAAAAACTTGATGATTTTTATGTAAATAATAGGATATCATCAGGCGGTGTTGCTGATTTGTTCACGACAATTAGGACCCTGGAATTATTAAGAGAGGACTTTTATGTTTAAAATTTACCCAAAACTTATAAAAAAAGATAAGGAAGACTTGTTAAAGCTACTACATGATCAAAATATAAATTTTGAAGAAAATATCGATACTACTTTTGGACAATATGAGGGAGATAAGCTTGTGGCTAGTGCCTCTATTTATAAGAACATTATAAAATGTGTTGCTATTGATGATTCTTATAAGGGCGGAGCAGTCTTTAATTCTTTGATGACTAGTATTTTAAATGAAATCCATGAAAAAAACTTTGACAAGGCTTTTGTGTATACTAAGCCGGTGTATGAAAATTCATTTTCTTCCATAGGTTTTGAAAAAATTGAAGATGTTGGCACTGACCTTATTTTTATGGAAAGGGCCCACCATGGTTTTAAAACCTATCTTTATAATCTAGAAAAAGAAAAGGTTCCTGGAGATAATATAGGTGCTGTTGTCTTAAATGCCAACCCTTTCACCCTAGGCCACAGATACTTAATAGAGTACGGCAAAGCTCACTCAGACCATCTTCATATTTTTGTAGTAAGCGAGGATGAATCGTATTTTAATACTGAGGATAGGTTCAATATGGTTAAGCTAGGCACTAGTGATCTAGCAAATATTAGCCTTCATAGGACTGATAATTACCTAATCTCTTCTGCGACTTTCCCTTCATATTTTATAGACGAAGATAAGTCTGTGACCAAAATCCAGGCAAGTCTCGATGCGAAAATCTTTAAAAACCATATAGCCAAGGTCCTTAATATAAAAAAGAGATTTGTAGGTGAAGAAAAAACTGACCAGACAACAAATATCTACAATCAAACCATGAAAGAAATTTTTGAAAAAGAGCCAAATAGAATAGAACTTATTGAAATCCCAAGGAAAAAAACTTCTGATGAAACTATATCAGCTTCAAAAGTTAGGGCTTTTCTAAGAGATGGAAAGTTAGAAAAAATCAAAGGCTTTGTGCCAGAAACAACCTACAATTATATAAAAAATATGTCCTAAATTAAAAGGCTATCGAAAGTAACAATATTCTTATTATTTTCGATAGCCATTTTTATTAGCTTAAAGTTTTTGCTAAATATTCAATTTTTTCTTCATCACCTGGAACAAAACCATTTGCAGCTATTTCTTCTATCAAGACCTTCTTGCTTACATTGTATTTTTCGCTTAGCTTATTTACTAGTTTTATAAAGGCAGAATAGATTCCATAGTAGCCAATCAGGATTAAATCCCCCATGTCCTTCACATCTACACCGTATTTTCCAATAATTTCTCTAAGGGTTTTTACAGATGAAATTGCTTCAAACATGTCTGCATTTACTTGGTAGCCCTCTTTAAGTAAGACTGCCGCCATTAATTCTGTCCTAGTATTGCCAGCACCTGCTCCAAGTCCTCCAATTGCGGTATCAACAAAGTCCGCTCCACTATCGACTGCGACCATAGAGTTACCTACAGCAAGTCCAAGGTTGTCGTGGGTATGAAAGCCTAGGCTAAGATTTGTCTTAGATTTAACTTCTTCCATCACTTCTCTAACCTTGCTTGGCTCCATAGCCCCTGCAGAATCTGTAATAGTAATATTATCTGCACCATATTCTTTAAGCTTTACTGCTTCTTTTCCAATCTCTTCTGCGCTAAGCCTACTTGCCATCATCATAAATCCGCCAACCATTATATTTTTTTCTTTGGCAAGTCTTATGTATTCTTTTGCTGGCTCAACATTAGAAGCCTGGACTGCAAGTCTCACAAGTCCCAATTCTTTTAATAATAATTTTTTATATACTTCTAGATCAACCTTGTCAGGGAAAACTAAAATAGCAATTTTGCTGTTTTTTGATTCTTTTAAAGCAGTTTCTAGTATTTCATGATCTGTAGCATAGCCTTCTTTTTGAAAGTATCCCGAACCAAAACCATATCCCACCTCAATAAAGTCTGCTCCAAGCTTATCTAGTTTTCCAACTATTGTTTTGATATCTTCTAGGTTAAAATTATTGTTTACAGTATGGTTACCATCCCTTAGGGTTGAGTCTATTATTTGTATTTTTCTATCTTTCATTTAATCCTCCGGATTCGTCAATCATTTTTTCTATCCATCTTATCATTTCATCAACACTGTGCTTTCTTGATCGGGCACAAACTTTGGCATCATTGTCGCACAAAAAACACTTCCTAGGTCCTTTACCTAATATCTTTCTATCAATATTTTGACCCTTGTATAGGATATCTATATCGAAAAGTCTGCCAAAATAAGAATTTTCTTCTAAATCGGTCATTTTTCTCTTTAGGAGAAAAGGATCAATTGATATTACTAAGTAAAATTCTGGTCCAGTTACTAAATCTTCTTTTTTCTCAAATAAAATGTCATTTGTATCAAGTACTGATTTTATATCTGCTATTCCTATGTCAAAAATCCTAATGACACTTGCATTCGTCTTTTCTTTGCCAGGTATATTTAGTTTAAAACACAAAACTGGATTTTCAGGATACTTTTTTTCTAAAAATCTAATTTTACTTATCCTTTTTTCCCTATTAACTAGTACCTCTTCAAGGCTTGGTCCATTTTCACTTGTAAAATACTTATAATTATCTGTCATCTGATCTATCTATCCCGTCAAATATCTTATCTTTATAAAAATGTGATTGGCTGATTATATAGTTTTTTGAATCCTCAAGATGTTCTCTTATTGCATTTTCAAGCTCATCAAAACTTTTCTCTTCCATAAGGTCTAGCATTTTGCTATGCTCTTCAACTGATATTTTCCTCCTAGAGTTTTTGCTTTCAGGATTTTTTGCATCATAAGAAAACTTCCGAAGTACCTCTATATAATCATCAAGTCCGCTTATTATCATCTTTAGCCTTGGCATATCTGAAAATTCATATATGGATTCATTAAAGGACTTGGCTGCTTCTCTAAGACCATCTATATCATTGTTATTGAAGGCAAGCTCTGCTTCTTTTACAAGGTTTCTTAAATAAGAAAAACTACTTTTGTCCATCTTTAGGCTCGCTTCCTTGAAGGATAGTATATCCAAAGCAGCCCTTATCTTAAATATTTCTTCTATATCTTCTATAGTTATAATTCTTACACTGTAGCCAACATTTCTGTTATAGTTTAAGAGACCTTCTTCATAAAGACTGCTTAAGGCTTTATTTACAGGACTTCTAGATACATAGAGTTCATCCGCTAATGTTTTTGCCTTAAGTCTTTTGCCCATTGGATAAACCCCATTTATAATGTTGTATTTTATTTGACTTCTAACCCCATCATATAATCTATTTGTATCTTCCATAAAACCTCCTTATGTGAAAAAAATCGCCCCAGTAGTATAAAAAAATTATTTACTAAGATTATTATACACTAGGACGAATATTTTATTTTATATAAATTTTATATAGTGATTATACCTAGTACAACGGCAACAATCAGCATGAGTATACTTATTGCATAGCACCAACCAAATGTTGCTTTTATATGGTCTCTAATAGATATTTTATCATCAAATAATCCAAGACCTAGCCATGTTGCAGGTACCATTGGTGATAATAATAAAATACTATTTTTACCGATAAGCATAGCTATTGCAGTATTTAGATGTGAAATTCCAAAGGCATCTCCTACACTTGCAATTGGTGGAAGGATTCCATAGAAATATGCATCTGTTCCTACTATCATACCTAGTGGTGCACCGAGCACACCGAAGATAATGTGGGTAAATCTACCTAAGGCTTCTGGTATGATACCGATAATTGTTTCAGCCATAGCATCAAGCATGCCTGTACCTTCCATTATACCAACCATTACACCAGCTGCCATAATTGTTGCAACTATTGTAAGTGCACTTGCAGCGTGTTTTTTGATCTGTTCGTTTTGATCTTTTAAGTTAGGGAAGTTTATTACCATGGCAATAACTGTGCCTAGCATAAATACATAGTAGCTTGGTAGGTCTATTACACTGTTTGCCATTAATAAACCGATTATAGCAATCGTTAGAATTATATTAACTGGTCTAAGTTTCTTAAGTCTTTCATCAAGACCTTTTTCTTCATAGTGTTTGCTTGGAAGTTCTTCTTTTGCGTTAATGTTAACCTCATCACCTAGTCCAACACTTGCATTTCTAACTGCGTGTCTTTTTTCTCTTAGTCCTAGTATAACTGCAACTGATAGGGCTGAAATTACTCCAACTACTTGTAACGGAATTAAGTGTGTCCAAAGCTCAGTTGGATCCATACCTATAACTGTAGCAGCACGAACTGTAGGTCCTCCCCATGGAAGTAGGTTCATTACACCTACTGACACTGCTATGATTGTAAGCAGAGTTTGTGGACGCATACCAAGTTTTTTATAAATTGGTAGCATTGCAGGTACTGTTATTAGAAGAGTTGCTGCTGCAGACCCATCTAGGTGGGCAATTATAGCTATAATTGCTGTAGCAACTGTGATCTTAATTGGGTTATCTGAAGCCCAAGCAGCTAATCTTTCTACAAGAGCATCAAAAACACCAACATCTGACATTATCCCGAAAAATAGGATAGAGAATATAAACATGAAGGCATTGGATTTAATCGAATCCATACCACCGCTTACATATTGTGATAAATCGTCAATACCAGTTCCAACTACAAAAGCTGCTATCGTAGGTACTATGATCATTACTGCAACCGGACTCATTTTTTCTTTTATTAATAATATAATGATTAAGGTGATCATTATAAAGCCTACTGCTGATAACATATTTTCTCCTTATTTAATCTTTATTTTACTTTTCTTACAACATCTATTATAGATCCGTCTCTGTATTCTATAATGGCTACTACTTGGTCATCATATTCGATATCATCTGGTGTACCAGTGATTTCTTCACCACGTTTTACTAAGTCTTCTATAGAAACTAGTGGTAGGTCTGTATCCTTTAGCTGGTCAAGGATATCTTTTCTATTAGGGTTTATGCAAACGCCATAGTCTGTTACTAGTACGTCTACAGTTTCACCCGGAGTTGTAATTGATGTGCATTTTTCTCTTACTGTCGCGATTCTTCCCCTTACAAGTGGAGCTACAATTATTGAACAATTAGCACCTGCTGCTGTATCAGGATGTCCACCTGGAGCTCCTTGGATAGTTCCATCAGAGCCTACTACAACATTTACATTGAAATCTTTATCAATTTCTAGGGCTCCTAGAACTACATAGTCAAGTTTGTTTACGTAGGCGCCCTTATTTAGTGGGTTTGCATATTCACTTGAGTCTATCTCAAAGTGGGCAGGATCTTTGTATACACTTTCTACACTTGCCACGTCAAAGGCTTGGTCATCTGCAAGATATTTTACATAGCCTTCTCTTAAAAGATTTACTATTGGCTCTGTTATTCCTCCCATAGCCCAGCCCATTTTTATACCAGACTTTTCGAGGTATGGTTTTATCTTAACTGCTGCTGCAAGACTTGCTCCACCTGCACCAGTTTGGAAAGAAAATCCATCTTTGAACCACTCTGTATTTGCAATTACCTTAGCACAATATTCAGCCATCTTTAGTTCACGAGGATCTTTTGTCATTCTGATTGCACCTGATGCAATTTTTGCAGGATCACCTATCTTATCAACTTTTACTACATAGTCAACATCTACAGAACTGATTGGGTGAGGGTAGTTTGGAAAATCAACTAAGGTATCTGTGATAACTACTACCTTGTCAGCATATTTCGCGTCAACTCCCGCATATGAAAGTACTCCGCAATTTGCCTTACCATTTATACCGCTGGCATTTCCATATTCGTCTGAAGAGCTTGCTCCAATAAAAGCTACATCTATCTTTACCTTGCCAGATTCTATAGCTCCAACCCTGCCACCGTGACTTCTTATGTAGGCTGGATTTTTAAGTTTACCTTCTGAAATAGCTTCACCGATTTCATCACGGACACCAGAAGTTGAAACTCCTGTTATTGTGCCATCTTCAATCATTGGCACAAAATTTCTGTGTGCCTTTCCTAAAGAAGATGCACAGATAAATAAGTCCTTGATTCCTAATTCGTGGATTGCATCCATAACCATGGCTGCTACAAAGTCACCGTCCCTAAAGTGGTGGTGGAAGGAAATTGTATCTCCGTCCTTAAGACCTGTCTTTTTTATAGCTTCTTTAAGATTTTCTACTAGCTTTGTATCTCTTGGTTTAATATTTGATTTTATAGTTGGGGTATCCCTTACGATTTCTTTGCCGTCATTGGCATAGGCACCCTTAAATATTTCATTTCCATCTTTTAACAAATAATCTGGAATTTCTCTATTCACTGAGTTTTTCATACTAATTCTCCCTCATACTTTCCTGCAGCCTTTGCCATTTCAAGTGTCCTGTAAGATCCTTCTACGTGAGCGTTGTCAACCATTTTTCCGTTTACAACCACTACACCAATACCAGCTTCTTTAGCCTCTTGTACAGCAAGGATAACTCTTTGGGCATTTGCAATTTCTTTCTCACTTGGAGTGAAAACATCATGAACAATATCTATTTGCTTTGGTGAAATGATAGATTTTCCATCAAATCCCATGTTTTTGATCATTTCAGTTTCGCGTCTTAAGCTTTCCTCATCATCAAGGTCTGTATAAACTGTATCGAAGCACATAACTCCAGCAGCTCTTGCTGATAGGAGCATTTGAGAACGGGCTAAGAAATACTCTTCACCGGTTTTTGTTGTTGTAGCGTGCATTGTTCTTGCAAAGTCTCCACCTGATAGAGCAACTCCCATAAGCCTATCGCTTGATTTGCAGATTTCATAGCAATTTATAATAGCAAGAGGTGTTTCTAGAGCTGCCATTAACATGGTAGATCCCACTTCCTTGTTAAATTCTTTCTCGCATTCTTCTACAAATTCTTCTACTATTTCAACCTGTTCTTTTGTTTCACACATTGGTATTCTTATACCGTCATAGCCACCTGCAACTGAAGCTCTAACGTCTTCCTTCCAATATGGGCTGTCTGTGGCGTTGATCCTTACCCAAACTTCTGTCTCACCATAGTCAACAGATTTTAGAGTATTATATAATTGAACTCTTGCAGAATCTTTTTCATTAGGACTAACTGCGTCTTCAAGGTCTAAAATTACACAATCTGCTCCATATATGTATGCGTCTTTTACCAAAGATGCCCTTTGAGCATTTAGAAACATCATGGTTCTTCTTATGCTTCTTCTCATATCCTATCCCCCCATGGTAGATTTTCTGTCATGTCATTTGCTCTAAAGATAGCTGTTTCGACTCTTGACTTTATTGTGCAATCAAGAGCACCTCTGTCATCTACCTTTATTTTTCCGCTTTTTACATCGAAATTATCTACTACTTTTTTAATTACATCTTCGATTTGTTTGCCAAATTGAGCATAAACAGTACTTTTTACTTCAATCTCTAATTTTTCACTTGGGAAAACTTCAACTTCAGCATCACTAGATTCCAATGTTCCAGCTTTTGCATTTTTTTTAATATCCATTTCTTTCCTCCTTCTTCAGAAAATATTTTCATAGTTTCAAATACCATTTTACAACAAATAAAAAACAATTAAATAGGCTAGTCGTTTAAGTACAATCTAAATGCAATCTCTATTTATCATAGATAAAAAAATACTTTGCAGATTAATTTACACTATGAGTTTAACTAATCCACAAAGTACTATACGATTTACGACATTAAATATTCATTTTCGATTTTTCCAATATATAGTGGATTCGCTAAACAATCCATCGCTTTCTTTTTCAATAGCTTCGACATGGTCTGTTCCTTGGTGTGAAAAAATTTCCGCTAAGAATATAATTATCAACACTTAACTCCACCAGAGTTTACCTATTCTTTCTCCCAACTACAGTCACCCTGAGCGAACGAAGTGAGTCGAACGGGTAGTTGCAATATTTAACCTAGTCTCTGCAAGTAAAATCATCCAAACTTAACCCCACACTCTTTCAAATACCTCGCACACCATAGGTGCGTCTTCACAAAAATTTTTTCCCATATTTTTGTATTCTTCTTCAAAAAATTCATCATGGACCTTTCTCCAGTATTCATAAGTCCTGTCCCCTTCACCCTCTCTAAAAGCATGCTCAGGTGTAATTTCATTATAAGGAACTATTTTTACTTCTTTTGTTACGATTATACATGCTGGTTCATCGGATCCATTTAAAATAATATTGTATTCTCCTACTTCTGGGATAGGTTCGTCTTCTTCATATAACTCGTAAGCAGATGTGGTAGCTGTCTTGATATTTTTCTTTACTAATTCCGCCAATTCATCAGCCATCTCTCTAGTATTTCCAAAACTCCACGCTTCAAATTTTGTATCTTTTGAAATATTTTTCTCTTCGCAAAATCTTTCCCAATATGCTCTTACTCTATCGTTCATCGTTTCCTCTTTATTAAAAATATTTATTATAATAATTTCAATATACCAAATGTAAATACATTTTTAAACATATTATATGATTATTTTCTGTGAAGTTGCCTATTATTTGCTATAATTAAGTTAGATATTAAAGGAGGTTCTCATGGATAAAATTTTGATTGGTAAGGGAAAAACGGAAAATTATATTCTTTTAAATAAAATAAATAGACACGGACTTATCAGTGGTGCCACTGGAACTGGCAAGACTGTCACTCTAAAGGTGCTTACGGAAGGTCTTTCTGATGCTGGAGTTCCAACCATCCTCGCGGATGTGAAGGGCGATCTCGCAAATATTTCTAAGCCTGGAGCGATGAATGGCAAACTAAATTCAAGACTTAGTGAACTTGGCATTTCTAATTTTGAGTTTAAAAATTATCCCGTAAATATGTGGGATATATACGGCGAAAAAGGAATTCCCCTAAGGGTAACTGTTTCTGAGATGGGTCCTCTCATGCTTGCAAATATTTTGGAACTAAACGATACTCAGACTGGGGTTTTAAATATTATTTTCAAGGTTGCAGATAGCGAAGGTCTACTGCTAATTGACTTAAAAGATCTTAAACAAGTTATAAATTTCGTCGGCGATCACAAGGACGAAATCAGTAAAACCTATGGGAATGTTGCAAGTCAAAGTCTATCTGCCATTTCTAGAAAACTTCTATTTATTGAAGATGCTGGCGGAGATTTATTCTTTGGAGAGCCTGCAATAGACATTGGAGATCTAATTAGAACCGATGCAAGTGGCAAGGGTGTTGTAAATATTTTGAATGCAACTAAACTTATTTCTAATCCACTTCTCTACTCCATGCTTCTACTATACCTGCTTTCAGAAATCTATGAAAACTTCCCGGAAGTTGGCGACATGGACAGACCTAAGCTTGTGTTCTTCTTTGATGAAGCTCATCTACTCTTTAACAACACGCCAAAAATTTTACAAGATAAGATTATTCAAGTGGTTCGTCTAGTTCGCAGTAAGGGTGTGGGTGTATTTTTCATCACTCAAAATCCTCTCGATGTGCCAGAATCTATTTCATCACAACTTTCAAACAGAATCGTTCATCAGCTAAGGGCTTATTCACCAAAGGAACTAAAGGCGATAAATGCTGTTGCAGACACATTTAGACAGGATGAATCCATGGATATCAAAGAGGAAATAATAAATCTTAGGACAGGTGAAGCATTGGTTTCATTTGCAGATGAAAGTGGTGCGCCAACTGTGGCAGACAAGGCACTTATCCTTCCACCTCATTCATCCTTTGAAACATTAACCGATGAAGAGTATAGATCTTTGGTTAACTCTTCTCCGCTTTACACAAAGTACAAGGATGCAATCGACAGAGAGTCTGCCTACGAAGTTTTGTTAGAAAGAATCGAAAAAGAAAAATTGGAAGCTGAGAAAGAAAAATTAGAAGAGGAAAGACAAAAAGAACTTGAAGCTCAAAGAAAAGAATTTGAAAGAGCAAAGAAATCTGGCCGCAGCCAAAAGACCTACATCGACAAGGGCATAGACTCAATGCTTGGCACCATTACGAGAACTATCGGTCGAGAAATCGCAAGAGGTCTCCTCGGTTCAATTAAAAAAAGAAGATAACACAAAAAAGACTGGGATTTGTTTTCCAGTCTTTTTCATTTTATATATTATTTTTTAAACATTTTTCAATTAAGACTAAGTTTACACCTTCAAGTTCATTGAAAACACAGGGAATAATGTCTATTTCCTCATATCCAAGAGATTTATAGATTTTTCTAGCAACTTTATTTTTTTCATTGGTATCAATACGCAAATATTTACAATTATTTTGTAGCGCATATTCTTCATAAAACTTCATAAAAGCTCTGCCATAGCCTTTTCCCTTTTTATTCGGATCGATTACAAGAGTGTGAAATACCATTACTTCCGATGGATCAGCTTTGTATCTCCAATTGGCATTAGCATAAACATCGACTTGGTTCTGATTGATTATTCCGCTACCGATAATAACTCCATCATCTTCAAGCACAAAAAGATCTTCTCTTTTAAGAGCGTCTTCAGCAGTTTTGCGAACAGGATACACTCCCATTTCCCAACCAACATTTGCTTCACCATTTTTCTCCGCCAGATGAATTTCATCGTATATTCTCTCAATGGTATCTATATCATTTGCAATTGCTTTTCTAATTTTCATTTTATCTCCTTTTATTTTAATTCTCTATCTAATTAAATTATAAAATTTACAAAATAATTTAACAAGATAATTTATCTTATATTCTTGGATTTGAGCATAGATTAAATCATTAACTTCATAATTCAACTAAAAAAGACCAAGGTTACTTCTTACAATTAGAATATCTTGGTCTTTGTGTTTTAAATTAAATTTTGTAATTTTTACAATTTATATTTTGCTTTTAAATAAAAATTGAGACATCTCTTTTAATTTAGATTTGTCTCACTATGATTAATTCTATTCATAAAAATTATTCGAAAAATAGTAGTACTTTTTTTGTATTTTATAACTTTTACTATTTTCCCTCAGTTTTAAATTCATACTCACCAAGTCCTGTCATTGCAAAATTATATAACTCTGGAACATAAATTCTCGCGTAAAGCTTAATAAGCGAAGCTATACAGCTATCATTTAAACCTGATAGAGCTGGAATTTCTTCTAATAGTTTTTTCTTAATACTAATAAAATCAATATACTTATCTTTATTTCTAGCAATCTCAAAAAATACATCTAATAATTTATCATGCTCTTCCCATGTCAAATATTGGCTCAAACTAAATACTGCCGGAAAGATTGGGTTTTGCATACTATGACCTAAATATTCAGAAATCTCAAAAATTGCATGAACTATTAACTTTGGATCATAAGTAAAACCTTCAATAATTCTCTCAGATATAATATCTCTATCTTTCAAACTTTTCATTCTATATCTTCTCACTTCATATATAACTTGCCAAACCTATATTTGGAAAACCTGTAGTTCCTAGCAAAACTAAGATTAAAAACATAATACTTAATCTTTTTTTATCTTTTACATCTGTATTTTGGATTATATGATTTTAAATTTTATAATACGGCACTTCTTATTTTACATTAAATGCAATCTATCTATTTAAGTTCCAATCCATCCTTAAAAGCATTGCCAACTCTTCCGCCTACTTTATAATATCCACTGGTAAATGGATCGAAAGCAATAGCTTCTAGTGAGTCCACGTCCACCTTGCCATCTTTTAGATTAGCTTCTTCAACAGATGTTCTTAGAACTTTTCCGATTACTCCTATTCCCTTTTCTCCGCCTTGGTACTCAATAAATTCACATTCAATTGCTATTGGAAATTCATTGATGATAGGAGCATCAACTAGCTTAGATTTTTCAAAAGTCATCTTGGATTTTGCAAACTTGTCCTTATCTTTTCTTCCGCTTACAACGCCGAACCAATCCGCTTCTAGCATATGTTTCGCATCGGCAATGTGGACTACAAATCCCTTTCTAGCCTTTATATTTTCAACTGTCTTATGAGTTTCAGATAGATTTAGTGCAACCATATCTGGGCTTAACATAGTTCCCCAAGCCGCATTCATCACGTCAACTGTACCATCTTCATTAAAAGTTGAAATCATAAGTACAGGCATTGGAAAAATAGCTGCAGTGGTCTTAATTTCTTTTTTCATAATAATCTCCTTTTGATTTATGAACATTTTTACATTCGTAATTTTATTATAACGCTGGATTTATTATTAATCAAAAATCAAATATCCAACTAATAAAATAAAAATATATACTAGCCCTATGTTAAATATTTGCATCCCGATTATTACAGGAAGCCATAAAAATACTATCTCAAGTCCTGCTAAGATTAATTTGGTTTTTCTATTTATTTTAATAATATTAAACATTTGGAGTAACTGTAGCAATAGTAGTATCACGGTTATAATAACCACAAGTATCGGGAAAAATATTCCATATCCTATTGGGATGGTGGAGATGAAATTAAATTTTCTGATGATTATATTGCCTGGTTAATTTGAAAATGGCGTCCATACATAGTTTTTAAATATGCATAGTAGTAATGTTAATAAAAGTAGAATAGTTTCAATAATGGATTTATTTGATTTTTTCATAATAATCTCCTTTTGATTGATTAACATTTTTTTACCTTCTTAATTTTATTATAGCGATGTATTTACCATAAATCAAAACTCAAAAAATTTTGTTGTCCATTAAAAAAGGAGAGCTAAACTCTCCTTCTAAATTTAAATTTTTATTTTTTTCTTGGAACGTATCTGTCGTATGGAAGTGCGTAAGCTTTTTGTTTGATATATCTTCCTGTTCCCTTTTCGCCTACATATTTTCCATTTTCAGCCATTAACTTTCCTCTTAAGAATACTTTTTCACATATTCCAGATCTTTCGAATCCTTCGTAAGTTTCGTAGTCACTGCCTTCGTAGTTATCTTTGAATGTGATAGTGCCCTTAACTTCTGGGTTGTAGATTACTATGTCTGCATCTGATCCTGGAAGTATAGCTCCCTTTTGAGGATAGAATCCACACACTTTTGCAGGGTTTGTTGAAGTTAGTTCAACGAATCTTTGTCTTGTAATTCTATTCTTCATAACGCCTTGTGTCCATATCATGTAAAGTCTGTTTTGCATACCTGGACATCCGTTAGGAATCTTAGTGAAATCATCGATACCTTTTTTCTTAGATTCGAATCCACCCTTAACTGCTGCGTTGTCAGATCCAATTGATGTCAAGTATCCTTTGTCAACTCCATCCCATAGTGCTTCTAAGTGATCTTTAGTTCTAAGTGCTGGTGCACATACGTACTTTCCACCTTCGAAATCTGGTTTTAAGAAGTTTGACTCGTCTAGAGTTAGGTAATGTGTACATGTTTCTCCATATACGCTGTATCCTTCTTCTCTAGCTTGTTTTATAAATTTCATTGCATTTTTAGTAGTAACGTGTACTACAAATAGAGGACAGTCAGCGATTTTTGCCATTTCAATTCCTCTAAATGTTGCTTCGTCTTCAACTATCGGTGGTCTAGATAGGGAGTGTCCTATAGGATCTTTAACTCCTTCAGCCTTGTATTTTTTAGCTAAAGCTTCGATAAAGTCTCCGTTTTCACAGTGAAGCATGGATGTTAAACCATATTTCTTAGCTTCAGTCATCCCTTCTATAATAAGTTCATCATTTGCATAGAAAGGTGTTCCCTTATATGCCATGAAGAATTTTATGTTTGCAACTCCGTTTTTAGCAAGCTCTGGAATACTTCTCATAAGTAAATCTGGATCGTTGTCCATTACCATTGAGTGGAATGAATAGTCACAAGATGCCTTGCCTATTGCATTTTCTTTTTCGTGTTCTTGTAGAGATTCAATAAGAGTCTTACCTTTGAATTGTGGAGCGAAGTCTACGATAGTTGTAGTTCCACCCACTAACGCTGCGTGAGAAGTCTCGAATGAATAAGAACCAAAAGGTCCCATGTGCACGTGCTCGTCTACTCCACCAGGGAATACATACTTGCCAGTAGCATCTATAACTTCACAACCATCTTCAGGTAGGTTTATACCGATTTCTTTTATCTTTTCACCTTCAACTAATATGTCAGCAACATATTCAGAGGAAGCGGAAATAATAGTACCATTCTTAATTAATAGTTTTTTCATAGCATCTCCTTATTAAAAAACGCTGGGCATTTATAGCGTAATGCCCTAAATTGCCTCAGCGTATTAGTTTACTTATTAAAATATGTTTTATTTGTCAAATAGTCTTTCGTGTTTTGTGTAAACAGAACTGTCAATGCTTTCTAGGTACTTAACAACTTCGTCAACTGGAAGAACGTCAGCAAACTTAGCTTCCATGTCGAACATATTCCACTCAACAACTCCTGGAACTCTGTCTCCAACAGTTCCTTCAGGGATAAGAGTCTTAAAGCCGTATCCAGTAGAGTCCATTACAGTGTGTCTAACACATGCACAAGAAGTTGCACCCATAACTATTACTGTATCTACTCCTAAGAAAGTAAGTGTTTGAGCTAGATGTGTACCAAAGAAGTTAGAAGCGTATTTTTTATGAATAACTGGCTCTTCTGGAAGTGGTTTTAATTTAGGATCTATTTCTAACCATTCAGTATTAATATCAAGAGCACTCATAGGTATTTTTTCATCCCATCTTGGAAGGTCCCATTGTTTCTTTCCTACGTATCCTGTAGTAGTGTGGAATATAGGAACTCCCGCTTTTCTTCCTGCTTCAAGAACTTTAAGTGCGTTTGCACAAACTTCTTCAGATTTATCACAAGTGAATGGGTGTCCTTCACTCATCCAAGCTTTAGCCATATCAACTGTAGTTATAGCTGGTGCTTTTCCTTGACCCATGTTTCTCATGAATCCTCTTTCTTTATAAATCTTTCTTGCTTCAGCAAATGCTTCTTTAAGTAAGTCTTCGTTAAATCCGTATCCGTCAACAAATTTAAATTCAGGGTTCATTTTTTCTGTCATTTTTAAATCTCCTTTACTATTCAAAGTATCGTTTTCATTAATTCTGGCATTATCTTCATTTGAGCTCTGAATGAAGATGAAAGATAAAAGCTTAAAACCCATATGTCTCTATATAATGTTGATATTTAGTCTCGAGCTTTGCTTTCTGTATATATCTTACCAACTATTTTTTGATGCAGCAAGTTAGCATACGAACATTTGCAAATGTTTTCTAAGCATTTTCAATAATTTCTTTTAGGTAATCTTCATCTATAACTTTTATGTTGTGTGTTTCAATCTTAATAACGCCTAGGGACTCGAGTTTTTTCAGTTCTTGATTAAGGCTCGGTCTAGTGACTCTTAAAGTATCGGATAGCATTTTCTGAGTAATAGGTATCTTGTTATAACGGATATATTTTTTCATCGTTAACCAATATGCGATTCTTTCTTGAACCTTTTTATACCTTGTAGCATTTAATATGATCTTTGTATGGCATGTGCAGTTGGCAGTGAAAAGTAAGACATTGTGCAAAAGACTCTTTTCAGAAGCTATTATCTCTTTTAACTCATCCCATGGAATGTAGAAAATCTCACTTTCAAACTCAGCGTAAATGTCATAAGGCCAATAATCAATCCCTGCATATAAAAGATGTAATGGATAAACTTCGTTCTCATAATAATATGCTACTGTTTTTTCTGAACCATCTTCTAAGTACTTAGCTTGTTTAAGTAGACCTGACTTAATCACAATAAGTTTATCTGCCTCTTCTCCTTCACATACTACTAAATCTCCTGGCATCAAGTTAGCCTTTTCAACATCTAATTTACAAATCTTTTCTAATATTCTATCATCTACGTTTTCAAAAATATAAATTGACTTTAAATCTGAAGTTTTCATCTTACCTGACCTCCTTTACCCTGATTTTATAAAATAAAATTATAAAAAGCAAACGATTTTCTTACTTATAAACATCGAAAATTCTGACTTTTTTAATAATAAATTCTCAAAAATATTTTAGCTCACAATTCATATTAGATTAGATTGTTAAAATATAATTTAACCGTTTTATAGAGTAGTTGAAACTATTAATGTTCGAGACATGACAAAATTTATTTTTAATATTAAAATAAAAAATACTTTTAGAATTTTATATTATTTTCTAAAAGCATTTTTTAAATTATTTTGTATTATTATGTTTTTTTAATCAAAAGTAAGCTAGTTTAATTACTAATGCTTATCTAGCTTTATATAGAAGGTAAAATATTATTACTATAAAATTATTTTTTTATATACTTGGTAGACCTGCCGTTTCCTAACTGTTCAATTAGTTTTCTATCTTTCAATTCTTTTAAAGCTCTTTCAATGGTCCTCTGAGATATATCTGGGCAAAGTAGGACTATGTCAGATTTAGAAAGTGGCTCTAGTGAATTTTCAAATACTTTCATAACCCTTTCTGGGGAAGTAAGCTCCTTCTCTCCTATTAACTTAAATCTTTCGTCACACTCGCTATAACCCTTGTAGATAACCGAAAGCATATATTTTATAAATGGAAGTTCGTCATTTGTTCCATCGTGCCAATTTTTGCTGGATGCTTGGAGTTCATCGTAATAAATATCCTTTGTATCTTCTATAATCATTTCTAGTGATATATATTTACCTACGAAAAAATCATTTTTATATAGAAGAAGTAGGGTGAGAAGTCTAGACATTCTTCCGTTGCCATCGCTAAATGGATGTATACATAGAAAATCATGTACAAATGTAGGGATTAATAGGAGTGGCGGCACATTCACAGCTACTGCTTCGTCGTACGCTCTTAACATTTCATCAATGTACTTTTCTGTTTCTAAAGCGGTTACAGGTTGAAACCTAACTTTTTTTTCTCCTCTGGCATTTGCTTCTATAATGCTGTTGTCTAATGTTTTGAATTTTCCTTTATGCCTTTCTCCAGAGTATGAATATAGCCTATTATGGAGGGTCAAAATATTATTCTTCGTAATTTCAATGTTGTCGTAGTTGTCGTGGATGATGTCTAAGACTTCTCTGTAGCCGTAGATTTCCTCTTCATTTCTATTTCTTGGCTCTGTCTTTTTATTCATCAAATCTTCAAGTCTTGTGTCGTTGGTGGAGATTCCTTCTATAGCGTTTGAAGATTTGGTAGATTGTATCTTAGCAACCTCAACCATCTTTTCAAGAACATCAGAAAAATTCGCAACATATAGCTCCTGCTTTCCTTTATATTCATAAATGCCCGCAATAAGTTTGTAGACACTGGCAGGAATATTTAAATTTAAAAGTTTTTTATAATTAAATTCTCTCATAGGCTCCTCCTTACTCGCCATTATATAACATTTGGCGAGAAAAAGTCAATGATGGCGAGATTATACTCGCCATTTTTATATATTTGGCGTCGATTTATTATTGTTGGCGAGAATAAAGAAGTTAGCATTTAAAATTTATTATTATCTAATTCATTTTGATATGATTTTTATTACTATTAAAAAAACTCCTAGATTAATCTAGAAGTTTGTTTTTATATTATGGACAGTATATAAGAAATTATTCAGGAGCGTTTAATTTTATATTTTCTTCGAATCCTGATGGATCTCCATTCTTAGCTAGTTCCATGATTTTATCGAAATATTCCCTTGTAGCATCGTCACACTTGTCTTCTGACATATATGGCATCATTTTTGCGTTTTCTAGTTCTTTTAATGCTTTTTCGGCTCTTGCTGGATCTGTTTTATAAGTGTTTAACCATTCTTTTTCCCAAGCTGCTTCCCAATACATGCTTGCTCTTGTATTTCCAAATCCTTTTTCATAATTTGCTCCGTCTTCTTTTTCGTCGATTTCTTTTGGAACTTCGTAACCTTCTGGCCAATTAAGATTCTTACATGTTTCTACAAATTCGCTTTGTATGTCTTCTCTCGTAACCATCCCCGTAGAATAATCAGACGCATTTGATTTTTCGCAGGCAGCTAGACCTAGAGCTAGACATCCTATTAGTATAATTGAACCTATTTTTCTTTTTAAATTTGTTTTCATTTTTTTCTCCTTAAGTTTTATTTAGATATCTTTCTTGTATCTATGACCGTATTATAGTAAGTAATTTTTACAAAATATCTAACTATTTCTTACAAAATGCTTAAGGAATTTCTTAAATATCGTAATAATTAAAACTTGCTTTTTTTTACTAATTTTAATTTTTACAATAAAAAAACACCTACTTTTAATAGGTGAATTAATATTTTAAAATTTGTGGTAGAAACAAGCGGAATCTTCTAAATCCCATGCTCCTTCTTTTATATAAAATTTATATGCTGCGCTATTTCTAATTGTTGTGAAGAAGGCTCCACTTACTCCCTCCTTCTTCAATTCGCTCATAGTCTTCTCATATAATTTTTTCGAAACTCCCTTTCCTCTATATTTATCTGAAACGAAAAACTCATAGAGATAGTAGGTGGTTTCTGTGGAATACAATCTTTTGTTACCCATTATCGCTCCGATTATGGCAGCACCCTCGACCATGACATTGCCATAGAATCCAGGTGCATCTATTAGTGAAAGCAATGACTGAGAAGCTGTTTCTTCTGTCCATGTGTCATTCCATGGCGGTGTATTAAATACTTCCACCATTAATCTTGCTAAGTCTTCTAAATCTGATTTTGATATTTTTCTAATTTCCAAATTATTCTCCTCGTGATTTTTAGTTAAATTTATTTTTGTTATAAATTATTATCTTATATTAGTTGCATTTTTTAAAGAATATTTCTAGCACTTCTGTGTCAAAATTTTATTTTATAATCCAAGTAGAATCACTAGCCACGCTTGGACTATGGATACTATTGGAATTATTAAAAATGGCATCAAGATAAAATGTTCTTTAATAGCCAAATGCTTCATCCAATTTCCAAATTCGTAGTCCTCATGTCCTTCTGTGCCTGGTATGACTATCTTATTCTTGTACTTTCCTTGGAACAAAATTACATCCAATAGAAAGAAATCTCCCAAGTTTAATATTATCCACTGAATATAGCTCATCCAGAAAAGATATCTAAGCTCTCTTATTCCCGTATGTAAAAGAGAGGTCACTCCATATATAAATACGATTCCTGAAATTATAATCGTAAGTATTAAATTTATTCTTTTCTCTTCTTTTGTCATCTTTTCTGGAGCCGAATTTTGTATTTTCTTTGGATAGGAATCGAAGAAAAATCTCGGGTTAATCAGTACAAAAGCTGCCACTGCACCGTTAAAGATAGCAGCCATTGCAATTCCATCTAATATTGCT
>QWCH01003180.1_pt1 | contig 30704 bp, 26 predicted proteins | sample 1972671 | NCBI WGS metagenome assembly QWCH01 (sample SAMN09866713, study PRJNA288562) | Human gut metagenome isolate term3_stool, whole genome shotgun sequencing... | isolation source: gut | host: Homo sapiens | place: USA: California
AGTCAGTCGGTCGTTTTCGTTGCAAGGGATATTCATATAGTGGGCTCTCTTCTTATGAACAAGCAACGCAAAGGTACTCATTTCGTACTAGACCATTACGGCTAATTTCTGTTTTGAGGTGCTGGGGAGTGAGGTAGATCCCCACGTGGAAATTCTCAAATCCCCACGTGGCAAAGGAAAAATGCCTACGTAGAGACGAGATGAAACTTCGGAGGAATCAAATGAAACTTCGGAGGAAATGATATGCGCCTACGTGGAAAATAAAAAATAGCCACGTGAGAAACGTCAAATCTCCACGTGGCTAGTATGTTTTATAGTCTCAGTTGATTAGAATACGTCACCCTAAATCTCTCCTAGCACCTCAAAATAGACATTAGCTAGCATTACCCGAAAGGGTGAAAAGTGGGGAGCAAGAGCAGAATTACCCTTTCGGGTATTGTGAGGGGGACAAAAGCTTCCGAACTTTGCCTCTGTAAAACAAAAACAACCCCTCCCCAGGGGAGCGTGTAAGCCGAAAAACGCTAAATCCAAAGAGTAGGCACAACTAAACAACATAACTAACATACTATGTCACACAAGAACTATCTCCTAGTAGGATTTGCTATCGCACTCCTCACACTTTGCGCCCTGCCAGTCAAAGCTCAGTTTGAATTTGGTCCCACGGCTGGCGTTGGTGCCGTCATGGACAAGCCGATCCAGGGGGCTGGGCTCGCAGCCGACTTAGGCGTCTCAGCTCGCTACACCTTCCTCAAGGATGCTCCCGTCAGCGTACAGCTTCGGCTAGATGCTACTTACGGGTACCTCTATGCAGGTTCCGTTCGTAAGAATGTCATACAGCATGTGCGCTTTGGTCAGCAAGATGATCGATTCGCTTTTGCTTGGCAGGATCATATGATACGTGTCCCCCTGACCGTGGGTGTACGTCTCAATAATGTACTGGGCGGTAAGCTGTCGCTCCGTGTAGGTGGGTACTACGGAAGAGGTATCGCAGGTAAGGTGCGCTACAATAAGACACCAGAAGGTCTTTCGTTCCCTGAGTTCGACAGCTACAAGTCAAATACCATCAAGGGTGCCGCAGGGTATGAAGGCAACTTCATAACTCTAGCCCAAAATGAGCATCGCTTGGGAGTTCTTGCATCGATAGATGTCAATATCTACAAGCAACTGGATCTCTCCCTTTACTATATGGGAGATCTCGTAGACTCTTGGGATTCTATCAATTTCAAGCCCGCTATCAAGCCTAATGCGCTCAAGCTGGGACTCTCTTACTGGTTCTAACCAAGGCAACTTAGAGATGATCTAACGAATAAGAGCCTCAATCAGAAACTATACGACAACTCTTTTTTAGCTCATTGAGCAGGTCAGAGAGAATACTTTCCTCTTCTGGCTTGCTCAATTGTTTTTTTTCTTTTGCTTGATAAGCTGGCAATTCAAATGATAGAGGGTCTTCAAAAGACCTTGATACCAAGAATAGATCTTTCAAAACTATAGGACAAGTAAGGAGTGTAGTGAGAGATAGTTGTGGCACTGAGTAAGTCGCTTGTGCGGGCTATCACTTCTTTCTCTTTTGCTCAAATTCAAATTTGGTAGAACTATCCTCTTGTAGAACCAATCGGGCATTGAACTTCTTACCTGCCTTGCTCGTCAAACCTTTCAAGATGGGGGTACGTCCCTTGGTTATGAGGTCTCGGATATTCTCTTCAGAGAGATACGTACCGCATACTTCACGGAATATGTGGAAATCACAATCATCATTCTTGCATCTTGCCACCTTGGCATAGATCCCCACACTCTCACGACCACACTTAGGGCAGTGATATGTAGGGTACCTTTGCTGTCTAGGTGCAGCTGCGAGTGAAAGCAATTCTTCACAAATGGTGGAAACGTAGGAGTTGATGCCTTGTGCAAACTTACCAGCATCCATACTTCCTGCCTCAATTGCTGCTAGTGCCACCTCCCACGCTCCGGTCATCTCCGCATTGGCAATGCGTTTGTCCTTAACGATTTCATAGACGGCTAACCCTTTCTCCGTTGGAACTATGCTTTTCTTCTCCCTACGGATATAGTCACGTAGGATGAGTGTCTCAATGATGTTGGCTCGTGTGGCAGGCGTGCCTATGCCACACTCTGCCAAAGCCTTTTTACTTGCAACATCCTCTACCTCCTTGCCTGCATGCTCCAAAGCAGAGAGCAGAGTCGCTTCTGTATAAAGTGGCTTAGGCTTGCTCTTTTGCTCGATTATGTCTGCTTGTTGCAGGGGTAGCGTTTGTCCCTCGGTCAAGTTGGGCAATGAGGACAAAATCGGCTCGTCCACCTCGCTCTCTTTATGCTCTTGAGAAGTGGTACTCTGTACTGATTTCCAACCCAAAGAGACTTGACGACACCCTTTCCAAACATAGCTGTGGGTCTCGTCCTTGAGTACTACCTGCATACGCTCCTCTTCTGAGTGCGCCGAGAAGGCTTCTGCAAAGCGGGTAACAATCATTTGATAAAGCGTGGTCTCATCTACTGACAATGCCGATGCGGTTTCTCCCGTGGGGATAATGGCATGGTGGTCGGTAACTTTGCTGTCATCTACGGAGTGGCGGTTCAGCTCTTGGGGCAATGGTTTGCCAATCTTGCGAAGGAGGTCGGGAACTTCCTCAAAAACATCATCACTGATGTATCGGCTACCCGTACGGGGGTAGGTGGTGAACTTCTTTTCATAAAGTGACTGTGCGAGGGTGAGGGTCTTATCTGCGGAGAAGCCGTGACGTACATTAGCCTCCTTTTGCAGAGCGGTCAGGTCATACAAGAGGGGTGGAGCTGTATGCGTTACCTTTCTTGTGACCTCTGTGACCGTAAGCGAGCCGATACTGCGTAATGAAGTGAGAGCAGTTTGGGCAGCAGCTTCATTATCAAAGTTCTGTAGGCTCACGGCTTTGATGGATAAGCCCTCGTCCTCTATCATCGCAGTGAGCTTCCAATAAGGAGCAGAGGTAAAGTCTCTATGCTCCATATAGCGATGACATACCATGGCCAAAGTCGGGGTCTGCACACGTCCTAGTGAATAGCCTCCACGGTAAGCAATGGAGAGTGCTCGGCTGGCATTGATTCCCATCAACCAGTCAGCTTCTGCTCGTGCTTGAGCTGCGTAATAGAGATGGTCATAATGACTCCCGGGCTTGATATTCGCTAGCCCCTCTCGGATAGCTTTGTCAGTAAGGGAGGAGATCCATAGGCGATCAAAGGGCTTGTGACTGTTTAAGTGTCGGTAAATCCAACGAAAGATGAGTTCGCCCTCTCTTCCGGCATCTGTTGCCACAATAATACGATCTGCCTGATTAAAGCAGGAGCCTATTGCCTTGAGTTGCTTGAGTGCTGCAGGGTCTTCGTGGTACTCTTTGTCCTTACGCACTTGTCGGACAATGAGCTGGAAGGGATTGGGGCAAATGGGCAACTCTTCTGCTTTGTAGTTAGAATAGCCGTAAGCTTCTGGCATGGCAAGTGTAATGAGGTGTCCCATAGCCCACGTGACGAGGTAACCGTTTCCTGCTAAATAACCGTCTTGCTTTGCTGTAGCTCCAACGATTCGGGCTATATCTCGTGCTACCGAGGGCTTCTCAGCAATAATACATGTTGTCATAGTCTTTGAATGGATTATGGGTTACATCTTACGTCCTCGAGACTTCTTCTGCTTGTTCTCGTCCTGCTTCTGCTTTTGTTCAGCAGTGGGTGCTGTTTGCCCCTTTTTCAGTGGCTCTTTCACCTGCTTGGTAGCTTCGTTGGTTTTGCCGTGATTATTGACGGCTACTTGCGTTTTGTGTTCTTCCGCCACGGCTTCGACCTTTCCCGTTCCTTGCTTCTTGTCAGGGTTCCATTTGTAGAAGCGTGGGCGGTTTTGCTCTTTGTCCATACGGACATAGGCATTGAAGGGTTGTCCCTCTTTATCGATCATGTTTTTGAGGTAAAGTGTGCGACCGTTGTCTAAGGCTTCTCGTTGCTTCTCTGACAGCTCTAGACCACATAGCTTGCGAGGTGCCTTGCCTTGTTGACGATCTTGTCGCTGTTCCTGACGCTCTTTGAGACTCTTGTTCTCTCCGAAGATGAACTCAATGCCTTTCTTCTCTGCATTGACCTGAAGTGTAGCATCGAAGGACTTGCCACTCTTAGCGGTCATTCCTTCTACTTTTACCGCTTTGCCTTCCACTAGCTCTTTGTATTGCTGATCAGAGAGCGTTACGCCTTTGATCTCTTGAGGAATGCTTACACGGTCGGCACGCAAGGCGATAATCTCATTGGTCTGTGGGTCGATGGAGACGTAGGCTGCAAAAGGTTCACCGCTCTTGGGTGTTACTTCGATGGTTTTACCGAGATTACCTGTCGCGAGTAGTTGCTCCTTCTCTTCGGGTGAGAACTTGTAGCCCATATAGGGGTAGTCGAGCTGTGGCTCTTTACGCATAGCGTGTATGGCTAACCCGATATTGCCCTCATTATCTGTGCGGAAGGCAAGGCGAGCCTCTGTGTAGATAGTTGTATCTCCAATGGGGATGGCTATGGTCACGAGGTTACTCTTCTGCCAGTTGAGCATCTTCTCTAGCTCACCACTCTGCTCTAACCGCTCACGGGAGAGTCCGAGACTGTCGAGCATCTTCCAGTCTACCTTGTCTGCATCAATGGCTGTGCTCTTCTTCTGCTGTGGCAGATAGTCTTCAAAGGGTACACCGACCTCTGCCAACTGCTGTCTGCTTTCAGGAGCCTCTCGGTTTTGGAGCAGAGTACGCAGGTTGTCTACGCCTTGCTCCACATTGCTCGCCAACACCTTGTATAGCCCGAAATGGGAGGGATTATTGAACTGCTTGAGGAAGTTGGTCATAAAGTTCTTCAGTAGTCCATCCTTGCTGTTGAACTTCAAAAATGCCGCTTGGTTGGCTTCAAGTGGCTCAGTTGTTTTGAGCTTGCCCTTATCATCGATGCCCGAAACGATGGTAAGCTTCCCCGCTTCATGCTGGTTCTTTACCTCGGTGCGATCCTCTAAGACCAGCACGTAGTTGTCATTGCTATTTGCTTCCATAATTCACTCTGTTTGATTTGAATAATACCTTTCAGACAGCAAATATATAGGCTAAAATCACCTCTTCTAAGTCACAAGGAATTATAAGGAAAGGAAGTGATGAAAAAGAAAATTGAGAGAAAGTTTTGTCATATCAGAATTTATTGCAATCTTTGCATCAGGACGAAAGACATAACGTTCTGTATTAACTAACAAGACATGAAGACTACAAAAGAAACTATACTGAGGGAATGCTTTAAGCTGTTCTTAGCCAAAGGTTATGATGGCACTAGTGTACCAGACATTGAGCGTGCTGCAAAGATTACACGTGGTGCCATATTCCATCACTTCATCAATAAGGAAGATATATTTAAGCAGTCGGCGGACTATTTCATCCTTTCTTTTCTTGAAGAGGTCAACTATGGAGAAGAATACTTGAGTAGCTCAACACCCTTAAAAGCGTTTATGAGCAAGTGCTTGGAAATCATTGAAGCAAGAATGGAGAAATTCTTGCAAAAGACAACAGAAGAAATAACCCCCGCAAGCTTTATGAGCTTTACCCTTTATCTGAAAGATCACTACGAAGGATGGCAAGAGAAAGCTCTTGAATACGAAAAGGAAAAGATAGATGCTTGGAAGAAAGCAATCAACTTAGCTAAAGAAAAGAACGAAATACACCCTGACACAAATGAGGCGTTGCTTGCTAACACGTTTCATAACCTATATATGGGTTTGTCATATGGAGGAGCCTTAGTGGATAAATTGTCCATTCCTGATTTAGAGAGACTTTGGGATTATATCTACCAGCAACAAGCTATAAAATAAGACTAATGAACTATGGACAGAAGTGTTTATATAAACAAGATTGCTTCGTTTCTTCCCAATTCGCCCATCAGCAATGAGGAGATGGAGGATTATATCGGTCTCATTGGTGGAAAACCATCGAGAGTTCGGTCTATTGTCCTCAAACAAAATGGTATAAAGACTCGCTATTACGGATTGGACAAAGAGCATAAGATCACACACTCTAATGCCCAACTAGCAAAAGAAGCGGTATTGGGACTGTTTGAGGAAAATGCCGTCCCGACTGACATTACTCTCTTAGCTTGTGGCACGAGTACTCCAGATCAGTGGCTGCCATCGCACGCCTCTATGGTACATGGGGAGTTGGGTAACTTCCCAATGGAGCTCTTCTCTTCTGCTGGTGTATGTCTGACCTCATTGCAAGCTCTGAAGATTTGCTATAGCAATATCCTCGCGGGGTTGCACGACAATGCTGTTTGTGTAGCTTCCGAACTGACATCACCTGCTTTGGTTTCCAAGTTTTACGATCCCGAGTATGAGGCGACACACGACAATCCAGACAAAGACCCTTACATGGCTTTTGAGAAAGACTTTATGAGGTTTATGCTTTCGGATGGGGCGGGGGCTGTATTGTTACAAGACCATCCAGAAGGAGATTGCCCTCTTAAAGTGGAGTGGGTGGAAATGACTTCTTATGCCAATGAGTTGCCGACCTGTATGTTTATGGCGTCTGAACTTGAATCAAGCGGACGATTAAAAAGCTGGAAAGAATTCTCTCCCGAAGAAATCAAGGAGCGTGGTGTTCTTGTCGGAAAGCAAGATATACGTCAGCTGAAGAAATACATCATTCAGTATTGGGTAGACCACATAGAAGAGGTCCTTTCCAAGCATAATGTAAAAGCAGAAGAAATAGACTATGTGATACCACACGTCTCCTCGATGTTCTTTTACGAAAAGTTGAATGACGAAATAACGGCTCGTGGAATTGCCTTGACAAAAAAGAAGTGGTTTACAAATCTTACTTCTGTCGGGAATATCGGATCCGCTGCTATCTATGTGGCGTTAGACGAATTCATAAGAACAAATAACATAAAGAGGGGACAGAAGATACTCCTTCTTGTCCCAGAGAGTGGAAGATTCTCCTATGGATCGGTGTTACTAACCGCTCAATAAATACGAAATATCATAGTGCACGATGATATATAGAGTGCAGCCATAGCTCGAAAATAGAAGAACGTGTTCTTCAAACTAGGTCATACGTTGTTCTCAACACAGACCGCAAGGAGTCGGATCGTCCTTGATGACAAAAACGATTCTCAGACCAACTGGCTAACAGGAGGGGTGTCCGAAAACCTATCAGAGTAGGAAGCATCCGCATAAATACATAGTATTATGAAACAACCCTTAATCCTATCGCTTGTCATAACGCTACTTAGTGGCATATATGGCTACCATCTCAATGCGCAAGAGAGTATCAATCCTCTAGTCCTATGCGCAGAGACTGTCACACTCAAGGCATCTCCTACGAGAGATCTTCGATCTGGTTCGACTAGTCCAAAGGAACTAGAGGGAGCTGAGTTCTCCTTCTCTAGTGAGGAACAAACGCATCCAATCTACGCTCTAGCAGTAGATCTCTCAGTAACCTTTACTAGTAAGGAGGGTTACTTTAGCATCCTCTTTGAGGATCAAGCAGGCAAACAATATCTTGTATACCGAGATATTGCTATCTTCAATCAATTGAATAAACCTATCTCGCTTTCAAACAAGGCTTTTGAAACGGCTCTCTTTGCTTTTGGAGTACATCCTAAGAAGCTTACGCTCAGAACTAGTGGGTGTGTCGTAAACCTAGATAAGGTGCACACGGCTACATCCTACAATAATAATAACAACAGCAGCAAGGTATATCAACTTCGTAGATTTCATACTCTGAAACAGGATGCCATCCAATCTCAGATTGATCGTATCAACGCTTATAACAAGGAGCATAATATCCTTTGGGTAGCCAAGCAGACATCTCTGTCACTACGCTCCTATGCAGAAAACCGTCAAAACTTATCGTTTTTGAATGAAGTTGATGCATATGGCTTGGAGCATTATGGCGGTGGCATTTATACTCCGATGGCCACCCCTTTTGATGAAATGGAGTTTTTAGATACAACAACTTATTCATACGTAGATTACTTCGACTGGAATGATCGGCACGGAATCAATTGGAACACCCCTTGTCGCTGGCAACAAGGGACAGAATCTTGTTGGGCGCAAGCAGCTGCATCGGCTATGGAAAGCTATATCAAACGTTATTACGGAGAAAACGTAGATAGACAGGTTTCAGTATTGCAAATCATAGCTTGTTCGGGAGCCTTGGAAGAGGGTTGTACAGACCCTGCAAAACTTCAAAAGAGAAAAGACAAGTGTGGACCCATTTGGTCAACAGCTATGCCTCTAGTTGCAGAGTATCTAAAACAGCCTATTGTTACAGAAAAGGAGTTTCCCTTTACAAATAATAAGTACCAACCTTGTGAAAATAAGCCCGAGAATCCTGATGTAACTTATCAAGTAGAGGATGTTTTACAACTCGCTCGATTTGATGCCAAAGAGGTGATGCATACACTGATTAATCAAGGTCCGCTTATTGCAAGTATACCAGGACACGAAATGCTACTGTCGGGCTATGGAGTAATAAAGCCTGGACTGTTACTTAACTATTGGCCTACAGATACGGATCCTATTCCTGCAGACCATCCCCTCTGTGGCAAAGTTTACTGGAGCTTTAAAAATAGCTTTGGAGAAAACTTTGGAAATGGTGGCTATAGTTACTTTGTAAGAGTGAAGCACAGGACTGCACGTGACCCTCGTATTTGTGTCCCTTCAATCAATGATCTTTACTATCTATCAGGGAAGTTTACTGAAAGTCATCGTCCTGGCCATATTTATAAGCACTCTATGATTGAAGCTTATGACGAGGATGGTGATGGTTACTATCGTTGGGGATTAGTAGGTAGACCTTTCTATGATAAATTCATTCCCAAAGAACAAGATGGAAATGATTCAAACCCACTACTAGGACCGATGAATGAATACGGCATTTGCGACACACTTCGTATGACAGACCTATACATTCGAGATGTCAAACAAGACAAAGGTGTCGAACCATACTTCATTGATGCCCCACAATGGGAGAGTCCTGACATTTGGGTACGCCAAAATAATGATAAGGTAGAAGAGCATCAAAACCCGAACTTTAGCAAGGGTAATCGTTGCTATGTATATCTGCGCATACATAACAAAGGAGTTCAACCCTCTATCTCTCGAGCTATGGTGAGACTTTATTGGTCATATTCTAGTCCAACGCAGTGGTGGGATTCCTTCCACGGGAAAGAGAAGACAACCATTTCCAATGGAAAGAAGGTCGTCTCAGGTGGTGAGATCGAATCAATCGCTATTCCCTCTATCCCTGCAGGAGGGTCTACCATTATAGAGATTCCTTGGACTCTGCCAGCTGAACTAATCCTTGACCAAACTTCTAAAGAGATGCACGCTTGTTTGCTTGCAGAGATTACTGAGATCCAAGATCCCTACTATCTGGTAGATCACAGAGAATTTCGCAAGTATGTCCAAGCCAACAACAATGTTGCACAAAAGAATGTCCACATTATTAATGTATCCGACAACGGATTGGGAGGAATAGATCTTAACGACATTATTGTCATCAACCACGGAGATAAGATTAAGGATATCAACCTTCATATAAACTATGATGATGGAATTCAAAAGTATGAAACGGTAAAGGATCAACTCGAGCTATCATACCGCTACGATCAATCATATCGGACTAAAAAGGGACTTCCTTCGTTACCGACAGAGTTTATTCGAGTAGACTCGGTCGCACATATAGACGGAATACGCCTAGCACCTAAGGAACAATTGAATCTTCAGCTTAAAGCTAACTTCTTGGTACAAAAGCAAACAGACCAAAAGGAGTTCAAAGTAAGAGTGCAAGCTTTAGATGCTAAGACTGGCGACTGTATCGGAGGAAACACTTACATACTTCGTAAGGATATTAGACCTATGTTCAGTGCGGAGGCGACCATTGTTGATGGAGATTCTAAACTCATCGCACATGACATTGGTGAGCCCGCGAAATACATTTGGTCAACATCTGATGGCAAAGAAATTGCAACGGGCAAAGAACTAGAGCTATCCTCAAAGTCTAGCCTAAAAGATATAACTCTATCGGTAGAAGCTACCAAAGACGGCTTCTTAGATCGCAAGATAGTATCACTACCACAAAAAACTACTATTGAGGCATCGCCGATGAAGCTTTATCCTAACCCCACCGATGGAATACTCTCTATAGAGCTTGCAGAAGCTCGTCAAGACGGTGTAATTAAAATAACCTCAGCAGAAAGTGGTAAGACATATTACACCTTATCTACACAAGGAGAGAAAACTCTGACGGCAGACCTTACTGGACTACCTAGCGGGGAGTACCTCCTCCATTACTACGATGGAACAGCTCTCATCGCTACACAAAAGATTCACAAGCTATAAACAAATCAAGACAGTACAACTATGAAACTCTTCAATATAATCACAGCTACACTAGTCGTCCTCCTTACTAGCTTTGGGGGCGTATCGGCTCAAGAGACACAGCCAGTCTCCAAAACAGAGCCAACCATCCCGACCATACAGGCGGGAGCCAAGTGGCATTTGTTGAGAAGGGATCTGCACATTGTTGATTTGCCCAATGATACATCGACCGCCTTGGAGACGCACGCAACTTTTAATTCTTCGACAGAAACGTTCGAACTAGACAAAATCAAAGAGGTTGATGGGAAAAGCTACTTTGATATAGGGAAATCCCAATTTCGTGAGAATCTATATGTTCGAGAAGATCTAGACAAAGGGAAGATCTATCTACGTTGCAATTTCCGAGATCCTAATAAGGTTGATGGGCAGCCTGCGGAAGTAGTCCTCTTTGACTATAATTATAAGGTCGGTGACACTGTGAGGGTCTACTCGGGATATGATAATGATGAACGACTCTCCTTGGACTATGAACAGGGAGCTTTGGGATGGAAGCAACCCTTTCTCCTACGAGTGATCGATATTAGTACAAGAGATATGCTGGGAGCTAACCGCATAGTATACACTCTTGAGAGAGTGCTTGTAAAGAGTGATAAGCCACGCTCCTCTCTAGAAGTTTACCAATGGATTGAGGGTATCGGATACTCCTTTGGTTTTTTGTTTAACAAAGAGGAACTAGGAGTGGTGCCAGGCTTTACCTACCTTGACTACACCCCTCTATGCTACACCTCTCCAACTGGGGATGTATATACGTTTCACCCATCAGGACTATGCGACATCAAGCAAACGAGAGGAACTACAGCACCTTTGACTAGAGAATCGCTTGACGTGCAGATAGAGCGAGACCAATTGGGACTGACTATCCGTGTAAATGATGACAAGCATCACGACCTGACCGTTTACCGCTCTGATGGCACGACTCTCGTGGGTACGACATCCTTCTACGAGAGTTACTCTTTGGCTATGTTCGGCTATGAGGGCGAGAAGATTTTTGTTGTGGTTGATGACGAGACTATTCCTTACATTCTATAAGGACTAGCAGTCATATATTGTGTAAATGAGGAGGGGGCTCTGAGAGCTTCTCTCCTCTTTTCTCGTATGACGGGCATGTGATGCATCTGTGGTGAAAGTCCACACGGGGCGTAGTTGCCAACGAACCCCATAGCGACTTGCAAGTCTCAAGGGGTGACCTTTGGGAGAGAAGAAGCAATAGCGAAGTCGTGGCCTGACGAACAGAAACCTAATACTAAGGCGTATCAAGCGGACAAGCTGGCCAAAGGCAGTGAAGTTCCAAAAGGCAACCGTAACCTTGATCGTAAATTAGGTAGGTAAACGATGAGAGATGTATGACTTATCCCATGAGGCCTCGGCAGTCCTCAAGGATAGTAACAACGAATGTCGAGAAGTCAGCAGAGGTCGAAGTAGCCGTTCTCGAGCAGAACAAGGCGAAGGGCCGAATAATTCGTAATGTTAATCGAGAATGTATGTTCCGATGTCTTTGCTGACGAGTGGCAACGGTCAAAACGTCAATGCGACCGCCCACATAGAGCTAAGCACGCAATTATCGGAAGCGGAAATTAAGAAAGACGGAAGATGAAACTAATCTAACATGATTCGAGACTCTTTGAAAACGAATTAAACCGCCGTATGCCGAACGGCACGTACGGAGGTGTGAGAGGGAAGGAAACGAAAGTAGATCAGAAAACTTTCGTTTCCCGACCTATTCGATTGAGTAGATTAAAACTTCCTCTAGATAGGGGACAGAAAAATCCGCATAACGTGCGAGTATCGGATGAACATTTTTTCGGACAGCAATAATACCAAATAGAGGGAGAAATACTCAATCTATCTGCTGTTCGTGATACCTTAGCTCGTCAAGCGGCTTTATGTCACTTCAAGACGATAGATATCAAGCTCCTAGAGAATCAACCCGTTGACTTTAGATTGATGCAAACCTCGGGCAATATGCTTCAAAAGCTACTTGGGGATATTGGCTTTTAGCATCTCAAGTTACTCCTTAATCAGGTGAGAGAGTGTTGGGTCAGCTTTGATACGGGCAGTCTCAGAGTCTACGAGGGATAGAACCTCTTGCTTGACTTGGCGATAATTGGCTTCAATAGTCTCACGCAGACTGTCGGAGCCATTTTCGTTTGTGAAGTCCGCTATCATAGGGATAGGCTGGTAAGCTTTCGTCTCAAAATACTGTCCAATGAAGTAAGAGACTTTTTCCCGTTGAAAACTTTTATCGGACAGCAATGAATCTGAAGATTCTATATCCGCAAAAACGGAATGTCCTAGAGTATTGAAACGGAATGTCCTTTTTCAGAGGGGGGATTGAGGTGTAGATAGATACTGTTTTAATATTTAGTATTGAAACGAAGTGTCCTTTTAGCTGTGGCACGCAGTGGCTTGTTTTTCTTGGTCATATTGAAAAAACAAATTACCTTTGCTGTGTACAAACTCTGATGTGATAATATTATGGCGAAGGATAATAGTGAAAAGGTCAAAGTCAAAGAAGTAAAAATGCGTGCGTACCGCATTGTTACAGCGAACGATACTGTTACAAAGAAAGATGCAACGCTTCTTGATATCCTTCCAAGTGATATGAAGGCAACAAATCTAGAAGAGCGTCTGATGGTTCTATCTGAAATTGACAAGTTCAGTGAGAAAGATACTCTTGCCTATCTCAAGGAAGTCGGGAAAGGTGTATATTTTGGAATGATGGTAAGACTAAGACCGACAATCCAAGATGGAGTACTTGAAGAGAAGAAGTTAAAAAACGAGTCTATTGAACTTTCTGACTTTATTACAAAAGAACTTGATGGGATCAAAGGTCTATCATATAAAGAGCATTATTATTTTGCATTATCAAATAAGTATATAATAGTTTCGTTTTCATCATCTCCAAGAAAGCTTTTCACATACTTAAATTGGTTGATAAGAAACAGCTCCGATCTACTGTTTGACTATCGATCTGTTATGAAGAGGAAATTGTCTAAAGACACTAAGATTAGCAAGTTAGAGTATAAGCCAAAATATGCTACCAAAGGACAAGCTACCACTTCGTCAGCAACAAATACTGTTTACAGAAGGAGACTAGACCAAATGACCTTTGAGATGGTTAAAGGTTTGTTTTCTAATACTGAAGGGCTTGATGAGGCTTTGGCTGAAGGTGGAATAGATGCCACCCTCGTTATCTCATTCAATAGAGCGACTCTAAAGAAGGAGAATAGAGATAATCTCTTGCAATTAGAGGTAGATCATTTGGATAATCCTGAAGATTTTTTTGTCGATACATCAGACGGACGGTTTTCTTTAGCAGAAATGCCATATACTGACGTGCAAAAGATAGAGGTTACCGAACAAGGTTTTCTTTCTGAACCTGCATTGATTCAACGAATGAAAATTATAATGAGTGACCTAAACGAAAATTATGATGAGCCAGTGGATTAAAAAATATAGACCGCTCCTATTTCTTGCTATAAGCATACTTGTAGGTGTATTTACCACTAAGTGTATTTCTATTCCGGCAAGTTTGCTTGACACCTTATACACTGTTCTCGGAATTTCTTTTTCTCTATCTGTTTCGCATACACTTAGTATAGATTTCTCTCAGATAAAAAATAGAGGTTTAAGGAAAAGGCTGATGCGGAATGCAAAGAATCAGTTTAATTCTTTTGTAATTATGTTTGTCTTGGCAACGGTGTTTTTTGTTTTTTCCTCATTGCTCAAAAGTCGTATTTACATACCTCATTTCAATCTAGACTACTGCACACTTACCATGCTTATCCTTTCATTAGCATACACATCAGTTAATTTTGCAGAAACAACAAAACTTAAAAATGATATTGCGGACAGGATAGCTGAGGATGAATGACAGTTCTATATGCGAATATTATTAGGTTGATTCCAATAGTGTCCTAAACGTTTTTTTGCGGGCGAAGGGTGTGAAATAGCTGTCAAGCGGGTCAATCGCCCCTTGACATTTACGGTAAAAACGGGGGTATCCCCCCTATGCTATTTCGGGTTCGTCTGGAGGCGGTGAAAACGGCTCATCTATCCACTGAAAGAGGCCGATTTTGGTGAACGTGTTGAGTCTCAAAGAGGCTGTTAAATTGGAGAGACACCAGGGGTGTTTTGCAATTCGCTTGAGATATTGAAGTAGGAGAATCGTAATCAGAGCCGTCCAAATCTGAATCTCAACAGCGTTTTGAGAGGTCCCCAGAAAACTCTTGATATGCAGGTTTTGCTTGAGGCTTCTAAAGAAGATCTCAATCTTCCAGCGTGAGCGATATAGTGCTGCAATAGTACTGGCTGCGTGCTTAAAGTCATTGGTATACAAGTCAATCGTGTAACCTCCTTGAACATTGTAGATGCCTATCCTACGAATCTTCTTAGGAGACTGTTGAAAAAGTCCTCAAGCTGGTCTAGGGCGATCAGATTGAGTTTTTAAGCGTAAGAATAGACTCCTTGCTGGTGTAGTTAGACCGCCCTTAAGCTTCTTTTTATCCCCTCTAGAAGGTCAAATGACCTCTTAGAGGGGCTTCCTTTGGCTTTGTTGCATAATCAACTGGGGCGCACGTTTGAGATTGTATGCCAATGATTCGATAAGATTTTGATAATGGGTCTTGCGAAGACCTCGGTAACGACATCGTCCGCCATGAAACCAGCGAATGATACTGCCAAAGGTGCGCTCAATAACCCATCTAGTGCCACTGATTAAGCTGTTCAAGGACTTTTGACTCTCTGTAAGGGGCTTACCCCGTGTAGCCTTGTGCATGATACCATCTTCTAGTTTGAGTTCCTTCAAAGCTGCACGATTCTTTTGGGAGGTATAGCCCTTGTCGGCTAATATCATCGTTTCTTCTAAAAGTCCTGCCTTTTCAACTAGTGGAATGATTTGAGTCGTGTCTGAAGTGTTTGCCGCAGTGGTGATGACCTCTAGTACGAGTCCTTTTTGTTCGTCCAATTTGTCACCCACCAATTATATAACTAAAGACTAAAACGACTATAGCCACTATCAAATAAAATGGGGTTGTGGAAACTGAGTTCATTGCTTTAACTGTATTGCAAATTTGGGCGCATCTATCTTTGAAGTCTTCCACCTTGTATAAATTCTCCACGCAATCTTCATTATTATAGATTCTCTCCAAAAAGGTTTTTTGAAATGAGACGCACAATCGTTCCAACCCTAAGTAGTAGCAATCAAGTAAATAAAACAGACCTATAGGAATAAGACAAATCAACGTATTTGGTATTTGCATATTCTTATCTATAAGAAGAACCAGCATTGCTGCAACAAGGGTAACTGTCCAATTCTTGCAGTTAGCACTATTTCCTGCCATTCTATTGATGATTCCTTGAAGCATTGATATGTGAGATTGTATCGCAGGATTTCCCAAAACCTCCAACTTTTCATTAGCGTTCATTTCGTTATTTCGTATAATTTATCCAATGGGTGAGCTTTTGAATTTTCAGAATGCTGAGTAAAATCACGTTTAAAATGTTCTTCGGGTTGCCAAGATTTTTCCCAATCATCCAATACTCCATAATCAATATCCGTAAGATGATCTACTGGTAGGTCATATCTAACACGAGGAGTAATTTTTCCACCTTCAGAAAATGACTCCACCATTCGTTTCAAACGATGTTCCTCTCGAGGCTTTTTTCTTATTAAACGTGATGTCGCAATTTCTGAATAAATCCAAGGGGATTCAGTTTGGTTAATGATTGTGCCAGGTGTAATTGAGTTCGGAGTATTCAGGAAAAATAAACACTCTGTATTGTCTATCATTTGAGAGAGCGCCACTGAAAGCATCATATGGACATGGCTCGTTGAATAATTCCTTTTTTGATAGCTATAAAAATGTGTGTCTTCAAGACAATACTTGTCGTCTATCATTTTTAGCAAGTCATTGGCATACCCCCAAACACATGAGTCGATAAATGGAGTTAGTCCGAAAGAAACTTTTAGCCATCCAGCAAGGGCAAGAGCAAGTTCCTTATCTTCATGTGAGTGTGATATAAAGACATCCGCCTTTATTTGTGGAAACCAATTATCCTGCATCATACTTCCATCAAGTGAGCCATCATCTTCTATGAAAGAGTTTATTTTTTCTTCAATCCTTTCTTCTTGACTTAAGAAACTATTCAAGCCTTCTATTTTGAAAGCGTCGAAATCCGCTTTCTCAAAGTAATTATCCTCTAATAGTAAATTGAATCCTCTGTACATAACATAGCAATTGTTGGTTTTCTGCAAAGCTACTCATTTATCGCGAGAAAAGCGAATAAAACGGCTAAAATATCAGGCTGACGCATTATAGTTCCATCTCGAAGATTTCCTCTGGAGTCATTCGTGCGAGCTTTTTCTTCAGTCTAAGAGTTGATGTGGCTTTGAGCTCGTCTTTAAGCCGTTGAATGATAGTCAGATTTATCTTGTTTATAATGTTCATATTCTGAGCGGCGTTGCCAGCTCTCTTGGTAGAGTAGTCCTCTCTGAAAAGCATATCCAGCATATAGTGAAGCTTGTTCTCCACAGCCCAATGCTCACGGATCAACTTGAAGACTTCTGCACTGTCTATCAGGCTAGAAATATAAAAAGTTGTCTCGCTGGTTGCCTTATCTGTCTTCTTGTCCGTCCGTACCCTTGTCATCATATGGATACTTTTGAGCCCTGCCCATTTGTCTAAAGTCGAGCCTGGGTTGAGAGATAAAGGGCCTACGATGCTACTCATCGTACGTGTTTCTATTCGCCCATGACCAAAGTCTTTCTGTTCTTGATGCACTATGTGAACATCGTAGAGGGGACAAAAGAAACTTTGCACCTCTTCCTTCGTTAGTTTCTGTTTGTCTTTAACTTGAAGTATGTAGTCGCCCTCTTTTTCAACCACTGCCTTTGCGGTCTCGGTCTGAGTACCGATAGAGTCAATTGTGATGATGGTGTCTCGTAGATCTAGAGTTTTGAGAATCTCTTTGATGGCATTGATTTCGTTTGACTTAGTAGAGATATTTGGTTTTATAACTGGAGAGATCGCAAATATCTCTACTCTTCCAGACAAGGATGGAAACTATAGAGTAGATATTCTACTGCCCAAGCATCTCTCAACAAGTTATGGAAAAAATCTTCCTATTCAAAGAGAGTTGCAAGGAACAGGAGAGATTGTTACTGCTAACTACCGACTGATAGAGCGTTTTATTATGCCAATTCGTAAGATGATAAACCAAAGAACATAGTTAGCAACTCCCATCTTATCAAGGGGGGATTACTCCTTTATCAGGTGAGAGAGTGTTGGGTCAGCTTTGATACGAGCAGTCTCAGAGTCTACGAGGGATAGCACCTCTTGCTTGACTTGGCGATAATTGGCTTCAATAGTCTCCCGCAGACTGTCGGAGCCATTTTCGTTTGTAAAGTCCGCTATGATGGGGATAGGCTGGTAAGCTTTCGTTTCAGCAGAGACCTTGGCAACATCCACAACGATCTCAGCGTGGAAGATTTTCTGATCGATGCGTTCAATCGCCTCCAAACCAATCATACCCGAGAGAGAGCTGAATGAAGTCATTCAGAGAGTAGGCGGCAGTAAATCGACTAAACCAACCTTTATGGTTGAGGTCGAAATAGGTGAAGTTGGAGAGTTGTAGGGTGTTATCCAACAGCTTTTTCGACACATTGAGCGTAAGGAGTGAATTGTGACGAGGCTGTGCAATCTGGTCTTCGTACTTTAGGATGCTTTCAGAAGAAAACTGTGCCATCACCACCCAATCTTTGGGAGCATACCAATCGATACCCACGAGATAATTCACAGTGTTAAAGCCTTTTTGTTGCTGATCGGACGCATCAGGTCTATAGCTGAAATGCTTCCCCACATTGAAGGCTGCTTCTCCTCGTAATACCAGTTGCCCTAGAGGCTTGGATATGTCTCCTCCGAAAAATCCCATTCGGTAGTATTGCGGAGAAACGACAATGTGGGTATCTGTAGGGCGATACGTAAACACGGGCATCTTGTTCCACGTATGCAATGCGGAGAGCGAAAAGTCCACTCCGGGCAAGGTAAAAGAGAGCTTTCCGCCATACTCGATATTGGCAAAATGAAGACTGGGGTGGCTCCCGTTTTCTTCCCAGAGAATAGGCAGTGGGCTATCTTTGGGCAAAATGCACCATGGATTTATTGCGTCGGTAGGGAGTTTATACCCTTCAAAGGTTGGCACGGCAAGCAGTTCCAGTTTCATTTTATCGTTAAAGACGAAAAGGCGTAGAGCATTGACTGGCATCCGAATGTCATCATAGTCTTGTGCCAAGAACTCTGTCATATCCATAGGAGAGACCAAGTCGGTAATACGCACACCGTCTGCCGCCCCCCAAATGACCAATTGTCGCCCAAGGCGAAAGCCCCAATGGTCATCTCTATGGTCAAGATACGCTTCCCGCAGTTCAAAACCTGTACGCTCTTTTAATAATGCATTGTAAGTTGCGTTGAATGAGACAAAAAGCGAAGAGCCTTCAAAACTTTTACCTATCTCTCCCCTTATTCTCGTGCGCGAAGACATAAAGTTGTTCGGTTTTTCGGAGCGGACGGCATGATAGGTATCCACAAATCCTTTGACTTGCCACGATGAAGCCACCTCTTCTTGACCCCATGCGATATGCAGGGGCAAGAAGAGAATAAACAGCAACAAGAATTTTGCTGAATGACTAGTTGTATCTGTCATTAGAATCGGCCTTTTTCCAAGGTGCTTACACTGAATTGAGCCTCGTTCATAGGGGTATTGAACTTAGGATCCTTAAACTCAAGAATCGTCTGATGATTAGTCTGAACATTGGTCATATGCAGTTTTTTTGCAATCCAAAAACCAGAAACCTTCACAATGTCCGACAATTCAAGGCGACGGTGTAGCTTCCCCATCTTGTCGTAGTACTCCACCTTAACGGCGATAAGGCAGTCTTGACGAATCCACGCCACCTTTCTAGAGTAGATCTCACGTTTGTCTTTAGGCGTGTATTCCAGCTTCCAGCACTTGTGTCCGCCAATAGTCTCTTCGCCCAGCAACTGGTGGGAGTCTTCGTCTACATTGCGACTGCCCATATCATCATAGGTGAAGTCACTGCCCATAAAGTAATCCTGCTTGGCAGAAGAGCCACTGATGCGGCGGGTTTTCTTCATCGCGGGCAAGTAGAGCCATCTGTCATCGTCTTTATTAGGATTGTCGTAATCCCAAGTGAGAAAGCCTGTCCCTTTTACATCTCCGGGATATAGGAAGAACATGATACTCTTACGGTCTTTTTTCCCCGCTCCCACGTCTATGGAGTAAGAGATAAGCTTCCGCTCGCGTACCGCCCCACGCTTATTGATCAGTTTCATGACCAATTCCGATTGACGGGTATCGCCATCGGGACGATCTTTTACTTTTTGGGCAATCTCTCTGCCCGTCTGAGCCATTGCAGTGGCGGCAAAAGCCCAAACCACCAAACTTGCTAAAATAATTCTTTTCATCATGATTGATATTTTGTTGTTGATTTTATCCTATTGACTTTTCAAGCATCTTCCTGTAGGTAGCCGATTGCACCTGCAACTCTGCATCCGTACCCATTGCTTCAATCTTACCTTGATGGAGCAACACGATCTTATTGGCTCCACGAATGGTACGCATGCGGTGAGCGATAACAATGACTGTCTTCTCCTTGATCAGCTCCGACAAAGCCTCTTGTATTAGGCTTTCATTTTCCACATCTAGCGAGGCCGTGGCTTCATCCATCAAGATGATGGGTGCATCTTTTAGGAGGGCTCTGGCGATGGAGATCCGCTGGCGTTCGCCACCAGAAAGTCGCTCGCCGTTTTCCCCGATGACGGTATCAATACCATCAGGCATACGATCGATAAACTCATCACAGCGGGCAATTTTGGCGACACGAGTCACTTCCTCGTCCGTTGCTCCTTTCTTGCCGATACGAATGTTGTCTTTGATACTGGCATTGAATAGCACTACATCCTGAAAGACAATGGCGTAGTTCTTGAGCAGTGTTTCGGGATCTATCTGACTAATATCCTCGCCACCGAGCAGGATTTTGCCCTGCTGTATGTCCCAAAAGCGAGCGGCCAACTTGGTCAGCGTGGTCTTGCCACTTCCAGAAGCTCCAATCAATGCTGTCACCTCGCCTTGTTTCGCAGTGAAGCTCACGCCGTTGATGACGGTATAATCCTCGTAGCCGAATACTACATCTTTGAAATCTAGACTATAATCCATAGGGTTCATCTCTTGTTTGCCCTCCTGAATAGGCATAGTCTTGATCTCCTTGATACGTGCCACCACACCATCGAGTGTCACAATCATAGCCATAAAGGACAGAATGCCCTCTATAGGCACGTAGATGCTTGCCGTGAGGATGAGGTAGGCGATATAGACCAGAATATTGATTTGTCCGGCAATCAGCATGTTGGCACCGACAATCGCCACCGAGACGATTCCGAGCTTCATCAGCATACCAGCCAGTGCGGTGGCAATACCAGCGGAGAGTTCTATCTTTACCTTATTCCTAGTATTACCATCTATCTTGTGGTAGAACTCGTTCAGTGTCCGCTCTTCTAGATTATAGGACTTAATCTCCTGTATCTGGTCAATCTGCTCTTGTAAGCCGTCAAGCACGTCACGACTGGTCTTCACATAGGCATTCACATCATTCCGTTGTTTCCTCTTGGAAAGTGAAAAGAGTAGTAGCGAGACGGGGATGACCCACAATGCCGCCAATCCGAGTTGCCAATTATAAGCGAGTATCATTACAGATATAATCACCGTAGAAATGGATGTGGCATAGATATGCGGCACGGAGTGTGAGAATATTTGCTCATAGAGATTCAGGTCGCTCATCATCGTCGCCGAGAGGTCGGATACATCACGCTTGCCGAAATATGAGAGAGGCAGTTTCTTCAGACGGTTGGCTATATCGATGCGTGAGTTGGCACTTTCATTATAGACATTGTCGTAAAGGCGTACGTAATCCCACCTTGCCACAAAAAACATCACCAACAGCATCACTAAGATGATGACGATATAGTCTACTAGGGTCAGCTCTACTGGTGCAGGAATACCCTCCAAACTGCCCAAATATTGGAATAAAAAGACAAATCCGATAGTGGGCGGAAACATCTTGGTCAGATTTAGGATGGTATGCGAGAAGATAGACTTCTGCAGGTTCTTCGCACCCTGCTCCGACATGGCGTATTTTTGCTTAAAGAACTTATTCATTGTCACCTCCTATTCTCCAATTGGCGGCTTTTTGATACTCGCTCCACAGCTTTTTGTAGACACCGCCTAGGGTTAATAATTCATTATGCGTACCACTTTCCACGATTTTGCCATTCTCCATTACTAGGATTCTATCGGCATTGACCACTGTGGAGAGCCTATGTGCGATCATCAGTGTGGTTTTATCCTTTGATAGTTCCTTGAACGAGGCTTGAATAATATGCTCGTTCTCGGGATCTGCAAAAGCGGTTGCCTCGTCAAGTATCACAAAGTCGGCATTCTTCAGGAAAGCCCTTGCGATAGAAAGGCGTTGGATTTCGCCACCTGAAAAATAGGTGCCCTTAGTGCCGTATACGGTATCCAAGCCCTTTTCTAGATTATCGACAATCTCTTTGGCTCCAGCTCTGACGAGAGCTTGCTCTATCTCCTCATCGCTGGCGTTGGGGTTACCTAGCAATAAGTTCTCCCTTAGGCTCATCTTAAAGAGCTTAGACATTTGGAATACAAAAGCTACTTTTTGGCTCAAGGCCTCTTTCTTATACTCCTTGATACTGGTACCTCCAATGAAGATGTCGCCCTCATCGGCATCGTAGAAGCGAGCTGCCAAACGTGCCACGGTGGTCTTACCTCCTCCCGAAGCTCCCACCAGGGCAACAGTCTCACCTTTGTTCACCTTAAACGATACGTTGTCCAGCACTTTGTCTTTTCCATATGAAAAGGAGACGTTTCTGAACTCCAAGCCATCTCCAACAGCTGTTGCTTCGCCGTAAGTGAGGTCTTCATAATCCAAAGCTGTGTCAATCTTATCCAACGCCAACTCTGCGAAGTAGATGAAGTTTTGCATGGCGGCACTTCGCATCATAAAGACACCGAACACAGGCCCTATTAATAGATAGATAACGGAATTACCCAGCACCTCTCGCATATCACCTCCCGAGGTGATCATCATAATGGCAACAGGCACCAAGAAGAATGCCGTAGAGCTTGAAATGGCTTCGTACAGCGACATCTTATTCTTGAACCCCATGCTCCACCGCACCACGAAATCTTTCAGCTTTACGATGAGTGAGTAGAAACGATCGAAGCTCTCCACGCTCTGGGCAAAGGTCTTTACGACTGGGATGCCACGCACATATTCTACCGATTCGGCAGAAAGATTGGCAAGTCCCTCGTAATACTCTTCCCGCAACTTCTTGCTCTTTGGGGTCGCCATAGTCGCCATCAATAGCACGGTTATGACCATCGGAACAAGGCTCACTAGACCAAGCCGCCAGTCGAAAAGGAAGAAGAAGATCAATAGCACTATGGGCGAAACAATCGTCATGGCGAGGTCGGGCAACTGATGTGCCAGCATCGTGTGGGTCTCAGCAGCCCCATCGACAATCGTCTTGCGGAGATTGCCACTTTCGCGATTGGCAAAGAAGCCCAAAGGTTTCGACATCATCTTCTTCACGCTGAGTTTGATGATGTTGGCCTCGACTTCAAAAGCGAAGAGGTGGGATACCATTAACGCACAAAAATAGAGTAGCATTCCTGTTGCGGCAAAACTCGCTGCCAGAACGGCGTAGTATCGTATGGTCTCCCCATCGACACTACCACTCAAGATAATCCCGCTGACAATCTTATGGATATAGACCATAGGCATCAGCACCAAAATACCCGAGAGGGCCGAGAAAACCATCGCCAGCGGAAGCATATACTTTTTCTTACCTGCGTAGGGGAGCAATCGCTTCAATACCGACGGCTTCTTTTGTTTGTTTGTATTACTCATTATGATTCAATTATGTTTGTTTGTTCTTTTGGCCTTTCGATAGTGTTTGTCTCCTTGCCAAACAGATGGAACTTCTTGATAAGTATAGGCGTCACAAAGAGGTCGGCAAGCAGTGCCGACAAGACACCTGCCACGGATAGCATCCCCATATGTACAAAGGAGAGGGCCTCTGATGTGGTGTATACAGCGAAATTGGCACAGATTACTACGCTTGTCAAGACGATTGGAGTGCCAATAGTGTGGAATGAACGAAGAATCGCATTCCTATAATTGCCCTTACGGTCAAACTCAAGATGACTATGATTGATGAAGTGTATGGTATCGTCCACAGCCAAGCCGAGGATCATCGGCATAATAGTGGCCGTCATCATATCCAATGGATAGCCCAGCCAGCCCATCAGTCCGCCAACGACCAGTGCTGGGGTGACATTGGGAATTAAACCGACAAGCCCTATGCGTACACTGCCGAAAACGATCATCATCAGTATACCTATGATAAGGAGAGAAATGGCGAACGAAACCATTTGTCCTCGTGCGATATACTGCATCATTACGGTAAACTGTGGGATACTTCCAACGGTAGTGACCGCTGCATTGGGGAAGAGCTTCTGTGCGTAAGCAATTATATCGTTCAACTCTCGCTCCGTTTCCCCAGAATCGTATGAGTTCATCTCCACCATCAGGCGAAGACGGCGGTAGTCGTAATCTATCCAATACTCCGCTTCACTACCTCCCGCATTTTCGTAAAGGAGCAACAGCTGTGCAACCTCATCAGGGTTATGGGGAATGGTATAATAAGAGGGATTACCGTCATGGAGCGTTTGATTTAGGTCTTTGAGTATATTCAATACCGAGGTCGTTCGCTTGGTCAACTTATACCCACCGGCATGCTGTGCAAGGGAGTCCAATCGCAGTAGCATTGCCGGAGACTTTGCCAATCCATCTTCTGGGAAGTCAATCATTACATCGTAGGTATAAACAGACCCAAGTTCGCTTTCCCCCACCTCCAATAGGTTGTTGACATAATCAATCTTTCGTCCCATCGTTCGCTCTACATCAAAAGCCGTCTCTATTTTGGTGAATTGGTAGATAAGAACCACAGAGATAATCCCAGTAAGCCCGAGTATCAAGGTGCCATGCCTGAGTACACTCTTGCCTAAGCTTTCCAGCTTCTGATCCATCCATCGCCCACCAGTCTCCTGTACCTTGGGGTGAGGCTTTCCGTCCTTGCCAAAACTGAGGAGAATGGGCATCAAGGTAATGGTGAAAAGAAATGACAGCATCACACACGAAGAGGTGGCTATTCCGATAAAACGCATCGGTTGCATAGGAATGGCGAGGAATGAAAGCAAGGCTGCGAAAGTGGTGAGTGCACTGAAAAGCACTGGCCACCCCATTTCCCCTACCGTTTCCTCTACGGCTTGTTTCCTTATTCCATGAATGAGGAACCTACGCTTGAAATAGGAGTATACGTGAATATTGTATGCAATGGAAACGGCAAAGACCAGCAACATAGGGATCAATACCATACCGCTGTCTATGGTCATACCAACATATCCCAGCACCCCATACACCACGATGATGGAGCTGATAGCGGTGAGAAGAGGGACGACGACCCCTCTAAATGAACGTGTCACCAGTAGGAGAATAAGAATGGAGACGAGAGCCGCGATACCCATTACACGTGGCATTTCCTTCCCAATCCATCCCATTTTCATCGCTGTTACATAGGGTAGCCCAGTTCCTTTGGGATGAAGTGCCTTGTACTTGTCCTTGGTGATAATATGCTCTAGTTCATTGCCCGTAAGCACCTCGGGAGAAACAGGGTTCTTCCCCTTATTCCAAACAGAGTCTTCGGGAAAAGTACGTAGCTTGAGTATAATCCACGAGAGCGTTCCATCTTTGGAAATTAATCGCTCTGCTACGTGAGGTTTCATATAAGCCTTGCGACGAATCTCTTCCAATTGCTTGGGATCCGTAGGGATCGTATCGGGAACTATCTGCTCAATGGCGATACCATCTTCGCCTCCCATCATAAACTCGATGTCGGTAAGAGAGGTGATTTTGTCGGCGTACGAAAGGCTGTCCACCATCTCGTTCGTTAGTTCACGGATCAGCTCCAGATTGTCTTTCGTAAACGAATTGTCACACCTAGTCAGCACGGCTGCGAAGTTGTCATTCCCGAATATCTCCTTGAATTCTTCGGTCTTGACAAGCATCGGGTCGTCTTCGAGAAAGTAGTCTTCCCATGAAGCACTTACCTTGAAGTACCTAAGTCCCGATACGCCAATGGCAAGAATCAGGATAAACCCTCCCAGCACTACCCAGCGATTACGCATCATTCTTTTGCCACGTAAGGCAAACCAATTGTTAATTCTTTCTATTTTCATATCGTTTCATGTTACATTCATATTGAGGTGTCTTTACTCCTAAGTGGCAATAGCCCAAAAGAGAACAGGAAGACGTTTTGTTCAAAAACAAAGCGAGCCGCCTCTGTAGGCGACTCGCTCGATAGGATGATTTCCTAAAATGAAATCTCTTATACTGCAGGACTCTAGAATAAATTCCCCCGCTACTTTGTATTTGGATAGTCTGTATCATTCATTTCATTCTTTATTGTCATTGACCACTCGTACCAAGCTTTAGTGCAATAGACATTGCCACGGCTTTGCCCACACTTATCAGCATCAAAGAGAGAAAGCCCATCAACGCCCTCTCCAAAATCATATTTCTTTCATTGCTAGTACTATATGTAATGCTCATAATACGCTCTGATGATCTACCTTCATAAGGCGCTTCCACCCACCTATACTGAAGTGGATATATTCACCGATAAAGCATTCGATATCCTCGGAGGAAAGCTCCTCGTGCAATACAATCTCTCTCATCATACTGATCCACCAAGAGCTGATGAAGTGTATGAAAAAAGGGGAAACACTAGTATGTAGCTCTGGATATAATTCTTTCATCCTTTCTAGATAGTCGATTCCGGTTATCGTACTTTTATCAATCCATCGCTCCCAATAGTCTTCAAATCGTGTATCTCGAGTATCGAGAAATAGCAACCTAAGCTCCTTGCGATAACGAGTAATCACACCCATTACCTCTTGCATATATTGACGGTAATACTCTTCTGAGGTAAAGATCTCAAGTGAAAGTTTTTCATCACTATTATGGTTTTCCAGCATATTAGTCATCGCCTCCAAAAGTGGACGCAAGACGATTGCCAGCAAATCATCCTTGCAGGGATAATAATTGTATATGTTGCTTAGCCCAACACCAGACAGCCTGGAAATCTCACGCATAGACACCGCCTTGAAGCCTTTCCCTAGAAACGCTTCTCGAGCTGTATCTTGCAATAGTCTGCGTGTATGTTCCTTTGTCGTCTGCATAATAAGAACTTTATCCTACTTCTGCGAACAAAGGTCGTAAGGTTTTCCAAAATACACAATACCTAAAAACAGGGATTTTCCGATCAGCCTTCTTGTTATTTATGACACGATAGAACTGCGAGATGAATGATTATTAATACTTCCAACTAGTGCATTCCTCTAGTAATCACGCTAATAGCAACCTAGAAAGCATTGGCATCTATCTTTACGAATCATTCTTTGATGAGGTGAGCAAGTGCAGGGTCAGCTTTGATACGAGCAGTCTCAGAGTCTACGAGGGATAGCACCTCTTGCTTGACTTGGCGGTAGTTGGCTTCAATAGTCTCCCGCAGACTGTCGGAGCCATTTTCGTTTGTAAAGTCTGCTATGATGGGGATAGGCTGGTAAGCTTTCGTTTCAGCAGAGACCTTGGCAACATCCACAACGATCTCAGCGTGGAAGATTTTCTGATCGATGCGTTCAGAAACGCTCGGAAAGCGTCTTAGCCGTTTCTCCCACGACTTGTCCGCTAAAAACATTGCCCACCGTATTCTGTATCACCTTACTCTCCTTATCCCCATAATCACGGGTCAGCTGAGAGAAGTCCTGAAAGCCTAGACACACAGCAACCTTGTTACTACGAGCTGTGGCGATCAGGTTATCTAGACCACGAAAGTAGATGGTTGGTAGCTCATCTATAATCACCGAGCTTTTAAGTTGATGCTTCTTATTGATAAGCTTCACAATGCGACTATTGTAGAGACCGAGCGCAGCCGAATATATGTTCTGTCGGTCGGGGTTGTTCCCTACCACAAGCACTTTCGGCTCATTGGGGTTATTGATGTCGAGCGAAAAGTCATCGCCCGTCATCACCCAGTATAAGGCGGGAGAAATCATTCGTGAAAGCGGTATCTTGGCACTAGCTATCTGCCCCTGTAATTGGTCTTGTGCTCCACCCTCCCAAGCGTCCATAAAGGGAGAGAGATGCTTTCACGAGCTTTTCTTCACGATTGCGCCCGACAAGGATGCTATCGAGAAGAATATGGAGCGTGCTTTCCAACTGTGCGACAAGTCCGCCTTTAACTACTACAAGGATCTAGCGGAGAAGGGGTACTACAATCGAGCTATCTCGGGCAATGTCAACCAACGTATAGAGATTGACTCCATACGGTGTGACTTTGACTCATACCCCTATGAAGTAACCACCTTTGCTCGGCAGTTTATTATCCGACAGAGCAATGTTACGGAGCGGAGCTTGGTGACTAGTTGCTCGCTACAAAACTCGGTTCGCTCGGACAACAATCCGCAAGGGTTTCTGATGGAGCATTTCCTCGTACGAGAGAATCGTGACATCCAAACTTACAAGCGATAAGTCTATGAAGCGGAGAAGTAGACCTACCCTCAGAAGAAGCTATTTGAGAGGGCAGGTACGGCTAAGAGAGCGATGTAATATGCTAACGAATAGACAGCGACAGATTATTGTCTACGGACTGAGTTTCGTCTACCTAGTCTGCTCAATCTGGATGGTGGCACAGTTCTTCCTCCCGCACCGTGAGGAGATACCACCTATCCCTATGGGAGAGCTGGTGGACAGCCCGATACAGAGGGATACAACCTACATCAAGAGAATGGAACATTTAGTGATTAGTAACTATGGAGCATAAACAGAAAGAACAATTGAAGAAGGTGTTAGTCTTCGCAGGGCTAGGGATTATCTTTGCCCTTGCTATGTGGTTTATATTTGCACCCGCCACAAAGGAACAACCGGACGCTGGTGAGGGGTTGAATGACAACATACCACAAGCTACGACCGAAAAGCTAACGGAGAATAAACTCAAAGCCTATGAACTAGTTGACCATACCACTCAAGAGGAGCAAGCTCGTGAGGAGGTGGGGAGACTGGCGGAGTACTTTCAGCAGGAGGGGAGCTCGTCTGAGAGCGACCCGCAGGAGGCGGTCGTTGGCAATAAGATTGAGTCTTCGATGCAACGATACGAGGAGAACAACCGTCTGCTAGCGGACTTCTACGGCTCTGACCCTTATGAGGAGGAGCGAGAAGCTATGCAACAGGAGATTGATGACCTCAGACGTGAACTGAACGAGCTTAGCCAACAAGACGATGATGAGGAAGCTAAGCAACTAGCTCTTATGGAGAAGAGCTACCAAATGGCGGCTAAGTACTTGCCCGCAGCTGGTGCTTCTCCAGCCCATGGTGCTATGCCTATGAGTGATCAGCAGGTTGTATCTCCGCCTAGTGGTGGAGCTACCAAGGAAGAGGCTCCAATGGAGATAATAGCTGACCACAAGCCGTTGGTCTCAGCACTGGACCAGCCAATGAGTGACGAGGAGTTTATGGAGATGTACGGAGCCAAGGAGCGGAATATGAGCTTTCACTCGCTCTCTAATAGCTCCGCACGCTCTAGCGAGCGCAATACCCTTTGCGTAGTGGTGGACAAAACAACGACCCTCAAAGAGGGTGACTACGTTGCTCTTCGCCTACTAGAGACGGCTCGTGTGCAGCAAACACCAATCCCGAAGCATAGTCTCTTGATGGCACAAGCTAAGATAGATGGCAACCGAATGCAGCTACTGATTAAGAGCATAGAGGTGAATGGTCGCATTCTGCCGGTCAAACTATCTGCCTATGATACAGACGGACAGATGGGAGTCTATATTCCTGGCTCTGAAGAGGTGTCAGCCATCAAGGAGATGGGGGCAAATGTTGGGGGATCGATGGGAACCTCTTTCACCTTTTCCTCATCGGCTAAAGACCAAATCATCTCAGAGGTGACTAGAGGGGTGATGCAGGGAGCTGGACAACTACTACAGAAGAAGCTCCGCACGATTAAGGTGACGCTCAAAGGGGGATATAGACTATTCCTTGTACTGACGAAGTAAGCTTTTAGAACTCTAACAATAACAACTGATATACTTATGAAGAAATGGATTTTATCTATCGTAGTTTGTGCTACGATAACGCTCCCCGCTATGGCACAACAAGTGGAGGGGAACAATCAACTACTGAGTAGCGGAGACCTTTACCAAGGGATGAGCCGATCGATACCGAATGGACGGGTCGTATTGCCCTACGGGTTGGAGGTCACGTTTGAAAAGACGGTGCATCTCATCTTTCCTGCAGCTGTACGCTATGTAGACCTCGGGTCTCAAAACATTATTGCTGGGAAGGCTGACGATGCGGAGAATGTGCTGCGTGTAAAGGCTGCCGTCCGTGAGTTTGAGACGGAGACCAATATGAGCGTCATCTGTGAGGATGGCTCATTCTACGCATTCAGTGCGCCCATAATAGGGGCTTGATAATAATCACTTTGGCAAGTGATTAGGTTAGTATTCCAATTTATAAACCTATCCCATACCGACTTATCCGAATGGGAAACCAAACGGGGAGTGAAGCATGTCGGTAATGCGATAAGTCAGTTAATTGCTAAACTGCGACTGAATTGCTATGGGAAAAGACAGACACAAGGATGAAGCCTGATTGGTTGAACAATAGTCCTATGACTAATGTAGAGGTGGCAACGGAAAGCAGTTACATACGTTGCCTCGCAGTACCCACGCTTATTGAATGGAGTGATGGGCAAGGAATTTACTGCGACATATCCGTCAGAGAACGGAAAAGGATGTACGTTGCATCCGACAGTCTGTCAAGCCAAGTTATCAAGACCACTAAATGGGGATTGCCTACACGGAGATGCCGAAAGGCTATGAGCATAGGCTCTGAAAACTCCGCATGGCAACGGAGTTCCCGTAGTAGTCTGAGCGTGGGAAAGCCACGTACATGGCAAAGGGGAACAGCTCGGTAATTTTAATATTGTCAAACGATAACGTGTGAGACGTATGAGAAATCCAGAGACCATATTAAACAGTTTATCTGCACATAGCA
>QWCH01001870.1_pt1 | contig 30533 bp, 32 predicted proteins | sample 1972671 | NCBI WGS metagenome assembly QWCH01 (sample SAMN09866713, study PRJNA288562) | Human gut metagenome isolate term3_stool, whole genome shotgun sequencing... | isolation source: gut | host: Homo sapiens | place: USA: California
TCCTACACCGGATATAATGAAAAACATCATCTGGTCATGCATCCCAGATGGGGAGATACGCATGTTGCCTTTTTCTAATTTCTTCATACAGTCATCCTTACCGGGCCCCTTCGGCCCATACACATATTAGAGCTCCCTCCGCTGCTTCTGCTTCTGCGGCTCGACGAGTATGTTGTTGCTGCGATATATACGGAACCGGCTAACTCACTAGGCAGACTATAATCCTTTAAATGTAAATGCGTAAAGCCCAACCCCTTTGCATCTTTATTTTTCATTTTAAATTGGCTGACTTCATCTTCAAATTTCTTCAAAGAACTTACCAACTTTTTTAATTCCTGATAGTCGAGTAATATCTCAACACGATCGGTTTCTGTGTTGTTTGTAGTATAAATTTTCACAAAATCAACCTCCACATCCGTGTTGTATTCCTTCCATAAAGTGGATGCAGGCCTGCGTCTCTACCATATACAACACCGCGGCGATCGTTTTGCAACCGTTTTTTGCAATTTTGTAAGAATTGGAATATGTCACAAAAGCAGGATGCTTTTGTGAGCATTGTGCCCAGGCGAAAAACCGGATTCCTGCCGAACACAGGCAAAAACGGGAATCGCTCCCCGTGGGGGGGAGCGACATGGGTGGGGTTCGACTTCTCCTGATAACGCTTTTGTCTAGCCCATTGGATTATTAAAAAATCCTCCTACCATCTCATTTCTGAGGGTAGGAGGATTCGCCAGCTTAACCTGCTGACATTGGGCCGCAGCCCCCGTTTTTCAGCTCATCTTTTCTGCCACCGACTCCAGCGCCTGGTCCATGGCGTTGCCCATGCGCTGCATGGCCTTGCCCACGGCGGTCCTTCTGGGCCGGGGACGCGGCAGAATGATGATCTCCAGCATGGCGCCCGCTACCATTCCGGCGGCCAGGCCCCACAAAAACGTACCGGTTTTACACATCCGTTACCCCTCCTTTTCATGACGCTCTTAGTATGGCCCGGGCCGCAGAAAATCATTCCGCCGCCCTTGCCAAAATCCGGAGAAGTGCGTATAATAATGGGGAAAAATTTGCGCGCACAAGGAGATTTTTTATGTCGATCGCACTTTTACAGGAGAAGATCCGTGCCCGGAAGACGCCCCTGGCCCTGGTCCTGGGGCCGGAGGCGGACAAGCTGCCCGCCAGGATCACAAAGAATTTCACCGATATGTACGGCCCCGGCGACATGGCCCAGGCGGAGGCCCTGCGCTATCACGGCAGCCAGCTCATCAGCCAGACGGCCCCGCTGCTGCCTGCCGTGGTGCTGCAGGCGGAGCGCTATCTGCGCTATGGCTTCATGGGCATGGACGTGCTGGCCAACCTGGTGAACATGGCCAAGGCCCAGGGGCTTTACACCATAGTGGACGCCCGCACCGCCGCCCCGGCGGTGTATGTGGAGGGCGGCATCCGGGCCGACGGCGTCACCGTGACCCCCTATCCCGGCAGCGACGTGTGCCGGGTAGGGGAGGACAAGTCCGTGTTTGCCGCCGTCCGCACCGGCAACCCCTCCGCCCCGGAGATCCAGAATCTGCTGTCCGGTGACCGCCGGCTGTATCTGGCGGCGGCGGACCAGATGGTCCGCCATGGCGCGGCGCTGATGGCGGAGACCGATTACGTCCTGGACGTGAAGGAGCTGCACAGCCGGGCTCCCAAGGCCTTTTTGCTGCTGCTGGGCTGCGATGGGGAGAACGCCCTGCCCGCCTTCGACGACTATGGCGGGGGGGCGCTGATCGCCGACACCGCCCTGCAATACGCCGACGCCGACGCCGTACAGGCTGCCGTCCGGCAGCTGAAGCAGCTGGTCACCGTGCTGTAAGGGAGGGCTTGCTATGACGAAAATCTATCTCATCCGCCACGCCGAGGCCGAGGGCAACCTCTATCGCATCGCCCACGGCCAGGAGGAGGGGCTGATCACCGACTATCGCGGCCCCAGGCAGATGCAGGCCCTGGCCCGGCGGTTCCGGGACATCCCGGTGGACGCCGTATACGCCAGCGACCTGATCCGCACCCAGACCACGGCCCAGGCGGTTTATGTCCCCAAGGGCCTGCCCCTGCACCTGGAGCCCGCCTTCCGGGAGGTGCAGATGGGCGTGTGGGAGGGCCTGACCTGGCGCCAGATCGAGACCCGCTGGCCCTTGCAGATGATGGAGTTCAACCACCAGCTGGACCGCTGGCAGGTGGAGGGCTGTGAGACTGCCCAGACCGTGCTGGACCGGTATCTGCCTGCCCTGCGCCGGGTGGCCCGGGAGCATGACGGCCAGACGGTGGCCGTTTTCTCCCACGGCGCGGCCATGCGTATCGTTCTGGGTACGCTTCAGGGGCTGTCTCTGGCGGAGATCGGCCAGTCGCCCCACGGCGACAACACCGCCGTGTCCCTGATCGAGGCCCAGGGGGACGACCTGCGGGTGGTGTTCCGGGACGACAACAGCCACCTGACGGCCCAGGAGGGCCTCTCCACCTTCGGCAAGCAGACCTGGTGGAAAACCAAGGGCATGGTGGAGCCTGGCCAGCTGTATCGCCCGGCCAGCCATGAGCAGGGCCGCCTGTTCGGCGCGCCGGAGGGCGGGCAGGGCACCGCCGTGTGGTACAACGGCCAGGAGCTTATCGGCCTGTACCAGACCGTCCGGGAGCCGGACGCCCTGCGCATCACCTGGTACGCCATGGACCCCATGTGGCGGGGCCGCCGCCAGGGGATCCCGCCCATGGGCCAGATCATCCAGCAGGGGCGGCGGCTGGGCCTGCCTTACCTGCGGCTGACCTGCACCGACGAGAGCCTGCGTCCCTTCTGGCAGCGCCTGGGCTTCCGGGGCGACGGGGCGGAGCTGGAAAAGGACATCCGCCTGCAGATTCCCGACCTGCGGCAGTGGGTCATGGAGTGATCATATCCGAAAAAACGCACCCTCAGCAAGCGGCAAAAGTGCCGCTTGCTGAGGGTGTTGCTTCTTTATGGCTGGGTGTTACGCCTGGTTCGTCTCGCTGAAGCTCTCCTCCAGCTGCCGCAGGCCTGCCTCCATCTCCTGGAAGCCGGACAGGTCCGGTTCCGCCAGGGTCTGCTGGGCCAGGGCCAGCTTCTGGCAGAACTGGCGGTTCAGCTCGGCATACTTGGCCCGGGACTGGGCGCACCAGGTCTCCTGCTGCCGGGTCAGCTGCCGCAGCTGCTCGATGGCCTTGGCCCGGAACTCCTCCGTCCGCCGGTGGGCGCTGATCTCGATATCGGCGATGTGGTCCTTCAGGGACTGATACTCCGCCGCCTGGGCACGGAGGTACTCCGTTTCCTTCTGGAGCTTCTGGGCCTGCTCCTGGAGCTCCCGGAGCTGTGTCTGCAATTGCAGGCAGGTGTCCGCCGCCGCGCTGTTTTCCAGCACCGCCCGGCGCAGGGTATTCAGCTCGGCCTCCATGGCGCGGTTGCGCTCCTGCAGGCCGTGGTTTTCCTCCTCCAGAGCGGAGACCCGCTGCTGATTTTCCCGGGAGATCTGCTGGATATAGTTGACCACGTCCTCCCGGTCGAAGCCGCCGAATAACGCTGTTTTGAAATTGGTGTTCATTCCATAGCCCCCCGCTATCCCGTAAATTTGTACACAGTATAGCACAGGGCCCCGACAAAATCAACCGTTTTTCCCGATCATGCCGTAAAGAGCCTCCAGGGCGTCAGACAGGGTGCCCAGCCGGTCAATGAGCCCCAGCTCCACCGCCTGGCTGCCGTACAGAATGGTGCCCACGTCGTTGGACATATCCCCGTCGGCCAGCATCAGCCGGCGGAAGTCGTCCTGGGTGATGCGGCTGTGCCGGGCCACGAAGGACACGATGCTCTCTTGCACCCGCTCAAAATACCGATAGGACTGGGGTGCGGCGATCATCAGGCCGCTCATGCGCACCGGGTGCACCGTCATGGACGCCGAGGGCACGATGAAGGTCTGCTGTCCGGACACCGCCAGGGGGATGCCGATGGAGTGTCCGCCGCCCAGCACCAGGGTCACCGTGGGCTTGGTCATACCGGCCACCATCTCCGCAATGGCAAGGCCCGCCTCAATGTCGCCGCCCACGGTGTTCAGCAGGAGCAGAACGCCGTCCACCTCCTCCGACTGCTCCAGATGGGCCAGAAGGGGCAGAACGTGCTCATATTTGGTGGTTTTCGTGTTATTGGGGGCCAGGCTGTGGCCCTCCACCTGGCCGATGATGGTCAGGCAGTATATGCTGCCCCGGCTGCTTTCCACCAGGGCCGCGCCCAGGTCGTAAAGACGCGGGGCGCTCTGGTCGCCGGACTGCTCCGGCTGCTGATTGGGTTCCTCCGTCATGGAACGCACCTCCTTATCGGAGATAGCATGTGCATTCCCGGCGAAAACATGCAGGGCGGCTCAGTGTCCGGCGTGGAGCTTCCGGAATTCCGAGGGCAGCATACCGAACACCTTTTTGAACTCGGCGGAGAACTTGCTCTGGCTCTCGTACCCCACCGCCCGGGCCACCTGGGCCAGGCTGTCGCCGGACTCCAGCAGCAGGGCCGACGCCTTTTCCATCCGGTGCTGCCGGATGTGGGCGGCGATGGAGCTGCCGTACTCCGCCTTGAACAGCTCCTTCATGGTGGAGGGATTCATCAGGAACCGGCGGGACAGCTGCTCGATGGTGATGCGGCTGTCCAGGTTTTCCGTCAGCAGCTGGTGGACCTGGTGGATGATCTCCCGCTGCTGGGGCGTCAGGCCGGCGGCGTGCTCCCCGGCGTGGGCGTCCACCGGCGGCAGGTGGGGTGCATGGGGCATGGCCTCCTCCCGGGGGCAGGTGACCTCCACCGTCCGCTCGATGACCTGGTGCAGCAGTCCCGCCACCTCCGTGTCCGCTGCCCGGTAATAGACCTCCTTGCCGATCCGGCGGCTGACCACCAGGCCGCTGTCCTTCAGCTGCCGCAGATGGTGGGAGGCGGCGGGACTGCTCATGCCCACCAGCGCCGCCAGATTCACCACGCACTCCTCGCAGTGGCACAACAGCCAGAAAATCCGCACCCGGTTGGCGTCGGACAGCAGGCGGCACAGGCCCGCCACCGCCTGAAAGCTCTCCGCCTCCTGCATGCAATGCTCCAGCCGGGACAGGTCCCGGTCATTTCCGTGCCGGTGGGGCAGCTCCGTATATTCCATAGCGTACACGCTCCTTCATCATTTTCCCGTTCGGCAGTTCTTTTCGCCCGAACGGCAGGAAAGGGGCAAAGACCGTTGACTTTCCCCGTTTCGTCCATTATAGTACAGTCATCAAGATTAAACAAGTGCTTAATGGTTGAATGCACCGGCCATTGGGCAGGAAAAGGAGTTTGCCATGAAAAAGACCTATCAGATCGAGGTGGACTGCGCCAACTGCGCCAACCTGATGGAGGAGGCCGCCAAGAAAACCGAGGGCGTTGAAAACGCCGTGGTGAATTTCATGACCCAGAAGATGATTGTGGAGTTCCGGGAGGGGTCGGACCCCAAGGCGGTGATGAAGGCCGTTCTGAAGAACTGCAAAAAGGTCGAGGATGACTGCGAGATCTATCTGTGAAACACAACGCGTGCCGGAAGCCATTCCGGCACGTCTGCTGAAGGAGGGGAAGAAGCATGACCAAGAAGCAAAAAAAGATGCTCTGCCGCATCATCGTCACGGCGGTGCTGGTCCTGGCCATCCGGCTGTTTTCCATCGGGGGCCTGCCCGGGACGCTGCTGTATCTGGCGGCGTATGGGATCATCGGCTATGATATCCTTCGCAAGGCCGGCAAGGGCATCCTCCGGGGCCAGGTGTTCGACGAGAACTTCCTGATGGCTGTGGCCACCGTGGGCGCCATCGGCCTGGCGTTTTACGAGAAAAGCGGCGACTTCATGGAGGCCGTGGCCGTGATGCTGTTCTATCAGATCGGCGAGCTGTTCCAGAGCTACGCCGTGGGCAAGAGCCGCCGGAACATCACCGCCCTGATGGACATCCGCCCCGACTATGCCAACATCGAGCAGAACGGACAGTTGACCCAGGTGGACCCGGACGATGTGCCCGTGGGGGCCGTCATCGTGGTCCAGCCCGGCGAGAAGGTCCCTCTGGACGGCGTGGTGCTGAAGGGGACCTCCACCCTGAACACCGCCGCCCTCACCGGCGAGAGCCTGCCCCGGGACGTCACCGGCGGCGACGAGATCGTCAGCGGCTGCATCAACATGACCGGCATGCTGAAGATCCGCACCACCCGGGCCTTCGGCGAGTCCACCGTGTCCAAAATCCTGGAGCTGGTGGAAAATTCCAGCTCCCACAAGTCCAAGTCTGAGAACTTCATCTCCAAGTTCGCCCGGGTGTATACCCCCGCCGTGTGCGGGGCGGCCCTGGCCCTGGCGGTGCTGCCGCCGGTGTTGCGTCTGCTGACGGGGCTTGACGGCGACTGGGGCACCTGGCTGTACCGCGCCCTGTCCTTCCTGGTGGTCAGCTGCCCCTGCGCCCTGGTGATCAGCATCCCCCTGAGCTTCTTTGCGGGCCTGGGCGGCGCCAGCCACGAGGGCATCCTCATCAAGGGCTCCAACTATCTGGAAACCCTGTCCAAAACGAAAACCGTGGTGTTTGACAAAACCGGCACCCTGACCCAGGGGGTGTTCGACGTCACCGGCGTCCACCACAATCTGCTTCCCCGGGAAAAGGTGCTGGAATACGCCGCCCTGGCGGAGTGCGCCTCCTCCCACCCCATCAGCAAGAGCCTGCAGCGGGCCCACGGCGGCCCCATTGACCGCCAGCGGGTCACGGATATCCAGGAGTTCAGCGGCAACGGCGTGGTGGCCAAGGTGGACGGCGTCACCGTGGCCGTGGGCAACGACAAGCTCATGGAGAAGCTGGGCATCGCCTGGCACGACTGCCACAGCGTGGGCACCATCATCCACCTGGCCCTGGACGGCCAGTACGCCGGTCACATTGTGATCTCCGATGTGGAGAAGCCCCACGCCCGGGACGCCATCGCTGCCCTGAAGCGCATCGGCGTGGAAAAGACCGCCATGCTCACCGGCGACCGGGCCAAGGTGGCCGACCATGTGGCCCAGAGCTTGGGGGTGGACGAGGTCCACAGCGAGCTGCTGCCCGCCGATAAGGTGGCCCAGGTGGAGCGGCTGCTGGGTCAGTCCGGCGGCAAGCTGGCCTTTGTGGGCGACGGCATCAACGACGCGCCGGTGCTGTCCCGGGCGGATATCGGCATTGCCATGGGGGCCATGGGCTCCGACGCCGCCATCGAGGCGGCGGACGTGGTGCTGATGGACGACGATCCCCTGAAGATCGCCAAGGCCATCCGCATCTCCCGCAAGTGCATCCGCATTGTGTACGAAAACATCGCCTTCGCCCTGATCGTCAAGGCCTTGTGCCTGCTGCTGGTGGCCGTGGGCGCGGCCAATATGTGGGCCGCCATCTTCGGCGACGTGGGCGTGATGGTCATCGCCGTGCTCAACGCCATCCGAGCCCTGCGGGTCAGTAAGCTGTGATGAAACCACAAATTAAATAAGATCATGCCCGGTGCATTGCACCGGGCATGATCTTATTTTGCGGCTTTACTTTTTCTTAGCGTAGGGGGTGTTCTCCAGCGGCAGGGTCAGACGACGCTGGCCATCCAGCCGGTAATAGGCGTCGGCAATGGCGGGGGCCGTGGGGATGGAGGTGATCTCACCGATGCCGATGGCGCCGCCTGCTACCTTCAGGCCGGGCTTTTCCACCACGATGGCCTGGATCTCCGGCGGGATCTGATTGGCCCGGAACAGGCCCAGGGTGCCATATCTGGCAGTGGGCTTGCAGGTGTCGTCAATGGGATACTGCTCTGTCAGCGCATAGCCCATGCTCATGACCACGCCGCCCTCGATCTGTCCCTCGCAGCTGAGAGGGTTCACGGCCTTGCCCACGTCGTGGGCGGCCACCATCTTCTTAATGCGGCCGGTTTTCTTGTCCAGAACGCACATCTGGGTGGCGTAGCCGTAAGCCACATGGCTGACGGGGTTGGGCACGTCCGCGCCCAGGGGGTCCGTCTTGGCCAGATACTCGCCGTAAAACTCCTGACCCACCAGGTCACCCAGGGTCTTGCCCTCCAGGGCGGCGTTGAGCTTCTCGCAGGCCCGGCGGGTGGCCTCGCCGGTGACCAGGGTCTGGCGGGAGCCAGAGGTGTCGCCGGAATCCGGGGCGATCCAGGTGTTGCTGCGCTCATAGACGATGTCGTCCCGGTGGAGGCCGGTGTTGGTGACCACCACCTGCACCAGCACGGTGCCCAGGCCCTGGCCGATGCAGGACGCGCCGGAATAAATATGCACCTTGCGGTCCTCCTCCACGATCAGCTTGCAGCGGCCCCAGTCGGGGATGCCCACGCCTACGCCGGCGTTCTTCATGGCGCAGGCGATGCCCACCGGGTCGCCGTTTTTCACGGCCTCGTCATAGGCGGGCTTGATGGCCTCCAGCGTCTCCACCAGGCCGGTGGAGTTGTCCACGATCTGGCCGTTGGGCAGGACGCCGCCGGGACGGATGGCGTTGCGATAACGAATCTCCCAGGGGCTGATGCCCACCAGATCCGCCATCTCATTGAGCAGCGTCTCCGTGCAGAAGCAGGTCTGGGTAACACCGAAGCCCCGGAAGGCTCCGGCGGGGGGGTTATTGGTGTAATAGGCGCGGCCCTCGATCTCGAAGTTTTCATAGGCATAAGGCCCGGCGGCATGGGTGCAGGCCCGCTCCAGAACCGGCCCTCCCAGAGAGGCAAAGGCACCGGTATCGGACACCACGCTGGCCTTGACGCCCAGGATGATGCCGTTTTCGTCGCAGCCCATGGTGAAGTCCATGTCGAAGCTGTGGCGCTTGGGGTGGACCAGGATGGACTCCTGCCGGGACAGCTTCACCTTCACCGGCACACGGGCCACATACGCCAGCAGGGCGGCGTGGTGCTGGACGGACATATCCTCCTTGCCGCCGAAGCCGCCGCCTACCAGCATATTCTGGACCTGGCAGTGGTCATAGTCTACCCCCAGCATGGCGGCGCACTCGTGCATGGTGGTGTGCGCGCTCTGGTCCGAGGTCAGCAACTTCACGCCGCCGTTTTCCAGGGGCAGAGCAACGCAGCACTCCGGCTCCAGGAAGGCGTGCTCGGTCCAGGGGGTGTGGAAGTGCTGGGTCAGCACATATTTTGCATTCTTGATAGCGCCGTCTGCGTCGCCCCGGGAGACGTGCTTATAGGCCTGAACGTTGCTCTCGTCCTCCTCAAACACCAGGGGCGCGTCCGGGGCGGCGGCCCCCTGGGGACTGTGCACGGCAGGGAGGACCTCATATTCTACCTTCACCAGCTTCTTGGCGGTCTCCAGGGTCTCCTGGTCCCGGGCGCAGATCAGGGCCACGGAGTCCCCCAGATAGTGGGTGATCTCGCCCACGCCGATCATGGTGGGCTGGTCCTTTTTCAGGTGGCCCACGTTGACCTTGCCGGGGATGTCCTTCTGGGTCAGGACGCACACCACGCCGGGCAGGGCCTGGGCGGCGCTGACGTCAATGGACAGGACCCGGGCCCGGGCGTACCGGCTGCGCACCGCGCCGCCATAGCACATCCCGTCCACATACACGTCGTCGGGGTACTGGCCGGTGCCCAGCACCTTTTCCTCCACGTCCAGCCGCTGGACCCGGCTGCCCATTTTCCAGTCGTCGGCGGAGGCCTCCGGCAGCTTCCCCTCCCGGAAAATCTTGGCCGCCAGCAGGATGCCGTCGATGATCTTCACATAGCCGGTGCAGCGGCAGATGTTGTTGCGGATGGCGAAGGCAGCCTCCTCACGGGTGGGATCGGGATTTCCGTCCAGCAGGGCCTTGGCGGAGATGACCATGCCGGGGATGCAGAAGCCGCATTGGACGGCGCCCGCCTCGCCGAAGGCGAAGGTATATACCTGCTTTTCCCAGTCGGAAAGGCCCTCCACCGTGAGGATGGTCTTGCCCTCCAGCTTGTCGGTCTGGGGGATGCAGGCCTTGGTGGGTTTGCCGTCGATGAGAACGTGGCAGGTGCCGCAGGCACCCTCGCTGCACCCGTCCTTCACGGAGGTCAGATGCAGGGTATCCCGCAGGTAGCGGATGAGCTTCTGATTCTTTTCCACGGTGACGCTTTGCCCGTTGACGGTGAAGGTTGCCATGTGATCGTCTCCTTTGTCCCGGCCCGCCGACATATGGGGGCATGATCTCAAACATTACCGCTGATTATACCATATTCATTCATTCCCCGCAAGATGAAAGCCTTATCCTTCTTTCAGAATAACCCGGGGCTTGCTTTTCCGGTCCAACGTGTGTATGATGAGTCTGTCGAAAAACTCGGAATCTTCCGCCATCGGAAAGGAAGATCGTTACGAAAGAAACCCATCAGGGGTGTCTTTCGTTTGCAATCCCAGGTTTTTCAGAACTTTTTAAGTTTTGAAAAACCGCACACAGCTTGCCAAAAAATTCTTTTTGGCAAGCTGTGTATGATGGCAAAAATAATAAACAGAGAGAGGAGTTCTGACAATGGATCTGACGGAAAAATGCCTGGAAAGCCGGGAGGTATACAAGGGCCGCGTCCTGCGGCTGCGGGTGGACACGGTGGCCCTGCCCAACGGGAAAACATCCCTGCGGGAGGTGGTGGAGCACCCCGGCGGCGTGGGGATCCTGGCCCTGGACGAAAACGGCTGCGTTCCCATGGTGACCCAGTACCGCTATGCCTTCTCCCGGACGCTGCTGGAGATCCCTGCCGGGAAGCGGGAGCCCGGCGAGGAGCCCTTCGTTACCGCCCAGCGGGAACTGAAGGAGGAGGTGGGGGCCACGGCGGCGGATTGGCAGCCCCTGGGGCAGATCATCGCCTCCCCGGGCTGCTATGACGAGGTGCTGCATCTGTACCTGGCCCGGGGCCTGACCTTCGGCGACACCCATCCCGACGAGGACGAGTTCCTGTCCGTCCGGCGCATCCCCTTTCAGGAGCTGGTGCAGCGGTGCCTGAGTGGGCAGATTCAGGACGGTAAGACCGTTGCCGCCGTGCTGAAGGCAAAGTTTCTGCTGGGGCTGTGATTTTCCCGAAAAAACAGTGGACAAGAGGCATTAGTTGTGTTAATATGAGGAATTAACAAAAGAGATAACGCTTTTGCAGTTTCGTTTCCGTTTTGCGCGGGAGAAAGGAAGGATTTCGTCATGGCTGTGAAGGAAAGCTACGCAGGGAAAATCAACCGCAAGCTCAACAAGAAGCTCCATGTCATCGACGTGGCGGCGGGCCGTGTCCCGGCAGACCTGGTGCTGAAAAACGCTACCTACGTCAATGTGTTCTCCAACGAGCTGTGCCGCGGGGACATCGCCGTGGCGGAGGGGCTCATTGTGGGCATGGGCGAATACCACGGCAAGGTGGAGGCGGACGTAGGCGGCAAGATCGTGCTGCCGGGCTTCATCGACGCCCATATTCACCTGGAAAGCTCCCTGGTAAGCCCCAAGGAGTTTGCCAAGGCCGTGCTGCCCCACGGCACCACCACCGTCATCACCGACCCCCACGAGATCGCCAACGTCATGGGCACCGATGGCATCGAGTATATGCTCCAGGCCACCGAGGACCTGCCGGTGGACGTGCGGTTCATGCTGCCCTCCTGCGTTCCGGCCACGCCCCTGGACGAGTCCGGAGCCAATCTGGACTATCGAGCCATCGACTCCTTCTATGACCATCCCCGGGTCCAGGGCCTGGCGGAGATGATGAACTTTGTGGGCATCATCAACGGCGACAGCCAGGTGGTGGAAAAGATCGTGGCCTCCCAGGCCCACCACAAGAAGATCGACGGCCACGCCCCGGGCCTTACCGGCAACGATCTGAACGCCTACATCGCCGCCGGCGTGTATTCCGACCATGAGTGCTCCAACGTGGAGGAGGCTATGGCCAAGCTGGAGCGGGGACAGTTCATTATGATCCGGGAGGGCACCGCCGCCCGGAACCTGGAGGCCCTGGCCCCCCTGCTGTGCGAGAAATACATCGAGCGCTGCATGTTCTGCACCGACGACAAGCACCCCAACGACCTGCTGGAAAAGGGCCACATCGACTACATCGTCAAAAAGGCCATCTCCCTGGGCGCGGACCCCATCATGGCGGTGAAGGCCGCCGGGTACACCGCCGCCCGGTACTTCCTGCTGAACAACCGCGGCGCCATCGCCCCCGGGTATCTGGCGGACTTTGTGGTCATCGACAACTGGGAGAACTTCGAGATCGAGATGGTCTATAAGAAGGGCAAGCTCATGTACGACGGCGTCCTGCGGGACTTCGACACCCCGGAGATCGACCCCTATCTGGTCAAGCGGGCCCACGACACCTTCCATGTGGCCCCCCTGTCCGCCGCCGACTTCACCGACAAGCGCCCCCACGCCGTCATCGGCATGGTGCCCGGGGAAATCGTGTCCGAGGACGCGGGCTATGCCGACCACATCGACCTGGAGCAGGACATTCTCAAGATCGCCGTAATCGAGCGGCATAAGAACACCCACCACATTGGCCTGGGCTATATCAAGGGCTACGGTCTCAAGCACGGCACCGTGGCCACCTCCATCAGCCACGACAGCCACAACATCATCGTGGTGGGCACCTCTGAGGAGGACATGGCCGCCGCCGCCAACCGGATTGTGGAGAATCGCGGCGGCATCACCGTAATGGACGGCGGCCAGATCCTGGGCGAGGTGGCCCTGCCCATCGCGGGCATCATGTCCGACGACAGCCTGGTGATGGTGAACAGCGCCCTGGAGGCCGCCAAGGACGAGGCCTTCCGGCTGGGCGTGTCCCGGGGCATTGACCCCTTCATGACCCTGAGCTTCATGGCTCTGCCGGTGATCCCGTCCCTGCGGCTGACCACCCGGGGCGTGTTCGATGTGCTGACCCAGCGGTATGTGTGATGGGCTGCTGCCTCTAAACCTCCTGGAGCTGACCTGGCACTGCCGAAAAAACTGACGATGAAAAATGGGATATCCGGCCTGAAACGCCGGATATCCCATTTGAATCCTCATTATATAACAAACAGCCGCGCATGCCCAAGCGCGGCTGTTTGTTATGTTTGGGGTAGGAAAATCCCCATGGAAAAGATGGGCAGCAGGCGCTGCCAGGTATTTTCAGCGGCGAAGGAGGTAAACCATAGCCGCTCTCGGCTGCAAAATCAGAACTGGAGACGATTCTCCTTGGACCAGGTGGTCAGGTTCAGACGGGGGTAGCGCTGCCGCAGCTCCTCGGCGGTCTCGGCGTCGCCGCCGGTCATCAGAATCCGGTTGACAGCCTCCACATCGGCGGCCGGCATGCCGTGGTCAGCGGTCTTGCCGCAGTCGCGGCAGGTATAGGTCCCGTTTTCGGAAACTGTCACCTCGCTGCTACCGCAGAAGGCACAGCGATGCATCTTTGTAATCAGAGCCATTTTCGATTTTTCCTCTCTTTCCTCAAGTCCATGGGTAGGATATCATAGAATTTTACATTTGTAAAACGCATATTTTCGATTGAAGTTATGAAAAAAAGGGTGTACAATGAGGAATACAGTCAAAGAAAGACGAGGTGGGGGACATGAGCGCCACAAAATACCAGATTTTCCTGAAAACCGTTGAATGCGGCAGCTTTACCAAGACGGCAGAGGAGCTGAACTTCTCCCAGTCCGGGATCAGCCACGCCATCAGCTCCCTGGAGGAGGAGCTGGGGGTGACCCTGCTGAGCCGGAACCGGGGCGGCGTGACCCTGACCGGGGACGGCCGGGCATTGCTTCCGCAGATTCAGCAGCTCTGCACGGAATATCACCGACTGGCCCAGCAGGCGGCGGACCTGCGGGGCATGGACGCGGGCCTTGTGAAGGTGGCCTCGTTTTCCAGCGTCTCCGCCCAGTGGCTGCCTATGATTCTGAAGGCTTTCAGCAAGCTGTATCCGGCCATCGAGTTCGAAATTCAGACCTGCGACTTCTACGACCAGATCGAGGAGCTGATCATCACCGGGCAGGCGGACTGCGGATTTCTGCGGATGCCGTCCCTGAAGGGACTGCAGGTGTACCCCCTGCACCTGGACCAACTGAAGGTCATTGTGCCCTGCGGGCATCCCCTGGCCAACAGCGACCCCTTCCCGGTGGAGGCCCTGGCCACGGAGCCGGTGATCCAGCTGGAGGAGGGGGACGATTACGAAATCCGGGCCGCCTTCGACGAAATGGGCGTGCGGCCCCATGTGCGATATATCGCACGGGAGGACCGGACCATTCTGTCCATGGTGTCCAACGGCCTGGGCATCAGCCTGCTGCCGGAGCTGATGGTGCGCCACAGCCCCTACCCCCTGGTGGTATGCCAGCCGCCCAAGGCCTTTTACCGGCGCATCGCCATCGGCGTCAAGGACGAGAAGGCCCTGTCCAACTCCACCCAGCGGTTTGTGGACCACGTCCGGGCCTGGGTGCAGGTAAATGGGTTCAAGTAAGAATATCTCTTTACAAATGCGCCCCACTGGGATATGATGGAGAAAGTATAAAGAATAAAGGAGAAGCTCCCATGATCTATTTCAACAGCGACTATCTGGAGGGCGCTCATCCCAGCGTGATGGCGCGGCTCAACGAGACCAATATGGTGCAGACCGTGGGCTACGGCGAGGACCAATACTGCGCGGCGGCCCGGGAGAAGATCCGCGCCGTCTGCCAGGCGCCGGAGGCTGACGTGCACTTCCTGGTGGGCGGCACCCAGACCAACACCACCGTGATCGCCTCCATTCTGCGGCCCTGGCAGGGTGTGCTGTCCGCCGACAGCGGACACATCAACTGCCACGAGGCGGGAGCCATCGAGTCCACCGGACACAAGGTCATCACCCTGCCTGCGGCAGAGGGGAAGATCACCGCCCAGCAGGTGCAGGATTATGTGGAGTGGCACCGGAACGACGAGTCCACCGAGCACATTGTCCAGCCCGGCATGGTGTATATCTCCCACCCCACCGAGGGTGGCACCCTGTATTCCAAGGCGGAGCTGACGGCTCTGTACGACACCTGCCGGAAATACGGCCTGCCGCTGTTCATCGACGGGGCCCGGCTGGGCTACGGCGTCATGGCCGACGGCTCTGAGCTGACCATACCGGAGATCGCCCGTCTGTGCGATGTGTTCTATATCGGCGGCACCAAGGTGGGAGCCCTGTTCGGCGAGGCCGTGGTGATCATGAACCCGGCGCTGAAGAAGGATTTCCGCTTCATCATGAAGCAGCGGGGCGGCCGCATGGCCAAGGGCCGTCTGCTGGGCATCCAGTTTGACTCCCTGTTCACCGACGATCTGTACTTCAAGATTTCCCGCCACGCCGACGAGATGGCCTATCAGATTCGAGACATCTTCGTGTCCGCCGGTTATCCGCTGCTGTTTGACTCTCCCACCAACCAGCAGTACCCCATTATGCCGGACGATGAGCTGGCGGAGCTGGGGAAGAACTTCGGCTATGAATACTGGGAGCGGGTGGATAAGACCCATTCCGGCGTGCGCTTCTGCGCCAGCTGGGCCACCACCCAGGAGCACGTGGACGCCCTGCGGGCCGCCGTACAGGCCCTGCGAAAATAACAACAACCGGAACAAATTGGAACAATTTGAGGAGGAACGACACATGGAAACATACGGACTGGAAAAGCTGGGCATCATCAACGCCGGGGCGGTGTACCGCAATCTGACGCCGGCGCAGCTGGTGGAGCACGCTCTGCGCCGGGGGGAGGGCACCCTGTCCAACACCGGAGCCCTGGTGGTCAAGACCGGGAAGTACACCGGCCGCAGCGCCAACGACAAGTTCATTGTGGACACCCCTGCCGTCCATGACGACATCGCCTGGGGCAAGGTGAACCGGCCCATGGATAAGGCCCGGTTCGACGCCATCTATGCCAAGGTCACGGCGTATCTGCAGAATAAGGACGTGTTCATTTTCGACGGCTTCGCCGGAGCGGACCCCAAGTATACCAAGGCCTTCCGCATCGTCAACGAGCTGGCCAGCCAGAATCTGTTCATCCACCAGCTGCTGCGCCGCCCCACGGCGGACAAGCTGGAGAGCTTCCATGAGGATTACACCATCATTGCCGCCCCCGGCTTCAAGTGCATCCCCGAGATAGACGGCACCCGGTCCGAGGCTGCCGTTCTGGTGGACTATGAGGCCCATCTGGTGGTGATCTGCGGCACTCAGTACGCCGGCGAGATCAAGAAGTCCGTGTTCTCCGTGATGAACTATGTCCTGCCCAAGCAGGGTGTGTTCCCCATGCACTGCTCCGCCAACATCGGCAAGGACGGCGACTCCGCCGTGTTCTTCGGCCTGTCCGGCACCGGCAAGACCACCCTGTCCGCCGATCCCGCCCGCAAGCTCATCGGCGATGACGAGCACGGCTGGGCCGACGACTCCGTGTTCAACTTCGAGGGCGGGTGCTACGCCAAGTGCATCAACCTCTCTCCCGAGGGCGAGCCGGAGATCTACAACGCCATCCGCTTCGGCGCGCTGGTGGAGAACGTGGTCATGGACCCCGACACCCGGGAGTTCGACTTCGACGACGACTCCCTGGCGGTGAACAGCCGGGTGGGCTATCCCGTGGAGTACATCCCCAATGCAGAGCTCTCCGGCATGAGCCCCAGCGTACCAAAGACGGTGATCTTCCTGACGGCGGACGCCTACGGCGTGCTGCCTCCCATCAGCAAGCTGGATAAGAACCAGGCCATGTACTACTTCGTCTCCGGCTTCACCAGCAAGGTGGCCGGCACTGAGATCGGCGTCACCGAGCCGGTGCCCACCTTCTCCACCTGCTTCGGCGAGCCCTTCCTGCCCCTGGATCCCTCCGTATACGCCGCCATGCTGGCGGACAAGGTGGAAAAGTCCGGCGCAAAGGTCTATCTGGTGAACACCGGCTGGAACGGCACCGGCAAGCGCATGAAGCTCCGCTACACCCGGGCCATGGTCACCGCCGCCCTGACCGGCGAGATTGAGAAGGCGGAGTTCGTCACCGACCCCACCTTCGGCGTCCAGGTGCCCACCTCCATCGAGGGCGTGCCCAGCGAGCTGCTGATCCCCGCCAACACCTGGGAGGATCAGGCGGCCTATGAGGCCAGCTGCAGGAAGCTGGCGGCCAGCTTTGTGGAGAATTTCAAGAAGTATACCCGCATGAGCGCGGAAGTGGTGGCCGCAGGCCCCAAGGCGTAACGAAACAGCAACAGGGCTGGGTTTCATGCCCAGCCCTGCTGCTTTACAAAAGGAGAACCTATGTTAGAACTGCGTATTCTGGTGGACGACATCGACTATGACTCCATTGCGGAGTATCTGATCCCTGCGGTGGCGGAGAAGCTGCGCCGGGAGGAAAAGGGCGGCATCCTGGGAAACGTCCTGGCCGGGAACCCGGACATGGCGGCCTCCATGGCCCGGACGGTGCTGGGGGCCATGAGCCAGGAGCAGAAGGACCAGCTGCTGGTGCAGCTGGTGACCAAAAACCGCGAAAAGCTGCTGGATAAGGGAAATCAGGCCGCCCGCAGCCGGGGCATCGGCGTGCAGCTGTGCGACGTGGCGGTGCGGAAGCTCTGAAAAAAACCGCTCAATATCGGCAGAGCAGCCGCCCGGCGGGGCGGCTGTTCTTTTTTGCTTGTAATCGGCGGAAGTTTCTGATATAATGCGCTTATATGCTAATTTGGGGAGGAAGCCCTGTGGGATATCTGGAAAATTTGTGGAATGCGCTGGACTTCGGCTCCCTGCGGGATATGGTTCTGCGGCTGGTGTCGGTGTTTCTGTGCCTGACGGTGCATGAAACGTGTCACGGGCTGGCAGCGCTGGCTTTGGGGGATCCCACGGCCAAGCGGGCCCGGCGGCTGAGCCTGAACCCCCTGCGCCACATCGACTGGTTCGGCCTGCTGATGATGGTAACGGTGGGCTTCGGCTGGGCCAAGCCCGTGCCGGTGGACCCCCGGTATTTCCGCCGGCCCAAGCAGGGCATGGCCCTGACGGCCCTGGCGGGGCCGGTGTCCAACTTCCTGCTGGCGCTGGTGCTGCTGTTTGCCGGGCGGTTGGTGTATGACTATGCCCCGTATTCTGAAGCGAATCAGCGGCTGCTGACCTTCCTGCTGACCACGGCCATCCTGTCGCTGGGTCTGGGGCTGTTCAACCTGATCCCTATCCCGCCGCTGGACGGCAGCAAGGTGCTGTTCTCTCTGCTTCCTGACCGGGCCTACAACACCATGCTGCGCTACGAGCGATACGGCATGCTTCTGCTGTGGGCGGTGGTGCTGCTGGGCGTGGGGGACAGATGGATGAGCGCCGCCATCCAGTGGACCTATGAGCTATTCTGCCGCGTGGTCGGCTTTTAAGAGGGTACAGGCAATTGGAAAGTCCCATCTATAAGCTGGAAAAGGTGGTTCAGGGGAAAGAGGAGCTTCAGGATTTCGAGGGGCCTCTGGACCTGATCCTGTTCCTGCTGAGCAAGAATAAAATCGAGATACAGGACATCCCCATTGCCCTGATCCTGGACCAGTATCTGGCCTATCTGGACCGGCGCAAGGAGATGGACCTGGAGGTGGCCAGCGAGTTTGTGACCATGGCCGCCCACCTGATGTATATCAAGACCCGGATGCTCCTGTCCCTGGAGGACGAGGAGGCAAAAAACGAGATGGACGCCCTGATCCAGTCCCTGGCGGAGCGCCAGCGGGGCGAGGCCTATGCCCGGGTGCGCCGCCTGGCGGAGCTGCTGGGCCCCATGGGCGAGTTTGGCCGCAGCATCCTGACCCGGGACCCCGAGCCTATGGAGCGGGGCAAGGTATATGAATACGACCAGCAGCCCGCCGACCTGGTCATCGCCATGCAGGAGGTCACCGACCGCCGGGGCCAGGCGGAAACGCCGCCTCTGCGGGCCTTTGACGAGATCGTCCGGCGGGAGCCCTATTCCGTGGAGCAGAAGGCCAAGGAGATCGTCCGGCGGCTGAAAGAAGGCGGCATCACCCGGTTTCTGCTGCTGTTCCGGGGCAGCCGCAGCCGCAGCGAGCTGGTGGCCACGTTTATGGCGGTGCTGGAGCTGTGCCGCAGCCGGATCATCCGGCTGGCCGGACCCGCCGCCGACTGCACCGTTACCTGCCGGGAGGACCCGGAAAACACCGAGGAATAAAACATGGAAGCAATGGAAATGAAAGAAATAGAGGCCGCGGTAGAGGGCATTCTGTTTGCCTCCGGGGAGCCGGTGGCGGCGGACCGCATCGCCGTGGCCCTGGACCTGGACCGGGACACCGTGGACCAGGTGCTGCGCCGCCTGGCGGACTACTACAGCTACGAGCGCCGGGGTATGCGCCTGGTGCGGATGGAGGATACCTGGCAGCTGTGCTCCGCTCCGGAGTACGCCGACCTGATCCGCCGGGCCTTCGAGATCCGCAAGCCTGCGAAGCTGTCCCAGCCGGCTCTGGAGGTGCTGACCATCATCGCCTACTATCAGCCCACCACCCGGGCCTATGTGGACCAGATCCGGGGCGTGGACAGTGCCTACACCGTGGGCCTGCTGCTGGACCGGCACCTGATTGAGGAGTGCGGTCGGCTGCAGGTGCCGGGACGGCCCCGGCTGTACCGCACCACCAAGGCGTTTCTGCGGGCATTTCATCTGAACTCCCTGGACGATCTGCCGGAGATTCCGGGCCTGGAGGCCGACGGACAGCTGCGGCTGAATGACGACGGCGCCGTTCAGGAGCCGGAACAATAATTACAGGAAGGGGGACCCTGCATGGTCGCGCTGTGGATACTGGGCATACTGCTGGCACTGATCGTGGCGGCGCTGTTTCTGCGGGTAGGGGTGCGCATTGCCTTCGGGCAGGAGCTGCGCGTTACCGCCGCAGCGGGGTCTGTGCGGATACAGATCGTGCCGAGTCCCCCGAAAAAGCCCAAAAAACAGAAAAAGCACAAGGAGAAAAAGAATCCACCCGAAAAGCAGAAGGCAGCGCCCCGGGAGAAGCGGAAGCTGGGCCTGACGCCCGGCGATATCCGGTCGGCCCTGCCGTATCTGTGGAAGTCCTTGCAGGGGGGGCTGAGAAAGACCTGGCAGCGGCTGCGCATTGACCCCATGCAGGTGTCGGTGATCCTGGGCGGGGAGGAGGACCCGGCGGCGTCTGCCGAGACCTACGGCTGGATCAGCGCGGCAGTGTGGACCTTTATGCCCCGGCTGGAGGAGCTGATGCGTATTCCGGACCCGTATATCCACCTGGACGTGGACTATTCCGCCGCCGAAACCAAAGCGGAAGGGGAGGTGGGCCTGTCCTTCCAGATCCGGGACCTGTTCGCCATCGGCTTTGCCTTCGGTATCCCAGTGCTGAAGTGGCTGCTCCGGTGGAAGAAGGAGAAAAAGCTCCGGGAGGAGGCCCAGAAGGCCGAAAATCCCGAAAAGCCCCAGGAACCTGTGACCAACGATGAAAAAAGCGCCTGATACAAATACGAAAGGATGACACCCATGGAAAACAACGAGAGAAAGAACAATTCCCTGACGGAGCTGATGGAGGCCTCCATGAGCAAGATCCGGGATATGGTGGACTCCAACACCATCATCGGCGAGCCCATCCAGACCCCCGACGGCGTGACCCTGATCCCCGTGTCCCGGCTGAGCTTCGGCTTCGGCTGCGGCGGCGGCGATTACGGCAAGCAGGCCCCCAAGTTCGGCGGCGCCAGCACTGCCGGCGTGAAGGTGGAGCCGGTGGCGTTCCTGGTGGTGAAGGACGGCGTGACCCGGGTGATGCCCGTGGCGCTGCCCGCCGTGGGCACCGTGGACCGGGTCATCGATCTGGTGCCCCAGGTCATGGACCGGGTGGAGAGCTTCATCGACAAGAAGAAGGCGGAAAAAGAAACGTACTGAGTGAATAGAATGAGGTCATCGCTGTGGATATGGGGTGATCTCTGTGAGAAAACGGACGTGGCTGCTGGTGGGGCTGGCGCTGTGGTGGTGCCTGACGCCGGTGCGGGTGTGGGGCGTGTCCACCAGCGCCTCTGCCGCCGTGCTGATGGACGCGGACACCGGGCAGGTGCTGTATGACCAAAACGGCGGCCGGAGGATGCTCATCGCCAGCACCACCAAGATCATGACGGCCCTGGTGGCGCTGGAACGCGCCTCGCCTACGGACGTCATCACTGTAAAGCAGGAACACATGACAGAGGGCTCCTCCATGTACCTCAAGCCCGGAGAGCGGGTGACGGTGGAGGAGCTGCTGTACGGCCTGCTGCTGTGCTCCGGCAACGACGCGGCGGAGGCCCTGGCCGACGGCTGCGGCGGGACGGCATCCTTTGTCCGGCGGATGAACGGCCTGGCAGGGGAGCTGGGGATGGAGGATACCTCCTTTGAAAATCCCAGCGGTCTGGACGGCCAGGCCCACTATTCCACCGCCCGGGACATGGCCCGTCTGGCGGCCTATGCCGCCGGGAACCATACCTTTGTGCGCCTGTGCTCCACCCGGAGCGTCACCATCGGCGGGCGCACCATGACCAATCATAACCGGCTTCTGCGGGCGGTGCCCGGGTGCATCGGCATGAAGACCGGCTACACCAGAGCCGCGGGACGGACCCTGGTCAGCGCTGCTGAACGGGACGGCCGGCGGCTGGTGGCTGTCACCCTGCAGGACGGCAACGACTGGGCGGATCATGCCGCCCTGTATGACTGGGGCTTTGCCCAACCCGCCGGGCAGGAGACGGCGGACCACCGCCGGGAGGATACGCCGTGAAGGAGCGACTGCAAAAGATCATAGCGGCTGCCGGGATATGCTCCCGCCGGGCGGCGGAGGAGCTGCTGCGGCAGGGCCGGGTCCGGGTCAACGGACAGTCCGCCGCCCTGGGAGACCAGGCGGACCCGGAGTCGGACATCGTCACGGTGGACGGCCAGCCCCTGCGGCGGGACACCCGCCGGGTGTACCTGATGTTGAACAAGCCCCGGGGCTATGTCACCACCCTGTCCGATGAGCGGGGACGGCGGACGGCGGCGGAGCTGGTGTCCGGCTGCGGCGCGCGGGTGTACCCCGTGGGGCGGCTGGACATGGACTCCGAGGGCCTGCTGCTGATGACCAACGACGGGGCCTGGATGCAGCGGCTGCTGCACCCCAGCCACCAGATCGAGAAGGAATACCGGGTCACGGTGACGGGCCCGGTGGAGGGGGCCGCCCAGCGGCTGGCCGCCATCCGGGACCTGGAGGGGGAGCGCATCCGCCCGGCCCGGGTCCGGGAACTATGGCGGGACGGCAGCAAGGCCGCCCTGTCCGTCACCATCCATGAGGGAAAAAACCGCCAGATCCGCCGGATGTGCCGCCAGGCGGGACTGGCGGTGCGGCGCTTGCAGCGGGTGCGGGAGCACACGCTGACGCTGGGGGACCTACCAGTGGGGCAGTGGCGGTATCTGACGCAGCAGGAGCTGCGCGATTTGGAAGGAAGCGAGAAGTCGTGAGCAAAAACGTGCTCCAGACCATACGAAGCCGGACGGACAGCTTTTCCCGGGGGCAGAAGCGCATTGCCGACTATATTCTGATGAATTATGACAAGGCGGCGTTTATGACCGCCGGGCACCTGGGGCGCAAGGCCCAGGTCAGCGAGTCCACGGTGGTGCGGTTCGCCTCCCAGCTGGGGTACGACGGGTATCCCAATATGCAGCGGGCCCTGCAGGAGCTGGTCCGGGGCAAGCTCACGTCCCTGCAGCGCATCCAGGTGTCCCGGGATCAGATGCAGGAGCAGGATGTGCTCACCGGCGTGATGCAGCGAGACATGAACAGCATCCACACCGCCATCGAAAGCGTGGACCGGGCCGCCTTTGACCAGGTGGTGGACCGGTTGCTGACGGCCAGCCATATCTATCTGATGGGCGTGCGGTCATCGGCGTTTCTGGCGGGGTATCTGAACTTTTATCTGCACCTGATGTTCAAGAACGTCACCCTGGTGCAGAATGCCGCCGCCGGCGAGATCTTCGAGCAGCTCAGCCAGATCGGCCCCGGGGACGTGCTGGTGGGCATCAGCTTCCCCCGGTACTCCCAGATGGCCATCCACGCCGTGGAGTATGCCCGGGACCGGGGCGCCGACGTGGTGGCCATCACCGACGGGCAGATGTCGCCGCTGTACCGCATGGCCACGGTATCGCTGCTGGTGCGCAGCGACATGATCTCCTTTGTGGACTCCATGGCTGCTCCCCTGAGCCTGCTGAACGCACTGATCGTGGCGGTGGGGCGGCAGAAAAACGAGGAAGTATCCGGCACCTTCTCCCAGCTGGAGAATGTCTGGTCCAAATACAACATATTCGGGAAAACGGAAGATGAATCATAAGCGTATCGCGGTGGTGGGCGGAGGAGCCGCTGGACTGATGGCGGCTATCGCCGCCGCCGAGGGCGGCGGACAGGTGACGCTGCTGGAGCCCAACGACCGTCTGGGCAAAAAACTGAACATCACCGGCAAGGGGCGGTGCAACGTGACCAACAACTGCTCCCGGGAGGAGCTTCTGCAGAACATCCCCCGGAACGGGCGGTTTCTGTACGGGGCCTTCGCCCGGTTCGACAGCCGGGACGCCATGGCCTTTTTTGAGAAGCTGGGCGTCCCCCTGAAAACCGAGCGGGGCAACCGGGTGTTTCCCCAGTCGGACTGCGCCTTCGACGTTTCCGGGGCCTTGCGCCGCCGGTGCGAAAGGCTGGGCGTGAAGTGGGTCCGGGACCGGGCCGTATCCGTGGACACGGACGGGGGCCGGGTCTGCGGCGTCACCGGACAGCAGGGAACCTACCCGGCGGAGGCGGTGATCCTGGCCACCGGCGGCGTCAGCTATCCCGCCACCGGCTCCACCGGCGACGGATACCGCATGACCCGGGACCTGGGCCACGAAATCGTGCCGCCCTGCGGCTCCCTGGTGCCTCTGGTCAGCGGGGACGATGCCTGTCGCCGGATGCAGGGCCTGGCCCTGAAAAATGTGGAGCTGACGGCCCTGAACGGGAAGAATAAGGTGCAGTTCCGGGATTTCGGCGAGCTGCTGTTCACCCATTTCGGCGTGTCGGGACCTCTGGTGCTGTCCGCCAGCGCCCATCTGCGGCACTGGGACCGGGAGCAGTACCGCCTGTCCATCGACCTGAAGCCGGCGCTGGACCGGGAGAAGCTGGAGGCCCGCATCCTGCGGGACCTGGGGGAGAACCCCAACCGGGACTTCGAGAAGATACTGGCGGGCCTGGTACCCCACAGCATGGTGCCGGTGATACTGGAGCGGCTGGAGATCCCGGCGGGGCTGAAGGCCAACTCCGTGACCAAGGCCCAGCGCCGGGCACTGGAGGAGATGCTGAAGGGCTTCACTGTGTCCGTTACCGGGCCGAGACCGGTGGCGGAAGCTATCGTCACCTCCGGCGGCGTGAAGGTGAACCAGGTGCAGCCGTCTACCATGGAATCAAAGCTGACCCCGGGGCTTTATTTTGCCGGGGAAATACTGGATGTTGACGCCTATACCGGCGGCTTCAACCTGCAGATCGCCTGGTCTACCGGGCATCTGGCGGGGACAAGCGCCGCCGTGGCGGAAGGAGAATGAGCATGTCCGAAAAATATTCCGTAGCCATAGACGGCCCCTCCGGGGCCGGAAAGAGCACCCTGGCCAAGGCGGCGGCAGCGGCGCTGGGCATCTGTTATGTGGACACCGGGGCCATTTACCGCACCATCGGATACGGGGTGTACCGCCGGGGGATCAACCCGTCGGACGCCGGAGCCGTGGCGGCGGTACTGCCGGATATGCAGCTGGAAATGCGCTATGACCAGGCGGGCCTGCAACGGATGATGCTGGCCGGGGAGGACGTGACGGATCAGATCCGCCTGCCGGAGATGTCCCGGTACGCCTCCACCGTCTCCGCCATTCCGGCGGTGCGGGACTTTCTGCTGGAGCTGCAGCGGGAGCAGGCCCGGCGTCACAGCGTCATCATGGACGGCCGTGACATCGGCACGGTGGTGCTGCCGGATGCCACGGTGAAGATTTTCCTCACCGCCGCGCCGGAGGTGCGGGCCATGCGCCGCTTCCGGGAGCTGGAGCAGCGCGGCACCTCCCAGCACTATGACCAGGTGCTCCGGGAGATCGTGGACCGGGACTGGGCCGATTCCCACCGGGACATCGCACCCCTGTGCAAGGCGGAGGATGCCGTGGAGCTGGACACCGGGGCGCTGACCTTTGACGAGAGCCTTCGGCTGCTGCTGGAGACCATAAGGAGGCGGGCAAAGCTGTGAAAAATCCGCATTTTGTCCGGATTCAGAAAATCCTGGGGCCGCTGGTGCGGTTTCTGTTCCCCATTTCCCTGGAGGGGACGGAAAATCTGCCGGAGGACCGGCCGGTGATGCTCTGCGCCAACCACAGCAGCGCCTGGGACCCGGTCCTGTTCGTGGCAGCCATATGGACGGGCTATCCCCTGCGGATCATGGCCAAAAAGCAGCTGCTGCGGATTCCCATCCTGGGCAGCATTCTCAAGGCCATCGGCGTGTTTGCCGTGGATCGGGGCAACTCGGACATCCAGGCGGTGAAAACCGCCATCCAGAGCCTGAAGCAGGGCTGGAACCTGCTGATTTTCCCGGAGGGTACCCGGGTGAAGAACCCGGGACAGGCGGAGGTCAAGGGCGGCGCGGCCATGATGGCCATCCGCTCTGGGGTGGACATGGCGCCCATGTTCATCGACACGAAAAAGCGCCTGTTCCACCGGGTGCGGATCATCATCGGCCGGCCCTACAGCCCGGTGTATACCGGCCGGAAGGGCACGGCGGAGGAATACCAGGCCAACGCCGACGAAATCATGCGGCGGGCCTATGCATTGGGAGGGATCGTATGCCGGTGATCCAAGCGAAAAGCGCCGGCTTCTGCTACGGTGTGCGCCGGGCCGTGGAGCTGGCGGAGAAAACTGCCCGGGAGAACGGCGGCTGCGTCATGCTGGGCAGCATCATCCACAACGCCAACGTGGTGGCCCGGCTGGAACGGCTGGGGGCCAGGCAAGCAGATACGCCGGACCAGGTGTGTCCCGGAGACACGGTGATCATCCGCTCTCACGGCGAGACAAAGCAGGTGCTGGAGCGGCTGGAGGAAATGGGCGCCCGGTGCGTCAACGCCACCTGTCCCAACGTTCTGCACATTCAGCGCGTCGTGTCCCGGGCGGACGAAGCCGGGCGCATTCCCCTGGTCATCGGGGAGCCCCACCACCCGGAGGTCATGGGCGCGGCCAGCTGGTCGGACCGGACTCTGGTGTTTTCCGGGCCGGAGGAACTGGAGCAGTGGCTGCTGGAGGACCCCGGCCGGCAGAATCTGCCCTTGACGGCAGTGGCCCAGACCACCTGCGTGCGGAGTATCTGGGAAAGTTCAAAAAAAATTCTAAAAAAACTGTGTACAAACGCGGAATTATTTGATACAATATGTGATGCTACGCATAGGCGTCAGTCCGAGGCGGCGGAGATCGCTTCTCGGGTGGACGTCATGGTCGTGGTCGGAGATCGTAAAAGTGCCAACACCAAACATTTGACAGAGATTTGCCGTGAGCTTTGCCCCAGGGTGTTCCAGATCGAGGGAGCAGGGGAGCTTACACCGGACCTTTTTATTGGATGTTCATTGGCGGGACTTACGGCCGGCGCGTCCACACCGGCGGGCATCATTAAGGAGGTATATACAACGATGAGCGAAGAAATCAAGAACAACGAAATCAAGGAAGAGAGCTTTGAGGAGCTGCTGGACAAATCTTTCAAGACTTTAAATACAGGGGAGAAGGTAACCGGTATCGTGACGGCTGTGGGTCCCACTGAGGTCCAGGTGGATCTGGGCTGCAAGCAGGCCGGCTATATCTCCGTGGACGAGCTGTCTGCCGATCCCAACGTGAAGCCCGAGGATGTGGTGAAGGTCGGCGACGAGATCGAGACCTATATCATCCGCGTCAACGATGTGGAGGGCTATGCCATGCTGTCCAAGAAGCGCCTGGACGCCGTGAAGGTCTGGGAGGACATCGAGGAGGCCCGCGAGAACAAGACCACCCTGGAGGGTAAGGTCACCGAGGAGAACAAGGGCGGCATCGTCGTCAACGTCAAGGGCGTGCGCGTGTTCGTTCCCGCTTCCCAGAGCGGCCAGCCCCGCGGTGCGGACCTGTCCGAGATGATCGGCCAGACCGTGTCCCTGCGGATCACCGAGGTCAACCGTGCCCGCCGCCGTGTGGTGGGCTCCATCCGTGCCGTGCAGTACGAGGCCCGTCAGGCTGCCCAGGCTGCCATCTGGGAGAGCATCGAGGTGGGTAAGCACTACACCGGCACCGTCAAGTCCATGACCAGCTATGGCGTGTTTGTGGATATCGGCGGCGTGGACGGTATGGTACATATCTCCGAGCTGTCCTGGTCCCGCATCAAGAACCCCGCCGAGGTGGTTTCCGTGGGCGACACCCTGGATGTGTACGTCATCTCCTTCGATCCCGAGAAGCACAAGATCTCCCTGGGCGTCAAGGATCACTCCTGCAACCCCTGGGACACCTTCATGAACACCTATAAGGTGGGCGACGTGGCCAACGTCCGCATCGTGAAGCTGATGACCTTCGGCGCCTTTGCCGAGGTCGTGCCCGGCGTGGATGGCCTGATCCACATCTCCCAGATCGCGGACCGCCGCATCGAGAAGCCCGGTGACGTTCTGTCCGAGGGCCAGATGGTGGACGCCAAGATCACCGCCGTGGACGAGGAGAAGCAGAAGATCTCCCTGTCCATCCGCGCTCTGCTGAACGACGAGCCCGCCGAGGACGAGGAGTAATCTTCCCCGAACCGGCCTGTGTCGGAACTGAATCGCTGACAAACGGCCCCCGGTGCTTCGCATGGGTGCTCATAAGACAGTAATTCTAAAAATTACGACTGTGGCATCTGTCAGGCGGGATTGGCAACGGAATAACGGGTATCTGGTGAGAGCCGGATACCCGTTATTTTTTTGTCATCACGAAAAGCAATGGATTTATTCACAGCTTTCAGGTATAATGTTCTCAAATCAATCCTATCCCATCCATTCCGAGATTTTTTCAAAAAATCTCAAAAAAGTTTGAAAGCATTGGAACAATTCAGCCCTTCTCATGCCATATATAGTAGAGGGCTGAATACGAAAGCGATTGGAGGTGACGCTGATGGACAAACAGACAGGCCCGAACGGTTTTCTTGTAGTGCTGCCCGGTGAGATCATCGAGATACCGCAGGACAGCGACAAATCATGGCTGACGCTGTTTTACAGTCTGCCGCGAGAGCTTGCGGAGAAGTGGAAACCAGCCTGCGAGCTGCCGCGCTGTCCCTATGAGGTCTTGCGGACGGACAGGTATGACCACATTGTATGCGATGATATGTTCAAGCTGCTTGTGTGGGACTGCTATGCATGGAGCGCATGGCAGTTTTTCCAAGTGAAAGATCGCAAGGGAAATTACCGCGAGATCCCCGGCAACTGGAATCAATACGCAGGCTACTTCCCCTTGTGGCGGCTGTCGTACAGCATCATCCCCTACATCCGCATGAAGTTTGAGCAGAACGGTCTTGGTTTCCAGCGCCTTTACAATATTCCGCAAGGCGTGGAAGTGCCGTGGCTGACCTATCAGCAGTTCAGCAATCTGATCGGCAATGTCACCGACATGGTGATTGCGGAGCAGAACTGGCAGCCGATGATCGACGCGATCTGGGAAAACCGCACCGTGGAGGACTACGAAACCACCGGCAGCATCGTCAAGACGGACTTCATGCGGAAGTGGCATCACAACCGTTCCGGCAAGCCGATTTCTCTTGACGAGATGATGGAGAATGAGGACGGCGATATTTTCGAGGTAGCCGATCCTCGCGGCGAATTTGAGCAGAAGATCATTTCTGAAATGCAGGTTGCATCCTTTTCCGAGCAGAGCATCAGCGGGAAAGACCAGGAGATATTGAAGCTGCGCATGGACGGCTTGACCGAGCAGGAGATTGCAGACAAGGTTGGCTACAAAACCGCCAGCGCAGTCCATAAGCGGATTACCAAAATTGCCGAAGCCTATGAGGACTATGTGACAGCGGAGTATCAGAAGTATTTGGACAAGTAAACAGACGCAGAAGCGGCAGCAGTTACCGAAATGGTAGCTGCTGCCTTTTCATGCAGGAAAGGAGAGTTTATGAGCAGAGAACCGTTTGAAGCCATGCCCGATGTGATGGACGCAAAGCAGCTTGCCGAATCGTTACAGATTTCCAAAGCGGGGGCATACAACCTTTTGAGCAGCCCAGATTTCCCGACCTTGCGGATCGGCGGGCGCAAATTGGTGATGAAAAATGAGCTGGTGGAGTGGTTGAAAAGCCACACGAACAAAACACCGTGAAAACACAGTCAAGAGCAGGAAAAGTGGCAAATCAGTCGGTAGGACAAAGTGAAATGTACCCCGCATCGTTTTGGGCGTTTCCATCAAAAAATCGCAGCACTTTTCCAATTCAAGAGGAGAAAGGGCGGCTGAGCTTTCGACTGACTGCACCGTATAGTGAGGAACGGCGCAGGGTGGCAAGTGAACAGGCAAAACAGAACGGTATTCATAAAAAGGTCGCTGATTTACCATGAAGAAGGCGTTGATGTAAGCCGCTTTATATGCTATGCTTATTAGTGAGAAGTCGTTGGCAAACCGTGAGTTGTGGGGGTGAAAACAAATGAAGTATTTAGTTTTATTAGCAGGCTGTGGCCTCGGTGATGGTTCATGTATAGAAGAGGTAATTCTGACATATACAGCGCTTGATAAATATGGGTGTGATTACACTCCTGTCGCAGAAGATGTTTCCGTTCCGTCTGTGAACCACCTGACAGAACGCGCAGCAGAAAAACGAAATGTCCTTATAGAAGCAGCCCGCATCGGCAGGGGACGCATTAAAGATATTCATGAGGTTGATTTTGCAGAATACGATGCATTGATCATACCCGGTGGTATTGGTTTATTGAACAATTATAGAGATTCCAATGTGATAAAAACGTGCGTCACACATTTTATTAGCGAAAAGAAACCTGTCGCTGCCATGTGTGCGGGAATCGACTTTCTCCGCCGTTTCTATGGAAGTAATCTATTGGCGCGTGAGATGAAAGAACTAACTGCTGAAAAATTCTGTTTTGATGCTGAAAACAATGTTTATTACACGCCTGCTTTCAGAAAAACCAACAGTAGCTATACGGCGCTATTGGGCGTCGATTCTATGATTTGTGCGTTGAAACAGGGTAATTCAACCCCACCACAAAGCTGGCATTGATCCTTTGCATTGCGCTGGACAAGTAATTTGAAGAACTGTTTTATTTTTAAGGAGGAAGCGAATGGATCATATCGCTCTTTTGATTTTAGGCATATTCATCGCCATCATTGGAATCGTGAACATAATGGGGAATATCAGCACAATACATTCCTACAACCGAAGAAAGGTCAGGGAAGAGGATGTACCGAAGTATGGGAGAGCCGTCGGCACAGGTACACTGATCATCGGTGTATCTTTGATAGCGGCATTTGTCACAGCTTTCTGGAGTGAAAAGGCAATGTCTTTCATTGTTATTCCGGCGCTCGTCATCGGCTTGGGCTTTATCTTGTATGCACAGTTCAAGTACAATAAGGGAATCTTCTAACTC
>QWCH01002757.1_pt1 | contig 30533 bp, 20 predicted proteins | sample 1972671 | NCBI WGS metagenome assembly QWCH01 (sample SAMN09866713, study PRJNA288562) | Human gut metagenome isolate term3_stool, whole genome shotgun sequencing... | isolation source: gut | host: Homo sapiens | place: USA: California
GGTCGCAGAGTGCGAGGGGCTTTTGCCCCCGAAGCACGATGCGGGTACCGCAACCCGACATTATCGAGCATTTTGGCAACGCAGATGCCGTGCTGCAGCTGCCGGAGCGGTGCTTAAGCCGCAAGGCGAGAATTGTGCGGTGTTGCCTTAGCGCACTTGACCGACCGGTCGGTCGGTTTTTTCGCTGTTATTATAGCACCGCGGAAAATCATTGTAAAGAGGAGATAAAGATTCCGTCCGTGCGGTACAGTTTGCCGCAAAAGCGGCAAAAATCGCCGCCAGCCTTGCTTTTTCGGCCCCAATCATGTAAACTGTTCATCATAAGTTTACAGTTATACGGTGCAGCTGAAAAAACGAACATTCAGTCGGTTTCCTTGTTTTCCGCTGCACCTTGGGTAAGGAAGGGCGTTTTGCATGGGGATCGTTGTCATCGGCGCAGTTTTTGTTGATATCAAGGGGTACCCCCTTGCCACCTATATTCCGGGCGGGCGCAACGCCGGGCGGGTAGAACAGGTACACGGCGGTGTGTGCCGCAATGTGGCGGAGGATATCGCCAACGTGGAGCTGCGCCCCACCTTTGTAAGCCTGGTGGATGACACTGGCACAGGGCAGGATGTTATTGATAAACTGGCGCGCCACAAGGTGAACACCCGCTATATCCAGCGCGTGCCGGACGGCATGGGCACCTGGCTGGCTGTGTTCAATAATGAGGGCGATGTGGTGGCCGCCATCTCCAAGCGGCCGGACACCAATCCCCTGACCGACCTGCTGGCCGAAAAAGGCGATGAAATTTTTAAGGACTGCGATGGCATTGCCATTGAATTTGATCTGGAAAAAGACACTGTAAAGCAGGTCTTGTATTTTGCACAGAAATACCACAAAAAGGTATATGCCGCGGTTTCCAACATGAGCATTGCCATGGAGCGGCGTGACTTTTTGCAGCAAATCGACTGTTTTGTCTGCAACCAGCAGGAAGCGGGGATCCTCTTTTCTGACGAATACGACCATATGGGGCCGGAGGAAATGTGCCGCACGCTGGCCGCTAATGTAGGCAGCGCCCGCATCCCCTGCATGGTTGTTACCATGGGGGACAAAGGCGCGGTGTACGCCTGCGCGGATGGCGAAAATGGCATTGTACCCGCCAAAAAGGTAAACGTGATCGATACCACCGGCGCAGGCGATGCGTTCTTTGCCGGTACGGTCATTGGCCGCGCTTATGGCAAAACGATGGCGGAAGCCTGCGGCATTGGCAGCCGGCTGGCGGCTTCGGTCATCTGCACTGCCGAAAATGTCTGCCCGCGGTTCCGCCCGCAGGAGTTCGGGCTGGATGTTCCGGTTGTGGATTGAGCGCCGTTTCAGCAGGCCGGTCACAGCCGCCGGAACAGTGCGCATAGGCCGTTCGGCGGCACTCTGTGGTGCTGCCGCTATTATATATGTAAGAAAAAAGGGCCGCTGATGAAGCATTCTTCCCTGCCCCGCCGGATTCTTCTGGTGTTGGCTGGGACCCTGGCCTTGCCGGCATTGGCGGTGTGGCAGTATCTCCATGATTATTGCCACACCGATTGAGGCACCGGACCAGAGCGAAAGCCGTTTCTTCTCCCACTATGACCCCAAAACCGTTGAGTGGTTCATGTCGATCCTTTGATGAATCTCTTTGCATGACAGCATCATGCAAGGAATAAACAAGCCCCCGGCAAGTTTACAGCGTATGAACCGTGCTCCGCTGCCTGCCGGGGGCTTGTTTCATTCTATATCCTTGTTAAAATGTCAGCCGCATCTGGTTCCACGCCACATTGCCGTGGGTGGATTGGGAAACACCCTCGCTCACAAAGCCAAATTTGGCGTAATAGTGTACTAGTTTGTCCTTACAGGTCAGTACCAGACCCTTGCGGCCCTGCTGGCGGGCATCGGCAATGGCGCGGTTCAGCAGCTGGGCTGCCAGACCGTGTTTGCGGTACTCTGGCCGGGTCACCACGCCAAAAATCATCTGCCATGCGCCGGTTTCGCTGTGCAGAGCGGCATTTTCGTATAGATCATCGGTCAGATCGGGCTGGTCTGTCACCATGCCGTCCACAAAAGAAATCAGCGTTTCACCGTCAAACATCAGCCAAAAGTGTCCGGCATAAGCCTGCAGACGGTCCCTGAACTGCTGTTCCGGCGCGGCTTCCGCTGCGGGGAAGCAGAGGGCCTCCACCTCCGCCAGTGCGGCGGCATCGGCGGGGACTGCGGTGCGTATCAACATAAAAAACATCCACCTTTCGGGGAAAAATCGGGGGGCGTTCCTGTGCCCCGTTCCGCCGGTCAATCCGGCCGGGCGCAAACGGCATGGCCCTTTGCTGTAAGCCATTATCTCATACCCCCGTCCAAATTGCAAGCGGGGTTTGACAAGCGTGTGCGGGAGCGGTATCCTTAAAGTGTAACGGATGACCGCCCCTGTAGGCAAAGGAGTGTATTGTATTATGACCTGCCGCGTTCTGCGCATTGATGAACAGCTGTATGGCTGTGAGGAGCTGCCTGCCGGGCAGCCGGTGCTGTGTGATGTTCTGCTGGCCGATGCCGCCGGTACCCAGCGGGTGCTTCCCTACCCCGATGAAGCCCTGACTGCCCAGAACATCCAGGAGGGCGATACCGTTGCCCTGCTGCCGGACGGCACGCTGAAAAAACTAAGGTGTATCTGACACCCTAGGGTAAGCCCGCACTTTGCAAAAGATTCACCGTAACTTTACATCGGTATGGTTGCAGCCCGCAGCCAAATGGTCTATACTGAAATTAAGAACCAACAGGAAAGTGTGGATCACTATGACCTACCCTGACATCAAACACAATGCCGAAGTAAACGAGCTGCTGAAAAAGGGCAACCAGAATTTGGGACTTTTGGGCTTTACCGACCATTCGCAGGCGCACTGCATCCATGTGGCGGAAACCGCTGCGCACATCCTGAAAAAGTTTGACTACAGCGCCCATGATATTGAGCTTGCTAAAATTGCCGGGTACATGCACGATATCGGCAACGCCATCAACCGCACCCACCACGCGGAATACGGCGGCCTGCTGGCCAACGAGATTTTGAAGCAGTATGATTTGAGCGTTGCGGACCGCATTACCATTGTTTCGGCCATTTCCAACCATGACGAATCCACCGGCGGCGCGGTGGACCCCATTTCGGCTGCGCTGATTATTGGCGACAAAACTGATGTGCGCCGCAGCCGCGTGCGGGAAAAGCCCAAAGCCAGCTTTGACATCCACGACCGGGTCAACTATGCCGTAACGGACCAGACATTAAAGATCAACATCGACAAAAAGGTCATCTCGCTGAATCTGCAGATCGACACGGACATCTGCTCAATGTACGAATATTTCGAAATTTTCCTGAACCGCATGCTGATGTGCCGCGGCGCCGCTGACCTGCTGGGCGCCACCTTTAAGCTGACGGCCAACGGGGCGAAAGTGTTGTAAAATTATAATCCTGTATCAAAAAGCTCAGGCTGTTCCCTGTTGGGGGCAGCCTGAGTTTTTATACCATGGAAAATCATTCCGCCGTTTTACAGATTCAGCATATACGTTTCCATTTGCATCGTCCTTGCCGCCGCTCTTCATGATTCTGCCGGAACAAACGGCAATTCAATGTTTTCCTCGTCCACAGGCGGGGTTTGGGTTGCGCTGGGGGGCGGGGTTTCTGTCGGTTCCTTCGTGTTGTCCGCCGGTTCGCCGTCACCATTTTCTGCGGGCGCGGCACTGGCGGTGGGCTGACCGGCGGCGTTCAGCACCGGTGTTTTTTTCGTTGCGGGCTTCTGGGTCGGCTTGGGGGCAGTTGTCTGCTGCGGGACAGTAGTTGCCGTGGGCTGCGGTTCAGCCGTCGCGGCGGGCTGCGGCGTGGGCTCTGCCGGGACGGCATCATTCGTTTCCGCCTGCCGGGTCGGCTCCGGGGTTGGCTGGGTACCTGCCTGCGGCCGATGCAGTGCAAAGGCAGCGGCAAGCACCACGGCAGCCACCACAACGGCCAGGACTATTTTTTTCTTCATTGCTGTTTTCCTTTTTATATTTGGGGGCGTTGCGGCATCAGCCTGCCACGCTGTAACGCTGTGCGGCGGTAGTCAGGTCATCCAGCGCGCGGAGCAGGTTCAGCAGCGGCAGCTGGCTTTCATCCACCGCTGCCAGCGCGCGGACCATATCGCCATAGCTGAACACCCCATAGCGCAGGATGCACAGGTCCGCCCCGTTTTGCCGCATGGCAACCACCGGCATGGCATCCACGCGGCGGAACGCAATGGCCGGTGTAACGACATAATATACCTTTTTGCCGTCAAAGCGGGTGTTGGTATCCACGGGCTGCAATTCGGTTTCGGGCTCACCCGCGTTCCAGGCAAAAGTAAAAGTGCATTCCGCGCCGTCCGGCACCATAAAATAGTGGCGGATCTGGATAACGGGCTCCAGCAGCAGGCTGCTGCCGTAATAATCATCGGTCTGGGTGCCGCTGCTTTCAAACTGGTAGCTGCCCCAGTTGGCCGTGGAGTTTGGCTCCGCGGTGCCGGCTAACGCATCGGTCCGGTAGCCAAAGTACAGCTGCGCTTTGCCGCCATACACCAGCAGGGTGCCGGCCAGCTCCTTTGCCTGTTGGGGATAATTGTGTTCCAGCAGGTAGTTCAGGTAATCCTTTACGGTGTAAGTATAAACCGGACCATATTTACCGTTTACCACCATCCGGGCTTCAATATCATCCGTCAGCTGTTTGGCGGCCACCTGGCAAGGGAAAGCGGTGCAGCTTTTGCCGTTTACTTCCACCTGCTTTGCATCTGCCACTGCCACCTGTGTTACGGTGGAATCCGGCAGGGTAAACTGCATGGCGGCATCCTGCGGGGTATCTTCCGGCAGGGTAACGTAAAAATAAATTGTGACTGTCTCCCCCAGGCTCAGGCTGTAGCCTTCCAGATGCTCGCCGGTCTGGGCGGCTTCCGGGGTGGCGGGATCCTGCGGCGGCGGAGTTGGCACGGCAGGGTCAGGCCAGCCGGTTTCGGGGGTGCTCTGCGGCGGATCCGCCCAGGGGATATCCTCATCCGTTTCGCTCACCTGCGTCTGGATGCTGGCCGTATTTTCCTCTGCCAGCGCGGCGGCAGGCAGCGCGGCACACAGCACCACCGCCGCCAGCAAAGCCAGCAGGCGCTGGGGCCAGCTTTTTTGTTTTGTATGGTTCAAACTCAAGGTGTTTCCTTCCTGTTTTTTGTTTTATCTTCTCTTTTTTATCCCGCTAAAGGCATCATCCCTGGTTTTTGGCCAGCAGCGCTGCTCCAATCACCCCGGCGCGGTAGCCGAGGGTGCAGGTGGTAATGCGGGTGTGCTTTTGGGCGTAAGCATTGCCAAAAACCATTGGTCCCACCGCGGCGCGCAGGGGAGCCAGCAGGTTCTCCCCCTGGTTGGCCACCCCGCCGGACAGACCGATCACTTCCGGGAAGAAGATGTTGATCATGTTGGCAACGCCCACCGCAAGGTAATGGATGTACTGTTCCACCACGGCTTTGCCTGCGGCATCGCCCTGGGCGGCGGCATCAAAGGCGGTGCGGCCATTTACCCCGCCGCTTTGGGCGGCTATGCCATGCAGGGTGCTTTCGGGGTGGGCTGCCATGGCTTCTTTGGTCATGCGGATCAGGGCGGTGGCACTGGCCAGGCTTTCCAGGCAGCCGGGGCGGCCACAGGTGCAGCGCGGGGCATCCGGGGTGTCCAGAATCACCATGTGCCCCGGCTCCGCTGCCGCGCCGGTGTAACCGGTCAGCAGCCTGCCGCCCAGCACCACACCGCCGCCCACGCCGGTACCCAGCGTAATGATCACCGCGCTTTCGGCTCCTTTGGCGCAGCCCGCCAGTGCTTCGCCCAAAGCGGCGGCGTTGGCATCATTGGCAAGAGAAACCGGCAGGCCGGTTCTGGCACGCAGATAATCCCCCATGGCAAAATCATGCCAGCCCAGATTGTTGGAGTAGCGCACGAGGCCGCCATCCACCGTGCCGGGGCAGCCAACACCAATGCCCGCTACCAGCTGGCCCTGTGCCAGCTGATTGCAGAGGGCTGCAATATCATCGCACACGGCCTCGGCCGGGCGCGGCAGTTTGGTGGGGGTGCTCGCTTCCTTTATAATAGCACCGTCTGCATCCACAAGCGCAGCTTTGATATTGGTTCCCCCAAGGTCCACACCCAGATAATACATGATTGCAGCCTCCTGTACATAACATTTTTTTCAGTGTAGCAGATTGCCCGCCCCGGCGCAAGAACCTGTAGACAAAAAAGCATCCAAAAGTAAACCCGGCATTACCCACTGCTCTTTTGTCGGGTCGTGCCGGTTGGATTTTATTTTTTAGGCAATACCGCATAATTCTAAGTGCCGATACGGCGAGCGAGGTGCGGCAGATGCTAAGCCAAAAGCGCAGATAATACTTTGTGTATTATCGAGCATTTGCAGCCGCCGGAGCGGTGCTTAAGCCGCAAGGCGGGAATTGTGCGGTGTTGCCTTTATTAGCGGCTGCTCATCCGTTCAGTTTGGCGTACTCTTCGTCGGTAACGGGCTCGCACCATTCGTTGCTGCAATCTTCGCCGGGAACTTCCACTGCAATGTGGCTGAACCAGCTGTCGGCCTTGGCACCGTGCCAGTGCTTGACGTTGGCCGGGATGGTGATCACGGTGCCGGGGGTCAGGCTGACGGCAGGTTTGCCCTCTTCCTGGAATTGATAACGCCTTCTATATTTTCATATGAATACCACAACAATAGTACAACAATAGCACAACACAAGCGGGATTTAAGGCAAAGAGCTGCAGGCAGTATGATGCGGGAATGATCAACCAGCAGGGTTCCGGCTGCTCCGGCGCGATGAGTGCATCGCGCCCTACAATCGGTCCAATGCCTTATCGCAGTATTTTAAGCATGTAACCATCATATTTTTTCAAACCCTTATCGAAAAAAACTGCCCGCACAACGGCTTATCATACCGTGTACGGGCAGTTGATTTATAATTATCTACTTTTCTCTCAGGTCTGGGTCGATAAACGCAACCCCACCTGGTACCCCAGCAGGGTGCGTGTTTCCACCGGCTGATGGCGGATGAGGGAAAGCAACTGCTGTGCGGTACGGCGGCCCAGCTGTTCGGCATCAAAAGAGACCGCCGTGATCTGTGGCGTACACCCCTGCAGCGCTTCGTCGTCATACAGGGAGGCAAGACGGATATCCTGCGGCACGCGCAGGTTCAGCTGTCTCAGGGTGTTCAAAGCCAGCTGGGCAACCTGGTCATCCATGCACAGGATGCAGTCCGCCCCACGCTGTACCGCGAGCTCCACAGCGCTGGTGCGTAGATCGTCACTTTCCAGCTCCAAAAACAGCAGGCTCTCATCAATCTTGCAGCAGGCGCGGTCATGCGCCTGCTTATAGCCTTCCAGGCGGGACTGGTTGACGGTGTACAGCATGGATCCGCCCAGCAAAGCAATGCGGTGCAGGCCCTTCATCAGCAGCAGGCTGACCAGCTCGCGGCAGCCGCCCACCTGATCATGGTCCACCGAGATGACATCCTGGTCAGCCGGGCGGCCAATGGCAACAAAGGGGATGCCGCTTTTTTGCAGCATGGGGATCAGCGGATCACGCTCCAGTGTGCGGGCCAGAATCACGCCATCAATCTTGCGGTTGACCAGCAGACGCTGCATCGGGCTTGTTTCCTGCTCGCCCACCATCGTCATCAGCACATCATAATCATTGCGGGTGGCAATATCGTACACGGCGCTGACGGTTTTGCGCAAAAATGGTGCGGCAAGGTTGCCGAACTGGCGCGAGAACACCAGTGAGATATTATAAGACTGCTGGGTTACCAACCCGCGTGCCAGCATATTGGGCACATAGTTTTTCTCTTTGGCGTACTGGACCACGCGGGCGCGGGTCGCTTCGCTGACACGGCCATTGCCCGAAAGGGCACGGGATACCGTGGTCTTGGACACGCCAAGGTCTTCAGCCATCTGGCTGATGTCAATTTTTTTTTCTCCTTCTGTCTGTTTACGGCGCGGCATGGGTTTACTCCTGTTAACGTTTGCTTCTATAAGATCTTCTTTCTGTCCTTGCCGGTTTTCCGCCCCACGGGCAGTTCCCAGGGTACTGTTCCAGAAACCAGTCCCCCACCCCGGCCATTCCCTACTTGGTTAATGGACTTAACATATTATACCACATTTTCCTGGATCATGGTAGCCCCCTGTGCAAAGAAAGCAAAGAACACGCTACCCCAATACGGGGTCATTATATCATTCCTGGCTCTGCTTTTCAACCGATTTCTGGCTCTGTTTCCGTTTTCCAGTGTGTTTTATAACCTGGTAAAGTTTTCTCATTTTGTCCGTATCCTGCTCAGTCATCGTACCTGCGCCAAATTGGGCGGCTTGGGCCAATGCCAGCAGAGCTTCGGCATCCTGGGGTTCAAGGGCGGGGACACAACTTTGCAAAAATGCGGCAAACTCCGGCGCATCGGATGGTGTATCCGGCGGCAGGCCGCGACGCACCAAAAGGCGGTAGATGCTGCCAAACACGGCCAGCACCCGCGCGTTGCAGCTGCCCCGGCCATACCCCATGGCATGGCGGCGGGCCAGCACCAGCAGCACCGCAGCAGCCAACAGGCAACCCCCCAGCAACGCCGCCAAAACCAGCCTGCTGCGGGGCACGATGGTGGCTGCGGGTTCGTTTGCGCTGCTCTCCCCTGCTGCGGGGGCGGTGTCTTGACCTTGAGTTTCGGGCAGCGGGTCGGTGCGCAGGTCGGCCTGTTGGGCACTGACCAGCACGCCGGGGGTCATCTCCATGGGGGTCCAGCCCTGGCCGGAAATGTACACCTCCGCCCAGGCGTGGGCGTTATCGTCCTGCAAAATGGCGTGCCAGCTGCCGTCCTCCTGTTGGGTAAACAGGCTTTGCGGCGCGGCATAGCCCACCACATAGCGCGCAGGCAGCCCGAACATGCGGAACATAACCACTGCCGCCGAAGCAAACTGCACACTGTACCCCTGTTTGGATTCCGTTAAAAAGTAACGGATGGGGTCGGCCCCCTCCGGCGGCTGGGGAGCGCTGGCGTTATACTGGTAGTTGGTGTTTAGATAGGCGCGGATGTAATCGCCAATGTCCGCAGCTTCGGTCAGCTTCTGGTCCTTTTTGGCTTCATCGCACAGGGCTTGCAGCTCGTCATAGCCGTCCGGCACGGCGGTGTAGCGGCTGGCGGCGTAAGCGGCATAGGATGCTTCCATCCGGTCCAGCACGCTGGGGTCGGCATCGGCGCGGGCTTCCAACTGGGTTTGGGCGGTATCCCGCGGGTAATACAGGAACACATCGTCCTGCGCGGTCTGGCCCGCGGCGGCGCCATCGCCCTGGATGGTGTAATAATCACCCCAGTAGGCGTTGTACGGTGCATAGGTGTACTGGGTATCGGCGTGGATGCGCTCCACCGTCAGCGTCTGGGGCTGGGCGGTGCCGTCATAGGCGGTGCGCAAAAACGGCAGGCTGGCAATGGTCAGCCGGGCATTATCCTCGGTTTTCCAGTTCATAGCGGCGCTGTCAAAGGCATCGGCATCAGGGGCCTGCCAGGTGGTGCCGTCATAACTGCCGCCGATAAATCCCCGCAGGTATACGGTTTCTTCGGGTTTGTCGCTGGCGGTCAGGGCCAGATCCGTCACTCCGCTGACCTGGATACCCCCGCCCTGGCTCAAGGCGCCATCCGCCACACCACCGGCAGCGGCTTCTACCTGAATGTTCAGCCTGCCGCCGCTGACCCGCGGCAGCCAGGTAATGGCGGTGCTCAGCGCGGCGGATTCCACCCGCTGGGCCGCGGGCTGCAGCCAGCCAAGGGGAACCCCCAGCGCCGGGCGCAGCAGCCACCAACAGGGCAGCGCCAGCGCAAGGCAAAGCCCGCCCGCCGCCAGCGCGGCAGACTTTTGGATGTTATAATGGCGGCAAAGGTTCTGGCGGTAGTTTTCGGTATCGCGCCTGCCCCACAAGGCCCGCCGCTGCACCGAGCAGGAAGCCGCCCACGCCCCCATCCAACCGGCCAACAGCAGCAGGCAGGCGGGCACAGCAGGCGCGGCCCCGGCCAGCGCCAGCAGCACAACAACGGGCAGCAGCATTAGATCCAGCAGCAGGGCATCCGCACGGCGCAGGGTCGCAGCGGCCAGCGCCCCGGTAACGGGCAGGGCGGCCAGCAGCAAAAACAGCCCCAGCTGCGCCGCACTGCCGCCCTGGGCCACCGGCAGCGCACTGCCAAGGCGGGCGTTCAGGTTTTGGGCAATGTTCCCGGCGCACTGCTGCGCCCCGGCCAAAAAGTTCCGCTGGCAGATGAACAACACCACAAGATACACAATCACCCCCGCCAGCAGCCCCCAGCGGCGCAGGGCTTGCGGCGCACGCAGGAACAGCGCCCACCCGGCGCAGAAAGCGGCTGCCGCGGGCCACACCCACAACGGCACCGCAATGCCGACCCCGGTGGAAAGCACCAGCAGCAAACCAAAGGTGAGCGCCAGCAGCAGCGCGGCATCTGCCGCCAGCCACAACGCGGGGTGCGCTGCGGGGCGCTGGGTGCTCACCAGCACACGGTCCACAAACTTCAGCCCACTGCCGGGGTCGGCAGCGCCGCGCCGGCTCAGGGCAGTACGTTCTTTTTTGCGCTTGGGCGGGTTTTTACGGTGCTTCGCCGCCTGTTGGGGAAAATCCCCCCATTCCTCCGCTCCGTCCAGGTCCCCACCGGGGGTCAGGGCAGCGCGCAGGGCGGTCAGCGGTTCGCGCACCATCAGGCGGTCCAGCTTGGCGCTCAGCTTCCAGTGTACCTGCTTGATGGTATCCCCGTCCCGGTACTCCCGCAGCTCATAGCTGCCGCCCAGGGCGGCGCGGGTGTCGGCTTCATCGCCGTCCGCATCGGGGGCGGTTTCCGCTTTGGCTTTGCCAGCCGCGGCAGCGGGCAGCACACAGATGCTCTGGCTTTGCACGGCAGCCGGGCATGCCGCGGTGAACACCCCCAGGTGATCCCGCAGGGTGATGCCCCGCACCGCAATGCTCCACACGCCGCTTTTGCCTGCGTTTAGGGTAATGCGCTGTTCGGCGCTCTCTCTGCCGCCCAACATGGCGGCGCAGCGCAGGGTGATCTGCCCCCCGCCCCATTCATCGGCGGCGTTCAGCAGCACCACAAGCGCAGGGATGGGCAACCGGCTGCGGTTGCGCAGCCGAACCGTCAGGGTAAAATCTTCACCCTGTATCACGGGTTTGTCCGGCACCAGCAGCTCTGCCGTTACCTGCCTGCGCAGATAGGCGGCGTCCAGCCGCAGCAGCACCAGAAGCACCAGCACAAACGCTAACAGGAACACCGCCAGCGGTGCCTGGGTGATGAGCGCCGCGGCCAGCAGCACCAAAAGCACCAGCGCCCGGCCCAGCTTACCTGCCATGGCGGTCAGCCTTTTCGGGGCGGGGGCGCGGCACGGTACGCAGCAGGTCCTGCATTACGCTGTCCACCGTTTCGCCGCCTGCGCGGGCCTGGTCGTTCAGCACCAGGCGGTGGCGGGCAACCGCATCAAACACAGCGGTCACATCCTGCGGGGCAACAAAATCCCGCCCCGCCAGATACGCCGCCGCGCGCGTCATGCTGGTCAGCGCCAGGGTGGCACGGGGGCTTAGCCCCACGGCCAGGCGCGGGTCCTTGCGGCTGGCCTGGGCCAGCGCCACAATGTAACGGTACATCAGCTCATGCACAAATACCGTGCTGACCTCCTGCTGCATGGCAAGCAGATCCGCCTGACCGGCAACGGGGCGCACACGGTCCAGCAGGCGGCCTTTGCTCTGCCCGGCCAAAATTGCCAGCTCCGCTTCCTCATCGGGGTAGCCCATTACGGCGCAGACCATGAAACGGTCCAGCTGAGACTGCGGCAGCATCTGCGTGCCGGCGGCGCCGATGGGGTTCTGGGTTGCAATTACGGTAAAGGGTGCGGGCACCGGGCGGGTAACGCCGTCCACCGTCACCGTGCCTTCTTCCATCACTTCCAACAAAGCCGACTGCGTGCGGGAGGAGGTACGGTTGATCTCATCGCCCAAAAACAGGTTGCACATCACCGCACCGGCGTGGTACACAAACTTGCCGGTCTCTTTCTGGTAGACCGAAAATCCCACCAAATCGGACGGCAGAACATCCGGCGTAAACTGCACGCGGCTTTCTTTCAGGTCCAGCGCGCGGGCAAAGGCCAGCGCCAGCGTGGTTTTACCCACGCCGGGAATATCCTCAATCAGCACATGGCCGCCCGCCAGCATGGCCATCCAGATGGTGTTTACCGTTTGCTGTTTGCCCTGCACGGCCTTGTTTACTTCGGCCGTAACGGCGGCGGCCTGCTGTGTGTACTGCATGGTTAATCCTCCCGGTGTTTTTTCCATATCACCATAATGCCAACGGCGGCGGCAATAACCACCAGCCCGGCCCACAGTGCGTTGTTTTCCAGCCAGATCATGGTATTGGAGATCGCGCTCCCCTCGGATTCCGCGCTGCCCTCCCCCGGCAATGGGGTCAGGGCCTGGGGGGCCACTTCGGCAATGGAGCTGCCGCCGGCATCCTCCACGGTCACCTGGCGCGGCGTTTCGTCCCAGGTAGCGGCGCTTTCCTGCAAATCCTCCTCTTTGGTGGTGTCCGCAGCGGCGGTGTCGTGCTCCGCAATTACCAGGTAGCGCTGGCTGTTGCGGGTGTAGGGGTGGCAGGTGGAAAGGGTCAGCAGGTCCCGCCCCGGCTGGATCAGCACGGCGTTGATATCGCTGGGGTCAATAATTTTCAGCTCGCTCACGCGGTAAATCAGCGTTTCCCACGGGGTGGTCAGCTGGATCTTGTCCCCCACCTGGATCTGCTGCACGTTGCGCAGCATTTCCGCGCCATAATAGCCGCGGTGGGCGGCAATCACGGTGTTGGTGTTTTCGCCGCCCAGCGGCATCGAGGTCTGGCCCAGCAGCGCCGCGCCTTTGGCCAGGTTTTCGCGGCTGGCGCCCAGGTAAACGGGCAGCTCCAGGTTCAGGCGCGGGATCCACAGCACAGCCAGCACATCATCGTCATAGCCATAGGCAGCAAGGTCCAGCGGGGCTTCCTCGTAGGCAAACGGGTCGGTCAGGCCGCTTTGGCCCCCGGCGTAAATTTCCGCGTTATAGTCCTGCATCGCGGCGTACAGTTCAGGGTAGGCGCGTTCCGGCTCCGGGGGTTCGGCTGTGGTTTCCTCCGCCGCGGGGGCGGTGGGCTGGGCTTCGGCGCGGGCCGCAAACTGCGCAGCGGTTTTGGCGTTGCGGGTGCTGGTCCACCACTGGGCAGCGGTGGGCTGTATCAACAGCGCCAGACCCAGCAAAATGGCCAGCCAGGCCAGAATTTTAGCAATCAGCCGTCCCATTTAGTCATCCTCCTCGCGCTTTTTGCAGCGGTGCAGCAGCAAAAGCAGCAGCAGCGCTTCGCCGCCGATCACAATGCTGCCCGTTACCGCGATCCACGGCCAGGCATCCACCACGCGCTTGACCACCGTTCCGGTGCGCAGCGCCTGATACTGCACGGCCTGCGGGGTGTTGGTTTCTTCCTCTCCATTATAAGGGATGCGGGTGCCGCGCACAAGCATGCGGTGGGTGTTGATGGCATACGGCGTGCAGGTAACAAGGGTGCAGTAATCCTGCCCCGCGGTGATTTCCAGATCCTCGGTGTGCTCCGGTTCCACCACTTTGATTTGATCCACCTGGTACGCCAGCGTTTCATCCAGAATATGCAGGTAGAAACAGTCGCCCTCTTCCAGCTTGTCCAGGTCGGTGAACAGCACGGCTTCGGGCAGGCCGCGGTGGCCGGTCAGCACGCTGTGGGTGCTTTCGCCGCCAAGGGGGTAGCTGGAGCCTTCCAGATGGCCGACGCCCTTTTGCAGCACATCATCGCTGGTGCCTTCGTAAATAGGCAGGTTGACGTCAATTTTCGGGATGGTGATATACCCCAGGCTTTCGCCCACATCCACAAGGTCCACATAGCTGGTGCCGGTATCCTCCGCTTCGCCTGCGGCATCGCGCTCCACGGCGCTGTCCAGCTGCTGGTTATAGCGGCGGGCGGCCTCCTTGGCGGCGTCCAGTTTTTCGGTATCCATGCTTTTTACGGTATCATCGTAATTTTGGATCGCTTCGCTGGCGTGGCGCTGCGCCACCGCGTTGCTGATAACCGGGTACGATGCCACCCCAATGCCGGACAGGATCATCAAGGCCGCAAAGCCGGCTTTTAGTTTTGTTGTGGTATCCATAGCGTCACCGCGAACCTTTCCGTGAGAGGGTTGAAGTTGGGATCTGATGCAATTAAGAATTAAGAATTAGCAATGAGGAATTGGAGGCAGACGAAAGAATAAATAATAAAGAATCATGAATCATTGTGGTGGACCGCGGCGCATTTGCGCCGCAAATATTGCAAATCATTTGTAGGGGCCGATGCCCGCCATTGGCCCGTTGGCGGGCCTTGCCATATTTATTTTTAGGTTCTGCACGGGGAACCACCACTCAGTCTGCGTTGCAGACAGCGCAAACATGAGGTGAGATATTGGCGCCCCTTGAGGGGTGACTCCCCGCGGGGCGGGGAGATGTCGCGAAGCGACAGAGGGGACGGGGCGCTGTTTGCGCTGTCACCGAAGGTGACTGAGGGGTGGCTCCCCGCCACAAACCTGACGCCCGTGGGGTGGTTCCCCACGCAGGGCCTAAAAATCAACCGAACAACGGCCATGTACACCCAAAAAAATTTATTCCCCAATAACCCACCATAGGGGGAGGGCCAAACCCGGCCCTCCCCCTGTGTATGATGGATTATCCCTCTATACCCTATTGGTGAATTGTAACATTGTTTTGCCTTGCGGCGGGCGCATCAGGCGCGGTTCTTCTTTTTCAGGCTCAGCAGCACGCCAACACCGGCCACAACCAGCAGCACGCCAATGCCGCTGAACAGCAGGGTGCCGAAACCACCGGTGGTGGGCAGCTTGAAGCCCTTGCGGTTGATGATTTCGGTAACATGGCGGCCATACGTCTTACCGTCCACGGTAATGCCAGTCTGCGTACCATCCTTAGTAAAAGTTTCTTCCTTTTTTGTCACATCACTCTTAACCAGTACACCATCTTTTTCCTCATAGGATTCAGTCCATGTCTTCTTATAAGCAATACTCAATTCTACTTTTACCGGAGCCGTCAAAAGGTTATAACCCTGTTTCGTTTTAGTTTCTACCAGATAGTAAGTGCCGTTTGCAAGTCCGTCCACATTGGCTTTACCGTCAGGACCCGTTGTGATACCAGACTTAACTTTTACCCATTTCTCGTTTTCGCCTGCTGCCGGAAGTTTCAGTGTGTTTGCTGTAGCGGTATCAATTTCGACTGCACCGTCAGGAAGCTTCTCATCTTTTCCTACCAGCTTATACAAATCAAAGGTTACGCCTTCAAGGTAGATGTCTTTACCAGTTTCATCTTTGACATCAGCCTTCTTCAAAATCTGAATCTGGAACGTATAAACGACAGTTTCATCGCCGCGTTTATTATTGTTCTCCGGCTTGTCCTTATCCTCATCTGTCACATCTGTTTTGTTAGAGTACTCCAGCTTAGCCTGGTTCGTGTTGCCATCAGTGGTCATATCTGCATCAGCAGTCAGTTTTGCATTATAGCTAATGACAATCTGCTTACCTGCATATGCTCCCATCTTGGTGGGATCAAACGCAACCGTAAAACCGCCATTGTCAAGTTTAGTAATGGTGTATGCGTCTGTAGGAACGGCTACCAAGCTTTCGCCATCCTTATACTGGACACTGATAAGGTCGTTACCATCAGCATCCTTTACCTGATCGACCAAATTGGTCGGGGTATCCGTTACTTCAAACTTCTTCAGGCGGGTGATATTCTGGGGAACGGTAACAGTAATCTTGTACGGAATTTCATCGCCTACATTGTAGTCAGCAGCTTTACGATACTCGTCGCTTGTACGGTCTTTTACCGTCTTTTCAATGTCAGGTGCATAGTTTTTAACTGTTACTGTTGTGTTCTCTGCGGTATAGTCACTGCTATGGTCTGCATTTTCTGCTCTGCTTACCGTACCATCGTCAGCAATCGTAAATACATAATAATCACCTGCATTGATGACGTATTTACGATTTTCACCTGTTACTTCATCGCTATAACCAATTTCCTTGAAACGGTAAGTACCCGGCTTCAAACCGTCAATGGTTACCGAACCGTCAGGAGCAGTCGTTTCAAAAGTAGTAGTATCATCGGGATAAGGTACCCATCTATTTGTATCGTCATCCTTCAGACGTTCAAGACTAAATTTAACCCCTGCCAGCGGTGTTCCAGCTTCTTCTCCTACAACGCCGAGTTTTTTCAGCGTAATAGCACCTTTATGTGTGCTGTTTTTGGGGTAAACAACCACATCATACAACCACTGCTTCTGAGCGTTTGCATCTTCTGTCACACGCGTCATAGGAATAGAAACCAAGAACGGTTCTACCGGTTCAGTAACTGTAGCCGGTTTGCCGGTTTCAATCACAAGATAAAGGCCAACAGGGAGATCCGTGAACTGCACCATGCCGTTCTTGTCTGTTTTTTTCTCCACGCCGACTTTATCAGCACCTTCAATTTGTTTGTTATATTCTTCTTTTACTTTGCCATCTACCATGTAGTCAGATGCTTCCGGTGCTTTTTCATTTGTTTTACCGTTATAATATTCTTGCAATTCGGTTGCATTTTTTACCTGATAAATAGTAAATCCAACATCTTCTGCGGGTTCCGTGCCATCAGGAATATTCTGCTTTTCACCTGTACCATTTTCGCTTACAATATCCTTGTCGTGCAGATACTTATAAATGGTAATCGAGCCTTTCTTATCGGGATCAATTACACTGTCTGTTGTCTTCGTTGTTTCTGGCAATGCGGGTGCATCCGCTGCCATTGCTGGCATGGCGCACAGGCTGAGGGCCAGGGCGGCGCTCAACAGGCCTGTGAGAAAACGTTTTTCTTTTTTCATTTCAGTACCTCTTCTCTTAAAAAAAGTCATCATCGGATGGGCGGCAAAGCCGCCCGGCTTAAGGGTTCTGCATCAGCACGGCGTGCAGTGCGGGGCGCTGCAGCGGGGAAACGCTGCCGCGCCGCCCGCACTGTGCCGTAAAGAAAAAAGGGAGGGAAAACCGGGCCGCTTGCCCACTTGGCTTAAGGTGCATCTGAAAACAAAGGAAATAACGGATATTTCGCAGCCACAAGCAGGATGTAAGGCAAAGAGCCACCGGAATCCTTTCCGGATCCCAAGGCTTTTTAAGCCTTAGCGCAAAATCCGGCTGCGCTTATAGAAACAGGCGATATTTTCAGCTTTTCAGTTATACCCCGGCTTATGGCTGCGCCCTGCCGTAAACGGGCGCGCACTGGCGGGCAGGCCCTGTACCCTGGGGGTTGCTGGGTTTCCGGGGGATGGTTAATGTCGCCGGCCCCCTTTCCTGTTGTAGCGGAATGTGAATATCAACAGCCCTGCCACCGCCAGCGGCATGCCGATCAGCAGCCACAGACTTGGCGCGTCTGCACCCGTGTGGGGCAGCTCAGGCGTTTTACGGTTCAGAACGGTAAGGTTCATGGTGTAGGTGTTATTGGCGCCCGGCTTAAACTTGCCTTCGTCCGTAATTCTCTGCCCATCAATAAAACACTCGCCGCCTTGGGTAAATTTGATCTTAATTGGCTGTGCCAACAGGTTGTACCCCGGATGTGCCTTGGTTTCCGTCAGGCGGTATGTACCGGGTTCCAGATTTTTGAACGCACCGGTGATCCTGCCGTCGCCCTTCGTTGTGGCGGTAATGGAACCTGTGTTTTTGTTATCGAATTTATAGTTAGGATCTACCTGCGGTTCTCCTCCGGTTGTTGTTTCGGCTTTCAGCTTTTCCAGCTTGAACTCAACATCTTTCAAGAATACTTCTTGGCTCTCATTATTGAGTTCCGCGTCCTTCTTGATGATATCCAGTGCAAACTTCGGGTTCTGCAGCGTGTTGGTCAGCTCAATCTTGCCGCTGCCGCCGGTGATGGTTCCATCGGTGGTTACTGTGGCTGTATTGCCTGTTGAGCTGCCCGCGCCGTTCGTTTCGCCGTTCGTTTCGCTTTTTGCTGTTGCTTCAGCCGTTGCCGTTACAACATACGTATTGCCTTTAATCGTAATGGTTCCGTCTGCCGCGGTAAAGTTGCCTTTATCGTCCACCGTACCTTCCACAATGCGGTATTGGTAGTTCGTGTTGGTATCGTCAACCGGGTGCTGATCCAAACCGCTAAAGGTAAACTGCCAGCGGCTCTCACCGTATTCAATGGTAACATATTTTGGGCTGTCTACTTTCGGGTAGTTTACCGGTGTCCAGTCTGCTTCGTTTATGCTGGTTGCCAGGCGGCGCTGGAGCTGGATGTAGATTGTATCCGGCTGATTCGTAGTGACAATGTCATTATTATTTGCATCTTTCCAGTGCTTATCGAACTCAATGTTGATCAGTGTGCGCTGGGTGTTGGTAAAGATTGCGGTAATTGGGCAGGTGTTTGGCTTCTTAATCACGCCTTCCACCATGGTGTTGCCGATCATTTGGGCGGAATCGCAACCAGGCGGAACGGTTACGCTTTGCAGTCTGGATTTATCTTCCGGTGTTTCTTCCTCGATGGTATAGCGGGTGCCAACGGGGATGCCGGTGATGGTCACGGTGTGGTCTGGGTATTTATCCTCATCGGTCATGTCGATCTCAACATACTTTATGATGTCCTCTTTTTCCAGACCAGCACCGCCAACATCACTAAAGGTAACTTTGAACTTGTAGGTGCCTTTAATGATATTATCCTCACCATCTGCGGCCTTCTTTTGGATTTTCAGCCCGCCGGTTTTGACGGTGTTGACGTATTCTACCTTTAGCTTTGTCAGCGTGGAGCTTTTTTCGTCCGGGTCCTTATAGGAGCGGAAGACGATGGTGTTGGCGGTAGTGGGCTTCTTGTTCTCCGTGTAGCCATCATTCTTTACCCCCTCTTGATCGACATAAACTTCCGTTCGGTCATCATCGGGGCCTACGTCGGGGGAGTGCTGGCTCTCCAGCGACTTGGGCTCTCCTCCGAGCTTTACTGATGTATAATCCGTACTCGTCGGCTCCGTCGATTTAACCGCCTGCCCGTTCTCGTACACCGTCCATGTGGTGTCGTACAGGTTTTCGTTCAGATCCTCTTTGAGCGAAATGTAGCTGCCGCGGCGGAACTGGTCGCTGAAGGTAACGGTTTCTCCAGCTTCCAGAACAAAGCGTCCGTCACCGTCCACCAACTGGGTTTCGTTGTCCATGGTGGAGGTGTACTGTGCGTTTTCGGCGTTTTTCAACTGACCGGTTGTGGCGGAGCCGTAATCCGGGATTTCCTTCTGATCGGTTGTAAAGCCGGTCATCGTACTTGGCACCGCTTTGGGAATGAAGGTAAAGTCCCTGAAATAGATGTTGCGGCTATAGTTATCGCCCACGCGGATGAATTTGACCTTGTTGTTAAAACCGCCCTGCTCTTTCATCTTGTGCAGGTCCAGCTTTACGGTGACCCATTGGTCTGTCACCAGTTCGACCGAGCCATACGTTGCGCCGTTAATGCCTGTTGTGCCAAGGCTGCCTTTTTGGCCGGGGGATTTTTGAGAATCCTGCTGTTGTTGATCATCCAGCAATTCCAGATACAGGTTGTTGAGGGAAAGTTCACCTCCATCTTTTTGGGAAACGTAAACCTGGAACGTAAGGAAGCGCATGTCTTTGATATTGATGGGCTCGTTCAGCTTCAGGATGCCATAACGGTTCTTACGCCATTTACTGACGGGTTCCGTATCCGTATAGCGTGCGTACCAGTGAAGGACCTGTTCGTCTTTATTCTCGGAATCTGGCCAGGGGTTTGTTTCCCGCCTGAAAATGTACTCATCTTCCTTACCTGGGGTTGCGGGTTCAATCTTGTTTTCTTTCGCAGTCAAATCCACCACTTCGGTATCGCTTGGATTCGGTTTAGCGGCCTCTTTTTCTCCATAATGGGTTGCCTGGTTCTGGATGGTGAAGTTGAAGATTTTCTGTTTTTCAAAGCATTCTTTGAATTTCTGATCAGTAACGTTGCTCAGATCGACCACTTTTTGAACCTGCAGCTCGTTATTATCCGGGAAGTTGAACGCCACCGCCATGTTGGACTCCCACATACCGCGTTCCATATAGTACATGGTAAGGGTGTGCTTGCCGGGCTTCAACGTTGTTGTTTGCTTGCTCTCGTACTTAAAGGTGATTTTGTTACCCAGATACGTTACGGTTTTGTTTGCGCCAGGATTATAAACCGTGTTGTTGCTTTCCTTGATGTCGCTGACATACGAGGTGTAGTTGTTGTTTCCGTTCTCGTCCGCGCCAAACTCCAGCAGGCCAGAAGCTTTACCGTGGTCACCGCCAACATCCAGTGCAAGCTCACCGTCAATGTAGACCCAGACGTCATCATCGCCGGAGAAGAAGAACTTGATGGGGATGTTGTTGTTATTATCATCTTTTACTGTACCATCGCTTGTCAGGGTAAACTGGAATTGCAGCTTAGCACCAAAGCCATAGTTATAAGTAGAAGCCTGGTTTTCACTCGCCCCGCTGTTGAAGGGGAAGAAGCCGTAGGTATAAACCGGCTCTCCTTTCTCGTTTTTTACCTCTACAGGCGTAGAATCAGACTTCAGGTTTTTGGACTTGGATTCCAGTGCATTTTGCTTCTGTAGGAAGTAACCCCCATTATCTGGATCGTTTTTCAGATACAGTGTCGTTTTGTCACTATCGAAGTACCAGTACTTGACGCCTTTTTCGTTGGCATTGGTAGCGTCCGATTCTTTAAAGACTTCATCTTGTGTAAAGGGGAAAGAAACCTCTTTGTAGACATTGCCAAGTTTTGCCTTTTTGGAGTTTTCTCCTTGCAGGAATTCTTCGTTGAAGAACGGCATAGCAAGATTGGTGCCGTTCATTATAGGCTCGCCGTTTTTTAATTCAGGGCCAGCCAAGCCTTGGAAGGTTTCGTCGTACAGCTTTGTTTCATCTTTCCCTAAACCCACGCCTTTTATATTGCTTGTCGAGTTGTTGACGGCCATAAACCGTTTTTTATCTGTGTAGCCGTACAAATTCAGCTTATCGGCAATCTCACTAAAGCGAATTCCCCATTCTTTGCCGTCCGCACCCACTGCATCAGGCTGGAACTGGCCTGTGTACATAGGATAAGGAACAGTAGTACCACTGTTGCTGTAGTAATCGCTCAGCGCCTGATCAAATTCACGGAAGGTTACCCAGTTGCGGTGACTAGCTTTATTATCATTATCTTTGTAATTATCACGGTTCTTGCCGTTCAGTTCATAATCTGTATAATAGTCATACAGCGTACTGGTAACATACTTTGTGTTTGGATCTTCCGTAAATTTAGCATCGGCAATATCTACTATTGTAGTATTTTTCCACTTTTCGGCATCACGCGGGGTATCTTTTGGAGCCCAGTAGCCGCCGCGTTGGCCATTGCCACGTTGGCCCTTGCCATATACTGCATCGTCATTCGTGTCCGCATAGAAGCACGGTTCCTTATCCTTATAATCAGGGATGGTTTCCCAACCTGTACTGTCGCCGCGGCCTGCAAGGTTATCATCGTTACTCAACGGATACGAAGAGAATACAATTTGGGTATAGCCCTCCGGCACATCTGCTGCATAGTAATCTGTGCTCCCAATCCGGCTCATTGTGCCGTTTATGCTTTCGTTGCCATTTTCTCCTTTTAAGCGGTAGTAAACCGTACTTTGCTTGTCTTTGGGGATTGAATAGTCGCCGCCAGTATCATCTTTACCTGTTGTTGGCAGCTTTGAGAAAGTAGCATCGTAATAGATAAGGACAGAGTTTTCTATACCCCATCTTTCGTTGTCTACGCCAGTATAGATAAAGCAGTTCCTTGTATCACTGTTGTATGTAAAGGATTTTTTATCATCACCACTAACATCTTCACCATAGAAGTTATAGTATTTGCTGGATTGTTGGGGATTGTCCTCACCCCATGTAAACTTAACATAAGAGCAAAGCTCGTTAGGAATGGTAAAGGTTGCTGTGGAATTAGGAGCAATACCAGAATCCGCCCCAGCACTATTTGAGGCTATTGGTTTACCGACCTGGATAAGCTCTCCTTTATCATTCGGTTCATAAAACCAGGCTTGGACGTTCGTTAGTTTTTCACCGGTTTTATTTTCAAAGGACATCTCTTTGCCAGCGAACTGATTATGGCGAACCGTAACCGTATAGGTAGACCACTTCTTTGCATCTGCATCATAGTAGTTGCCGCCGATATAAGAAGTGCTATCATTTGGATCGAACGTCTTCCACCACGTACGTGGATTTGCATCTGCATCAGCAATTACCACTTCATTTACCAACGTATTCCCGTTATATCCGTGAAATTCTAGTCCATTCAATCCTCCATGTGGATAGTGCTTGTCCTTATTCAGGACCGCAGAATAAATTTTTCTTCCGTCCTTCGTTTTGTCAGCTTCCTGCATATCAAACGTATACGGCTTCTTGTTAGTGTCATTTGTAGCTACTGCATAAATTTTAACGCTTGTAAAATCTCTCCAGCCACTAGGCACTGCAAAATAGAGCGTGTAAGTAGCCGGCACTCCCGTCTCACTAACTGCCTGCACGTTATCCACGCTTCTTGCGGCGTACATCTTCTGCGGCTGTTCGGTCGGTTCCGGGGTGGCGGTGGGGGTCACGGTCGGCACAGGGGTGGCCGTTGCGGTGGCTGCCGGTTCCGGGGTCGGGGCGGGCTGCTCCGGCTCGGCGCTTTGTTCCGGTTCCGGGGTGGCGGCATCCGGCACCGGGGTGGCGGCGTTCTGCTCCGGCGGAGCGGTATCCTCCCCGGAGGCCGTTCCCGGCTCATCCTCCAGCAGCTCTACTTCGTCAGGTGCGTCGGGCAAAAGATCCACCTCGGCGTATACAGGCAGGGCCATTGCCATAACCAGGCAAGCGGTGACAAGCAGCGCTGTCAGCCGGCGCGCCCAACCTGTTGTGTTGTTTCCTGTTCTATTCAATCTGCTCACCCGCCTTTCGCGCTGGCTTGATGGAAGCACATTGTTCCACAGGGGATCCCCTGTGGAACAGTAAAAGAAGCCAGCTTCTTTTACTTGCGCAACCGTTGCCATGTTGTTTTCAAAAAAAACCGCATCGAGTCTTCTCATTGCGCATTTACTTTTTATTGTTAAAATATAGCACCTTTACACCAGAAAGGCAATACAATCCACGTAAATTCCTGTTTTTCAGCATTTTTACTGATTGCGCTTTCCTCCGATTATACAATATGTTCAAAGCCTTTGTATAATTTATTTCTAATTTTCTTTTTGGCCGCGGTCATTTTATATACTTTGACCGCGCGTTTTATGATCCTCTGCGCACGCAGAGCGCAACTTTGCAGCAAAATTCGCCTTTTTTGTTGCGTTTCCCTGTTTTTGCGCAATTATTTGTTTCGCATGCGCCTGTTTGCGGCGGGGCCTGGCGGCTGGGTGGGCGCCTTGTGGGAGGGATGGCAGGTTTGCGGCGCACGGTTCCCGTTTTTTTGCGGCGCGATGGGTACACCGCGCCCCTGCAAACGGTTTGCGGTGTTTGCGGCGGCGGGTGTGTGTTTGGTGGATTGCATGCCCGCCAACGGGACGCCGTTCTCCCTTTACAACGGGGTGCGGGTTTGCTGCAGATATGCCATTCGCTTTTTTGTCCCCCCTGCCCCGCCCCTGATTCCCGGTTCCCCATTGCCGATTTCTATTTGCGCCAGCTCCTGAGGTGCATCTGAAAGCAACGAAAACAGCGGATCTTTCGCAAGCACAAAATCCGGCTGCGTTTGCTGAAACAGACGAGCTTTTTGACGTTTCAGATAGATCCCAGCTCCCAGCTTTCAATCTATCCTGTGTAAACTGCAACCCCTCACGCGCCATTCTGTGCGGCACTTACCTTATAATATAGGGGTGCTACCCTGTGTAAATTTGCAACTGATCTATTTGAAGCAGCTGTGAGCTGTTGCAATTTTGCACAGGGTATTGCCCGCATTCTGTGCCGAACATTCCCGAAACGTGTTGGAAAAACGCACAGGATTGCCTTGTTTCCCTATGCCGCTTACCGTTGGAAAACCGCACAGGTTACCCCCGGAACAGTTGCAATTTTACACAGGGTGTTCCCGCTCCCCTGCCCCGCCGTGACCCGCGTACCTGTTGGAAAACCACACAGGATAGACCCGCTCCCCGTGTTGCAATTTACACAGGTCTGGCTGTTTTTGGCTTATTTGCAACTTTACGCAGGTTGCTTTCCGCACAGGAAAGTGGTGGTGGAATGCACAGGCTGCAATTGGTTGAACACACAGGTTTGCGTTGTTAAATTACACAGGCTCTACCTATTACTAATATAAAACTAAACATCTAAGCCATAATAACAACCAGAGGTAAGCCGGGAGATGGGGGAGAACGGGAAAAAAAGTGGTGTTGCCATTCCATCAGGTTACAGAACCCTGAAACAGCAGGACAGAAAAGCACAATAAAACCCTGTGTAACCTGCACCCGGGCTGCAACCCCCACAGGATATATGGCAAACCACAACGCGGGTGTTGCATTTTGCACAGGGTAATGGCGGTAAAACCCTGTGTAAATTTGCAATTCTTGCGCTGGATAACAGGATGTGCTATAATGTTTAGCATGATGTGCGTGACCACCCGGGATACAGCAACCGATATAGGAGGCCCCTGCTTATGGCGGCAAGTAAACAGAAAAAAGATGATCCGTTTGTCGTTACGTTTGAAGAACGCGGGGACCAGACCATCGTTCGCAAATCCAATGACCTTGTACAGATGACGCGCAACAACCTGACGCTGAGCCAGCAGCGCCTGATGCTGCATATTTTTTCGATGATTAAGCCGGAGGATACGGACCTGCCCTCTTATGAGCTGAGCATTTATGATTTTATCAAGATGACCGGCATGGACCCGCACAGCGGGGCGCTGTACAAGCAGGTGCGCAAAAATATTGAGGAGCTGGCCAACGCGCCCATCCAGTGGATCAAGAATAACGGAACTTCCACGGTGGAAACATTCCGCTGGATTGATAAAGTGCGCATTGATGAGGGCCGCGCGCGCATGACCATCACGCTGGATCCGGTGCTGAAACCGCACCTGGTGCAGCTGAAAACCCTGTATACCACCATGGATGTGACCTACACCATGCTGATGCGGTCCACCTATTCCATCCGCATTTACGAGCTGTGCAAGAGCTACCAGAGCCTGTACCTGAAAAAGAAAGCGGCCGGGGAACCGCTGGTATGGAACCTGAGCATGCTGTATGAACAGCTTTCGTATACGGCCAACCGATGGTCGGATTTCCGCCGCCTGGCACTGGAAAAGGCAAAGGCGGAAATTAACGAAAAGACGGATATTATTTTTAATTACGATGTGTACGAAAAAAAAGGGCAGAAGGTTCTTTCGCTGGTGGTAACGATTGATCCGGTGGATGATGCCGCTGCACAGGCCAACCTGGACAGCATCAACAGCACAGTGCGCAAAAAGAGCAAAAAGAAGGGCCGCCCCACCGTGGCGATTGAGGATTCGCTGCTGGATGACCCCAGCGTGATCACCTTTGATTATGTTTCGGCACCGGAAACAACGATCCCCTATTCCTTTGGACGCCACCGCACCGAGCTGCGGGAGGAAATTGTTGTGAAAGCGCGCATGGATCAGCTGCGCGCGGAGATTACGCCCGAAGAGCTGCACGCGGTGGAAGTGATCATTGATGTGTTGGCAGATGCCTGCTGCACCATCCAGGCAGGCGATGGCGAGCAGGACGGCGGCAACAAAACGGTGTTTGGAAAGATGAATGCCATCATCCTGGATTGCGGCGGGCTGACCAGTTGGCTGGCCGGTGTGGCACCCCGTTATGCACAGGAGATCATTCCCCGGTCGCAGACGATGCGCAGCCCGGCGCGGTACCTGAACAAAGTGCTGCGCGAGGATATGGATAACTATCGCATTTATATTTTCCGCAAGGCAAAGCCGGCAGCAGAACCCAAAGAGGAGCTGTTGGAAGCGGAGTACCATGTGATGGACGAGCCGGTGCAGCAAACGATGCCGGAGCCTGAGCCGCCCAAGGTAGAGCTGATTCCCGAAACGATTGTAAAACGGCAGGATATGCGAAAAGAGTTTGCAAAGTTTGTAGATGATGGATACCTGGAAAAGACGTTGACGAGCGGCCAGCGCGGCGCTTACCACGAAATTTACCGCCACCTGGCAGCGCGGTGCGTGCCATCGCCTTCCAGCCTGCGCAATGGGCTGAAAGACGAAATACGGCTGCATTACCTGACCTGCATGAATGAAGTGATTGAAAAGTATGGCAGCCTGACCCCATTGATGGAAGCTATGGCGCATGAACTGGACTTTGATGTGTTCTGGGCAAAGGCCGCCAAGGACCCCAACGTGAATAACCCGATGGGGCTGTTCTACCACATTATTGAAGAACGCGCGTTGAACCCGATCGGCACCATAATGAACGACCAGGCACAACGGCAGAAGGTTGCCGCCAAGGAAAAAGGTGAAAAAGATAAGTGGCACAACGAAAGCTGGATGGATGCTTTTGAGGAAGATATCCCGGATGACAGCGAAGAGTAATTGAGATGAAGCGGAGCGGAACATCCGGGAGCGCTATAATAATAAGGTAAGCAGCGGCTGGCAGATTGCTGGCCGCTGCTTTTTTGTTGAAATGCAGCTGAGAAATGGAAATATCCGGCGTTTTTTGATTTCAGATAGACCTTGGGATAATAGGTGAGAATGAAGGTACGTGAGCGGGAATGCCTGGATGAAGTGAAGAAGGATGGGAAGGAAAAGCGGCAGAGAAAAAGCGTGAACAGCAACGAAGAGATGCCTGCATAATATTCGTCAAAATATCCGTTGACACACGCGAAGCATATGATATAATAGAAGCTATAACAGCAACGAAGAGATGCCGCACGGCATGGGGGTGGCCATTTTTGCAACCCGCGGTTAAGGCAACACCGCACAATTCCCGCCTTACGGCTTAAGCACCGCTCCGGCAGCTGCGGCACGGCATCTGCGTTGCCAAAATGCTCGATAATGTCGGGTTGCGGTATTGCCTTAGATTAAGATACCGGCGTGCGGTACCGCAAAAAGAACCGAACAAAAGCCAAAGATTAACCGACAGCAACGAAGAGATGCCTACACAAAGGCGCTCGCAAGGAGGAAAACAATGGGATATTGTATCTCAGTCTGCATTGAAAAAGGCGGCGTGGGAAAAACCGTTACCGTCTGCAACCTGGCGGCGTTGATGGCGCAGGACGGCAAACGGGTGCTTGTTGTGGATATGGATGCCCAGGGCAACTGTACCTATACCCTGACGGGCGCCCGTGTAACCGATAATACTTTTGACCGCGCTGGCGTGTATGATATGTTCCGTGCCTATGGCATCAGCGGCACGCAGAACTATATTTCCCGCACGCAGTTTGATAATATTGATATAATTCCGGCAAATGGCAACACCCCAATGGCGGCCAAGCAGCTGCAAATCCTGGAACAGTCCGAAAGCACCAGTATCAATATGTTTTTGGCCATGTGCCTGGCACAGGTTGCCAGCGAATACGACTTTATTTTGATCGATACCCCGCCGTCCCGCGATGTAATGGTGACCAACGCCCTGATGGCCAGTGACTTTGTGCTGATCCCCTGCGTGTGCGATGACTACAGCCGTGACAGTGTGTACCGCACTGTGGCCATGTGCCAGCAGTTGGAGCACGATGAGGGCGAAAAAATTGATGTTTTGGGCATTATCCTGACTATGGTGGAAAAAACTGCCCTGACCGAAGTGATCCGCAATGAACTGCGGGAAAGCCAGCTGGGCAGCAAGCTGTTTGCTGCCGAAATCCGTAAGGGACAGGCTGTAAAGGATAGCACCCGCCTTGGTGCGCCGGTTGTGCTATGTGCACGCAGCAGCAACCCGGCAAAGGATTATGCAAAGGTGTATGCCGAGCTGAAAACGCGCGTTGAACAGGAGGCAGAGTGATGGCAAGCAAACTGGACCGACTGCAGAAGAAAGGCTTTAAAGTAAACGAAGCAGCGTTAAGTAAGATCGCGCGCGGCGACCAGGAGCCGGGCGGTGAATACAGCGAGATCAATATCAATGATATTGAAGAAAACCCGGATAATGCCCTTTACCGTGAGCTGGATACCGAGGAAGATATTGCGCTGCTGGCCGATGATATCCGCCGCGCGGGGCTGCTGCACAACCTGGTTGTGTTCCCTAAGACCGGTGTTGGCGGAAAATATGTGCTGCTTTCCGGCGAGCGCCGCCTGCGTGCGCTGCGCCTGTTGGTGGAGCAGGATAAACGCGAGCAGGAAGAAAAGCAGCTGCCCAACCGCATGAGTGAATGGCAGAAAGTGCAGTGCAAAGTGGTGCGCAATTTGACGGAAAACGAAAAAGTTGTGTATATTGACAGCGCAAACCTGCAAGTGCGCGGCGGCATCAGCAATGAACGTGTGATGCGCCAGGCGGCAGCGCGTTTTGTGGAAAACCTGCAGAAAGCACCGTATAACCTGAGCGCAGCGGAAGCGAAAAAAGCGCTGAAAGAGGTCAGCCCGCTGAATTCCCGCACGATTGATAAGGCGCTTTCGATTCAGAATGATCTCAACCCTGATCTGCGCCGCTTGCTGGATGAGGAATTCCTGAACCGAGCCGAGTGCGAAACCTATCTCCGCCTGACCCTGGAAGAACAGGCCCGTGCAGCCGCAGTGTTTTTGAAAATTGCAGCCCTTGACCCACGCAGCCATGAGCGCCGCGCCATCAAGGACGCATTGACCACCGCCATGCTGGATGTAGCAGTGGAACGCCGCAGTATGCAGGAGCGCGAGAGCGTATTTGCAGCAGCGTTGCAAAATGCACAGGATGCAATCGATCAGGCCAAGACGCAGGAAAGCAAGGCGGCGGCAGTAGATAAAGACCACAACTTTATTTCGGCCAAGCTGCCTACCACGGCCCGCAAACTGCGTAAAATTGCAGCGGCAAAAAATATTGAAGCTAAGATCCGCAGTTATACGGCAGAGGACCGCAAAGCAATGTCGGACCAGATGCAGGAGCTGATTGCGGCAGCGCAGGAGCTGAAAGCACTGATTGATGCTGTGGAATAATCCAGATCCACGAAAGCAGCAAACAACAAAAATCCATGCAAATAGGAATACAGGAATCCACGATATGAAACAGCGAATTGTCATCCGGCTACACCTGGCTGTGCGGGCAGTGCTGCAAAGCGAAGCGGACTGGCGCGGCACGCGGCTGGGCACCCTGACATCGGAGCTGATCCATGAACAGGCTGCGAAAGCGCGCCTGTGCGGGGTGCAGAATTACGAGTTGAACCCCGTCAGCAGCCGCTATGTTCCCGTTACAAACGGGACAAAATATAAGCAGACATCTGGCCTGGAGCAGATCTCCATCTATCTGAACGATGAGGATATGCAAACCCTGAAAGAGCTGGCACTGGCCAACGATAGTGTGCGTGTGATCAACGGCAGGCAGGCAATCACCTACCGATATGTTGTTCCCGGAATGCTGCTGAACGACCCGGTGTTTACGGGGCTGACAGAGCAGAACAGCACGGCAGGGTAAGCACTTCAAAATCTTGAATAAATCAAAGGCGGCACCGCGTTTTTTGAAAGACGCGGTGCCGTTTTGTATGCAAAGCAGCCTGAAAATACTACAAAACATAAACCTGTGCGAAGTTACAACAAAACGGATAGAAGATGAGAATAGGAAAAAAGGGAGAAATATGTTGGAATTTTACACAGGTTTACAGAGCAAAACATGAGGAAAAGCGCGATGCAACGTTTGCGAGATAAAGCGGATTTTGGGTGAATCAGGTGCGGGGAACCAAAAAAGAGGGGAAACCTGTGTAAATGGCAACAATCTGCAGGGTGAATTACCTTTTTATAATACGACAGGGATAGTAATACCCTGTGTAAAGATGCAACACTGTACGCTGCGAAAGGGAAGAGTTGCAATTTTACACAGGGTATTGGTTATTCTGTCAGGCGGAGTAGAAGGAAAACATTAAAAACAAAATGGTATATATGAGCCGTATTATACGATTTGGAATTAAAACAGCCAACCAAACGATGGGATTTGGCGGGATAGGGAGAAAGGCGAAAGTTGATATGGAGAGAGCGAGGGCAGAGGTTGGCATGCTGCTTGATAGACAAAAACGTGGAAACGTGATGTGAAATGGCGGGAATACAACGCTATTTTTGTATTAGACTTATTAAATAATACAATTTGTATTTCTGTACAGAGAATCTCTTTGGAAACCAAGCGGGAATAATTTGACGATTTAAGCAATAGTAGATGGCCTGCAACTTGAGAAAGTATTGGCAACACCGCACAATTCCCGCCTTGCGGCTTAAGCACCGCTCCGGCAGCTGCGGCACGGCATCTGCGTTGCCAAAATGCTCGATAATGTCGGGTTGC
>QWCH01001775.1_pt1 | contig 30523 bp, 26 predicted proteins | sample 1972671 | NCBI WGS metagenome assembly QWCH01 (sample SAMN09866713, study PRJNA288562) | Human gut metagenome isolate term3_stool, whole genome shotgun sequencing... | isolation source: gut | host: Homo sapiens | place: USA: California
AGTAAATATTTATGGATCAAGTATATACAATGCTGTTTTTCTAATGGCGGTCATTAGAAAATGACAAGAAGCTTTTTCTAATGACCGATTTGGGTTTATTTCACTTTCTGCTCCTTGTTTACTTCTTACATAAATCATGTCTTTTACCTTCTTTAAGCCGGGAACCACATCGATGCGCTGCTGTATTCGCCCAGAGGCATTGCAAAGCTCTGTCGGGTTCAGACAGTCTACCCATGGGCAATACTCACAAAATGCTTTCAACTTCTTGGTGAAGCTCTGCATGGTGAGCCTGTTGACGTTGGCATAATTCGTGTACTCGTTGAATACCACGTCACGCTCGAGATATGTGTCGAGGTGATCGCTCTCCAACGAGAAGTAACCATTTGCCCAGTCTTCAAAGTTCTCGCCCATGTCGGCTTTGTACTTCCGCTGTATGATGTTGTTCATCGGAGGCTGTGGCTTGACGTTCGTCTCCATGACGCTGAGATAGAAGGCGCAACATTGCAGCCAAAAGTTGATGTCGTTGTTCCAGTCCTCCTCCGAATAGTCATAGGCATAAAGCGTCTTTCCGAAGTCATCTCGAATGGAACGAGTTTCGTAGTAATCGTTCGTCTCTGTCTTCTGGTGATACCAGTCAGAGAACACCATGAACAATGATCGTGCCTCTGTGGATGGGTCAAAGTCTGAGGGTACGTAATTGGTGGTAAATGCTATTTTTGGACTGTCGTCAAAGGGTATGGTATAAGAATGGTTGTTCTTTGGGTTGACCGTCATGTCAGAGGTAATATTGTCGTAGAACAGCCCAAGATTGAGGTATCTGTCGCAATCGTCTATGAGCAGTAAGTCGGTATGCTGGCTCACTTGGTCGAAGACGTGCGGATTGTCCATCAGCTTAGGATTTCTGCCAGACAGCTTTACCGTCTTCATCAGGTATGACAGCACCTTGAAGAAGAAACTCTTTCCGCTTCTGCCGTTGCACTCGTCGTTCTCTCCGATTTTGTTGTCCATTGCCATGGGCGCCCAAGCTCTCGTAAAGTCCTTATAGCGGTGCAGCATGTAGCCAAAGGTGAATATCTTATTAATAAGGTTCTGTTTCTGTTCCATGATTTCGAACTGCTCAAGTCCTTCGCCTGCGATCTCGAACGGATGGCTGTTCAGATATGCTATTCTTTCCTCTTCAGGCTTCCCCTCAAACAAGTCTTCCGTTTCTTTCTTCCAGTACAGTCGGCTGGTGTTGATGAGGTAGCCGAAGAAGTGGCTCTTCACGTTCAGTATCTCAATATCGAAGTATGGTGGTCTGTCCTCTTCCACGATGCGCTTTATCCGGAACATACTTTCCGCCTTTTTGAACTTGTGGTCGATTACGTTTTCTTTCCACACAAAGTTGCTGAAGTTGTCAGACTTGCCATCCTTAATCTTGAACCCTCCGTTAACCTCGATGTCGTTGCTCACTTCCACCGTTGCGTTGGGGAAGAAGAAGAATTGGCTCTGTGGCGTGTAGTTGGAGAAGTCGAGCGTGATGCGGTCAAGGCTTTCGAGCGATGCAGGCAGCAGCTTTGATGTTTCCAGCACCAAGTTCACCACCATTACTTCCTCATGCCTGTCGACCACCCACTTTCGCACAAACTCACGAATGTCATTGGCTTTAATCTGCTCGACGATGTTTCCGCTTATCCTTATGAAACGTGAGGTGTCGGAGTTGTCGTCACGGAGGATATAGAAGCCATTTATCTTCAGAAAGTAGTAAAGATAAGCCGTGTTTATCTCTGCTTTCGCCTTGCCCTTGTCGTTGTAGGAAACCGTCCAAAAGCGTGCAGGGTACGCCAACTTCATCAAGTTCTTAAAGTCCTTCTTCTCCGAGCGCAGCTCCATCCAGTCTCGCAAGTCCTTTCGTGATTTTCCTCTGTTGTCGTGGTAGTTCTTGAGCCATTCAGGCAGCCAAAGTGTACGGATGTCGATGTAGGTAAGCGCAAGTTCCTTGCCTTTCCTGATTCCTGTTTCGTCGATGTCGGGAATGTTGTACAGCACTTCCACGTATTTCATAATTTCCTTATACTCCTCGGTGGAAATGTGGTACGTCTCACTGTTGAACCACAACGGATGAAAGCCCATGGAATGGCAGCACAATGCGTCACGCTCGCCAGAACAGATAAAAGCTTCAGACAGTTTCTGTTGCTTGTAGGGTTTGTCATCGTCGTGTGTGCGCTGCCACTCCCTTTCCTCTTCAGCATTAAACTTGTGGTAGGCTTCTTTCAGTTCCGAAAGTCCATTGATGAATCGTTGTGGCTTTTTCCCTGCTGGCGTGTACGAGAAACGAAATCCTTTGTCGCAATTAAGTGGTTCGTACACTTTGTAGAACTTCTCCTCTGGTATATCACCATGCCCCTCGCTTATCAAGCACTCACGCATGAAGATAGGATAATGCTCGTTAGAATGCTTTACCAAAGTCTCACGATTCTTTACGTTAGTTATCCATTTCACAGAATGCCAGTGAAGCGCATCAACGTCAGCCTGCGTTACCTTTGGTCCCAACACCTTCAGTTCTTCTTGAGAGAACTTCTCATTCAATTCAAACGAACGAGAGCCGTCTGGCTCTTCTTGTGTGGCTGCACGCTTACGAATGTCAGGCTTATTGAAAGTATGATTCAGTTCATCTTTTACTCCATACATCGCAGCCAGTTGCAGCAGGGCTTCGTTGAATTGACTTTGGTGCATGCCCTTGTAGTTCATGTAGACAGATATGCCATTCTCTCCCTTGCCGTCGCCGCCAAAATCTGTTACTTGCCAAATCTTTCCGTATCGTTGAGAGTTGAATTCTCTTAGTGATGCAGAAGGCGTACGCTCATCACGAATAGCAAAATGTTTCTTCGTATTCACACATTCTGCCGCTTGCGGATAGCAGTGCAAAATGATGTCAAGCCCACCATGCGTTGCATTTAATATGTCTTCAGGTTTTATCATAATCGTTATTTTTTGCGAAGCTAATTTTTTATCTTTGTCATGGAAAATACACCACTATCAGCTATTTACAAGATTTAACTCGGGTGCATTGATGGTAGGCAAACCATTTATAAATACTAATTTGTTATATGGTGTGGTTATTTCATCAACTTCTATCTTACTTATAGCTTCGCTATCGAAATCTAACCTGTATATGGGAACAAATGCCAATCCGTTGGTGTCGAAAACTACTAACTTCCCATGGTTGCTGCAGATAAACCAATGAACTCTTCCACCTCGCTGCAGCCTTGCATCTAACTTTTTCAACCCTAATTTGTCAATTTTAGGTTCCATTTCAAACAGTCTCATAGAGCAATACCATTAAGTCTACATAATTTTATTATCTCACGAGAAGTCTTCGCACCAAGCTTGTTTTTAACTCGTGTTAGCAAAGACTTCGTTGTACTTCTGTTCTTATGAAGTTGTTGAGAAATCTCGTCTAAGGTGTAGCCTGATAAATAGAGTCTGGTAATATCTCTTTCGCTGATACTCAAACCTATATGATTTTTAGGCTTACAAATAACGTTTTCGTTTTTGCAGATACCCCTCAGAGGACACTGCACTTCTTCAAAGTACAGAATGCCATCTTCAATGTCATTGGTCAAGAGGTCGTTTGCACCAAAATTACACCTAACAAATCTCTCCACCATCTTGAACTTATCACCATTGTACATTTCCGACAAAGCCGTGTAAGCCTTACTATAACGCTTCTGAATGATATTGGCAATATACTCATTCATCTCAACCGAAAACTTGGTTAATCTCCGTTCTTCCTCACCATTTGCGCAGTACATCACCCTGCCGTCTGGTGTGTTGTGAAATTCTACTTTTTCCATGTTTCTTCGTTTATTATATGGTTAATAACAATTTCTTCAACCTTTGAAAAATGAAGTCTACCTGAAAATTTCCCTATTAACGTCGAATAACCTATTCCCAAGTGATAAGTTATGTAATTGAGTAGCTTTCCTTTCTCCTCCTTGCTTAGATTAGTGTAATAATCCTGCAGGGTTACAACGTTCATTTCATTAATGTTTTGCTTGTTCATGCTCGTTTTTATTGTTATATTTGCTGCAAATATAATAATACAAACAATAACTTCCAACTAAAGGAGGATTTATTTTCCTCTTATTGTTGGATTTAACTTTATTTCACATGGCACGTTATTTTAATACACTTCGTCTTGAACGCCTCCAACAACTTATTTCAGAGGCAGGTCTTACAGACCGAGAGTTTTGCAAAAAGCTTTGGGGGGAAAGAACCCATCAAACCTTGAAGTATTTCATCGAAAAGCCCGATCCGAGGATTAGTCGTGTTGTAAGAATTGCGGAGATACTTCACTGTTCTATAGAAGATATTATGCTTGATACTGAAGATTTTACATCAAACGATAGGGTTAAGTATATACAAGAAGATGAGCAAGTTAGCCAACAGGAAGTAACCGCATTAAAATCTGAAATAGAATCTAATCGTGAGCTACTGAAAGAAAAGGACGCTCGAATATCTGATCAAAAAGTATATATCGAACATCTGGTTAAACTCCTCCACAATGATGTTGAAAATGGACAGATTTCGGACAATAAAGAAGCTCAATAATTCCTTTTTCTTGTCTTTTTCCTCCTAAAGTAGGATTTAATTTATATTAACCTCTATCATGTCTCCGCAACTATTACGCTCGGAAGTCCTTTGTACAGGGGATTTCCGAGCGTTTGCAGTAAATAGGTCGGACGAATTTCGGACGATGTTTCGGGTCACATTGGTTGCGTGAGTGAACAATGTAAAAGCATTTCTATTTTAGAAAAGCTCTAATCCTCCAGCAAGAAATAGCAAGATTCGTGAGAATAGAATTCTGCCAGCGTTCGCTCATAGTTGCTTCCGCCTATCGGTTCGTTGTCATTGTCACCTCGGCGGCAGGAAACACCACAGGAGTTGAGACGCGTAAGGTTTTTAAGGGAAAGACGTAATAAAATTTACTTTTATTCGTTCATTCAAAGATGACAAACGAGAATCGCAACAAAACCTATACCCATATCTTAAAATACACTGGTCTGTTTGGCGGTGTACAAGGTCTTGGCATCTTGGTAGGCATTGTTCGCAATAAGTTGGTGGCTCTTCTTCTCGGTGCCGAGGGAATGGGACTGATGTCGCTCTTCAATTCCACAACTAAACTGATTAGCGACTCCACTAATTTTGGATTAAGTATGAGTGCCGTTAGGGAACTGTCTGCAGCTTTCGAACAGCACGATGAGACCAACATGAGACGTTGTATTGACAGTGTGCGACTGTGGAGCATGTTGACGGCTCTGTTGGGTATGGCGGTGTGCATGATGATAAGTCCTATACTCAGTCGGTGGGTTTTTGGTTGGGGCGACCACTCTTTGCATTTTGTTTTGCTGTCGATAGTGGTATTCCTAATGGCAGTGACGGGGGGAGAGTTAGCCGTTTTGAAAGCCTTACGACAACTCAAATCGTTAGCGAAAATCTCTTTTCTCAACATCGTAGGCGCATTAATTACCTCCATTCCATTGTTCTACATCTGGCGTCAGGCCGCTATTGTTCCTTCACTCATCATTGTCGCTTTGACACAAATGCTGCTCACTATTTATTACTCTCATAGACAATACGCTATACATTTTAACTGGAGCAAAACTTTGTTGTTACGGGGAAGTCCTATGCTCAAGATTGGAGTGGCTTTTGTGCTGGCTGGTATTTTGGGAAGCAGTGCCGATTTTCTAATACGTCGTTACCTTAATGTACTGGGATCGGTAGAAACCGTTGGACTGTTTAATGCAGCTTATATGATGACAATGACGTATGCGGGTTTGGTGTTTTCTGCCATGGAAACCGATTTCTTCCCACGCTTGTCGTCTATCAAGCACACAGGTGCGCTGTTGAACGAAACGGTCAACAGTCAGATAGAAGTGTCATTGTTGCTCATTTCGCCTATGTTGGTGGTGTTCATGGTAGGTGTACCGGTGTTGTTGCCGCTGCTGTATAGTCGAGAGTTCGTGTCGCTTCAAGTCATGGTACAGACCTTGGTGCTGGCGATGTATTGGCGAGCTGTTAAACTTCCCATTGCTTATATTCCGTTGGCAAAAGGTAATTCGAGGTTGTACCTCCTCGTAGAGGCTATTTACGATGTTGTCCTGGTGCTGGCTGTTATTGCAGGATTCCACTATTATGAGTTATTAGGCGCAGGAATAGCAATCACCCTGGTTTCAGCATTGGATTTTTTTATGCTATTTTATTTTATGCACACCACCTATCAATATAATATATCTTATTCGGTGTGGCAATATTTAGGCATCCAACTCATGTTTGGCTTGTTCACTTACGGCTTGGTGTTGTCAACCCATGGTTGGGTGTATTGGGGTGGAGGTGCTGTGCTTGTCCTGTTGAGTCTGTGGGTGTCTTTGCGTATATTGAGAAAAAAGACCGACTTGTGGACACGTCTAAAATCACGAGTATGGAAAAAATAGCATCATTTGCCATATTGGTGGCGGTTTATAATGGTAGTGAGTATCTGAAAAGATGCTTAGATTCGTTGCTACAACAAACCCTCAAAGATATTCAAGTGATTTGTATAGACGACGGCTCTACGGACAAATCTTGGGAAATATTACAGTCGTATGCAGCTATAGACCGACGAATTGAGATTCTTCATCTAAGTCAAAACTATGGAGCAGCACATGCCCGCAACGAAGGCGTTCGACATATCAACGCTCGTTACACCACGTTTTTAGATTGCGATGATACGTTTGCGCCCGATGCCTTGGAACAGGCTTTACAGGTTTTTGAAAAGCATCCACAAGTAGACTGTGTGCTTTTCAAGCTCCTCACCCTTGGAAGAGACAATTTAACGGCGCAGGAATATGCCATGGATTTTTTTCAAGAAAGGTCTGGATACGAGGCATTCAAAGACAGCTTGACGTGGAAAATTCATGGCGTTTATGCTGCGAAAACTTCCCTTTTTAAACAATTCCCGTACGATGACACGTGTAAGACCTACAGTGATGACAACAGTACACGACTGCATTATTTGTTTTCTAAGCAAGTGAGTTGTTGTCATGGAGAGTACTACTACCACTATAATCCCCACTCGGCAACACGTGCGATTAGTGGCAGCAGGTTTGATTATCTTCGTGCCAACGAAAGTATGAAGAAGCAGTTGATACAACTTAACGTAAGCGATGATGTTTTAACGATTTATGAAAATGTACGCTGGCTGGTATTGATAGATTTATATTATTTTCATTATTCCTACAGAAAACAGCTTTCTGCCGAGGATTCTGCGATGGGCATGCGTGAACTTCATCGCATATGGAGTGGTATCGAGGTGCACAGGTTATACAAAAGACTAAAGTATAAATTCGGGTATATGCCACTACGCTTTTCTTGGCGGATGTTCAGAATCCAAGAAGAACTCTATTTTACCCTCAGGTCTATTTTTAGAAAAGATATCCAGCAGACTAAGAATCAGTGAAATATCCCAAGCACTGGCATCAAAAGAGCTACCAAATAAGGTCTTCAAAGAATTTTCATATAAATGTTTTGCCAAATTCACATTATATTTATTACCTTTGTGAAGTTTTTAGAGCGCACTATAGTTATATAGATGTTAAGAACAATTCTATAGATTTCCCCTCATTGGGATTTGACAAAGAAAATCGAATATATGAAGCAGATTACAACAATTGGTATTTTAACTTCTGGTGGAGATGCTCCTGGTATGAATGCAGCCATACGTGCGGTAACGCGTGCTGGTATCTGTAACGGTTTTAAGATAAAAGGTATCTATAAAGGTTATGATGGATTGATAAACGATGAAATTAAAGATTTCACGACCGAAAATGTGAGCGGCATCATCATGTCTGGAGGTACTATCTTAAAAACAGCTCGTTCTTTAGAATTTTTAACGCCCGAAGGAAGAAAGAAGGCTTATGAGAATATTCAGAAACATTCTATTGGTGCTTTGGTAGTAATAGGTGGTAATGGATCGTTGCGTGGTGCAATTGAATTTGCAAGCGAATATGACGTCCGTTGTATTGGGCTTCCTGGAACAATTGATAATGACCTCTATGGAACCGATTCTACCATTGGCTACGACACTACACTGAATACCATTGTAGAGTGTGTAGACCGAATTCGGGACACAGCACAGAGCCATGAGCGCATTTTCTTTGTTGAAGTCATGGGGCGTGATGCAGGATTTTTAGCTCAAAATAGTGCCATTGCTTCAGGAGCTGAAGCAGCTATCATCCCTGAAGACAGCACTGATGTAGACCAGTTGGGGCATTTTATGGAACGCGGAATTCGTAAATCTAAGCGTTCTTGCATTGTCATTGTCAGTGAGAGTCCAAAGTGTGGTGCATTGTATTATGCCGATCGTGTGAAAAAAGAGTTCCCTGGTTACGATGTACGCGTATCTATTTTAGGACATCTGCAACGTGGAGGAAGCCCGTCGGCACACGATAGAATCTTAGCCAGCAGGACAGGTGTTGGCGCAGTAGAAGCCATTATGCAAGGACAGCGCAACATTATGATTGGTATTAAAAACAACGAAATAGATTATATACCATTGACTGAGGCTATTCGGAGCGATAAGCCTTTTGACAAGAAGCTCATCAAGGTACTCGACGAACTGAGTATATAAAAAGGTAGCCTAAGGCATGAAGTCTAAAATATGTTAATATAACAAACTGTTCTGTTAATATAATATTTGTACAAGTAAGCAATCAAAGTATTTTTGTATATTTGCACAGCTAAAGTTTTTTTATTTTTAGAAAATAGTTTCATATAAATATAAAAAGTTATGTCACAAGTGAATGGACATATTTCCCAGATTATTGGACCTGTTATTGATGTTTATTTTGATACGAAAGGTCAAGATCCAGAGTCTGTCTTACCCAAAATATACGATGCGCTGATCGTAAAACGTGAAGACGGTAGCGATTTGGTGATTGAAACACAACAGCACATCGGCGAGGACACGGTTCGCTGTGTAGCCATGGATAACACAGACGGCTTGAGACGTGGCTTGGAAGTGATTGCAACAGGTAGTCCGATAACCATGCCATCAGGAGATCAGATTAAAGGTAGAATGATGAATGTGATAGGGGAGGCTATTGATGGAATGGAACAACTGTCGAAGGAGAAACCTTATCCCATTCATAGGCAGCCACCTGTTTTTGAAGATTTATCCACGCATAAGGAAATGTTGGCCACAGGTATCAAAGTGATAGACTTGTTAGAGCCTTATATGAAAGGTGGAAAAATTGGTTTGTTCGGCGGTGCTGGTGTAGGTAAGACCGTCCTCATTATGGAGTTGATTAACAACATTGCGAAAGGACATAATGGCTATTCTGTATTTGCGGGTGTTGGTGAACGAACCCGTGAAGGTAACGACTTGATTCGAGATATGATTGATTCAGGCGTTATCCGCTATGGCGAAAAATTTAAGAAAGCAATGGATGAAGGCAAGTGGGACCTGTCTTTAGTTGACCCAGAAGAACTGCAGAAGTCGCAAGCCACCTTGGTATATGGTCAAATGAACGAACCACCAGGTGCTCGTGCGTCGGTAGCCTTATCAGGTCTGACCGTTGCAGAAGAGTTTCGTGATAGAGGAGTAAATGGAGATGGACAAGGTGGAGATATCATGTTCTTTATTGATAATATCTTCCGTTTTACTCAGGCAGGTTCAGAAGTTTCAGCCTTATTAGGGCGTATGCCTTCTGCTGTAGGATACCAACCGACTTTAGCTTCTGAAATGGGAACGATGCAAGAGCGCATTACTTCTACCAAAAATGGGTCTATTACGTCTGTACAGGCGGTGTATGTTCCTGCGGACGACTTGACAGACCCAGCTCCTGCGACCACTTTTACACACTTGGATGCCACTACTGAACTCAGTAGAAAGATTACGGAGTTGGGTATTTATCCAGCTGTTGATCCATTAGGTTCGACTTCTCGTATTTTGGATCCACTGATTGTGGGTAAAGAGCACTATAACTGTGCACAAAGAGTTAAACAAATTCTTCAGCACTACCAAGAGTTACAGGACATCATCGCTATTTTGGGTATGGACGAGTTGTCCGATGAAGATAAACAGATTGTGAATCGTGCACGTCGTGTACAGCGTTTCCTCTCGCAACCCTTTACTGTTGCAGAGCAGTTTACTGGCTTGAAGGGAGTAATGGTTCCGATAGAAGATACCATTAAAGGATTTAATATGATTCTTGACGGTGAAGTAGATGATCTTCCAGAACAAGCATTCATGAATGTAGGAACAATAGAAGATGCTATTGAAAAAGGCAAGAAGCTGCTCGCAGCAGCCAAAAGCTAACTTATAGAAACTATAAAAGCGACCAACAATAATGCTTCGACTAAAAATTATATCTCCAGAAAAAAGAATCTTTGACGGTGAAGTTAATCGTGTAACTGTGCCAGGAACTCTTGGAGAGTTTGAAATTTTAGTGAATCATGCGCCCATCATCTCTTCTCTTGAGTCTGGAAAGGTGAGCTACGAAATAGCGACAGGCGAGCTTAAGCAGTTAGAAATAGAGAGTGGATTTGTTGAGGTACAAAAGAATGTAATTAGTTTATGTGTTGAACTATAGCCACAAAGGATGAATGATATTAAGCTAATCAAGAGACGCTACATGACACAAAGTTTTTTGCTGTTAACAGCATTAACTTTGATTGGTGTCTTGGTAATGAAAATAGGAAAAGTTGACCATATGGTTACACCACTCATTGTGGGGTTGACTTTTGCCTTGATAATTGAATTGGCTGATATCATAGTGTGGAGTAGGATTGCTCAAAAACAGGCAGACTATCTTCCAACATTCTTCATGGCAGTATCAAGTGTTAGAACGCTTGCAGCAATCGGAGTGATGTTTGTTTTCTTCCTTGTGATGGAGAGAGCGACCATTTTGGTATCATGTCTGACTTTCATGAGTTATTATTTGACTATTTTGATACATCACTCATTGTTCTTCATTGCTAAAAACAAGGCGCAATCAAGTGAAACTAAATGACCCGATAACGTTGAATAAAGGATGAAAAAAATAAGAACGATACTGTTTTGCTTATCTTTATTACTGGCACCTGTACAGTTAATGGCCAGTAATTCAGAGGGGGAGGCATTGAATATTCCGGAGATTGTGTTGGAACATTTGTCCGATTCTTATGAATGGCACATTGCTACTTTTAAGGGTAAGCATCTCAGCTTACCATTGCCTATTATTGTGAAAAGTGAAACGACAGGTGAATGGTATGTGGGTACGGCAAAGAATTTACCAAAACAGTTCTTTTTCGATGAAGAGCATCATGGAAAAATTTACGAACATGTAGGCAACGGAGAAACTGCTCGTCCTATTGATTTAAGTATAACAAAGGTTGTTGTACAAATTTGGATTGTTGTTGTTGTCTTGATTTTGGTATTTTTAAGTTGTGCCAAATGGTATAAGAATGCCGATGAAAAAACGGAAACACCTAAAGGCTTTGTTGGAGTCATGGAGATGTTTGTGATGACGATACATGACGACTTGATTCGTCCCTCTGTAGGAGAAAAGAATTATCAACGTTTTGCGCCCTATCTATTAACGGTATTCTTCTTTATTTTAACTTGTAACCTCATAGGTTTAATTCCTATATTCCCAGGTGGTACCAATATTACGGGAAATATCAACATTACACTGTTCTTAGCTGTTTGTTCGATGATAGCCATCAATTGCTTTGGTTCAAAAGAATATTGGAAAGATATTTTTTGGCCTCACGTACCACTATTCCTAAAAGTACCAGTACCACTGATGCCTGTTATCGAATTATTTGGAGTGTTCACGAAGCCCTTTGCACTGATGATTCGTCTCTTTGCCAATATGATGGCAGGCCATGCTGTGATTCTTAGTTTTACCTGTGTCATCTTCTTAGGTTGGAACATGGGTGTAGGATATGGGTTAGGGTTGAATCTCTTTAGTGCGGTGATGCTTCTTTTCATGAATCTGTTAGAGGTATTAGTCGCCTTTATTCAGGCTTATGTCTTTACGATGCTTAGTGCGGTGTTCATTGGATTAGCACATCCAGAACCAGAAACATCCATATAAACTTTCATAGAATAGATTTCTAAAATTAATAACAAAAAATAAACGAATTATGATGATTTCAACATTATTAGCAGCAGAAGGATTAGCACAGCTTGGCTGTGGAATTGGTGCAGGTATTGCAACAGTCGGTGCAGGTATCGGTATTGGTAGAATTGGTGGTAATGCCATGGATGCCATTGCTCGTCAACCAGAAGCTTCAGGTAAGATTACATCAAACATGATTTTAACATCTGCCTTCATTGAGGGATGTGCGCTCTTCGCAATTGCAGCTTGTGCTTTCCTTATTAAATAATAAACTATAATAGAATGGAGAATTTACCATCAATATTAACTCCTGATCTTGGACTCCTCTTTTGGATGTTCTTGGCTTTCTTGGTGGTCTTTTTTGTACTTTCGAAATACGGTTTTCCTGTCATCATCAATATGGTGGAAAAACGTAAATCCTATATTGACGACAGTCTTCGTAAAGCACATGAGGCCTCTGAACGTTTAGCCAAAATTCAACAAGAAGGAGATGCAATTCTTCATGATGCTCGTGAAAAGCAAGCGGTTATGTTAAAAGAGGCTGCTGCTACTCGAGACTCTATTGTGGAGAAAGCACATGTGAAGGCAAAGGATGAAAGTTCTCGTCTAATCAGTGAAGCACGAACAGAAATAGACATTGAGAAACAAAATGTCATTCGAGATATTCGTTCTCAGGTCGCTGAACTTTCTGTTCAAATAGCAGAAAAGGTTATTCGTGAAGAACTTGCTTCCAAAGATAGCCAGATGGAGTTGATTAACAAGTTACTGAATGATATATCGGTTGAAAAGAACCAAGCATAGAAGATAAGATGAACACAGGCGTAATATCTGTTAGATATGCTCGTGCATTGCTCAAATGTGCACTTGAAAAGCATGTAGAGGACAACGTATTTCAAGAGATGCTGGCACTCAGTCACAGCTATGCTCACATCTCTGATTTGAGGCAAACGATTGACAATCCCATGCTGCATCAAGATAAGAAGCAGGAACTGATTGAGTTGGCTTGTGGAACAAATCCCACACAGCTAACGAAAGATTTTATTCGTTTGGTGTTAAGTGCAGGACGAGAAAATATCTTGCAATACATTTTCACATCTTATATTACTTTGTATCGTCAACAGAAGCATATCATTAGCGGAAAATTGATTACTGCTACAGCTGTTACAGAAGATATCGAAAAGCGAATGGAAGCGGTGGTTCATAGCCAATCGAAGGGAACAATTAATTTCCAGTCAGAAGTAAATCCAGATATCATAGGCGGTTTCATCCTTGAATACGATTCGTATAGGATGGATGCCAGTGTACAAACAAAGCTTAACAAAATTCTGAAACAGCTAAAAAAATAATTTAAACAAAGCATAAAATGTCAGATAAAATAAAACCAAGTGAAGTATCAGAAGTACTACTTCAGCAGTTGAAAGGCATTCAAACAGATTTGAAATTTGAAGAAGTAGGTACTGTTCTCAATGTAGGAGATGGTGTTGCCAGACTTTACGGATTGAGAAATGCTGAGGCCAATGAATTGTTGGAGTTTGAAAACGGCACGATGGCCATTGTGATGAACTTGGAGGAAGACAATGTAGGGTGCATCCTCTTAGGTCCTACATCCGGCATTAAGGAAGGTATGACAGCAAAACGTACCCACCGTATTGCCTCTATTCGTGTAAACGATTCTATGCTTGGACGCGTTATCAATCCACTGGGAGAGGCTATTGATGGGTTGGGAGAGCTTGATTTGACCGAAAGTTTCGAGATGCCTTTAGAGAGAAAGGCTCCTGGTGTTATTTATAGACAACCTGTAAAAGAACCACTCCAGACGGGTATTAAAGCCGTTGACTCAATGATTCCTATTGGACGTGGACAGAGAGAGCTGATTGTTGGTGACAGACAAACAGGAAAAACAGCCATTGCACTGGATACAATTATCAACCAAAAGAGTTTTTACGAGGAAGGAAAGCCTGTATATTGTGTCTATGTAGCGATAGGGCAAAAGGCATCCACTGTTGCCAATCTCGTTCAAATACTTAAAGAACACGGGGCTTTACCTTATACTATAGTAGTATCAGCTACAGCTGCTGACCCTGCAGCAATGCAATATTATGCGCCATTTGCAGGAGCTGCTATCGGTGAATACTTCCGCGATCGTGGCGAATCTGCATTGGTGGTATATGATGACCTTTCTAAACAAGCCGTTGCCTACCGTGAAATCTCATTGATATTGCGTCGCCCTTCAGGACGTGAAGCTTATCCAGGAGATGTGTTCTATCTTCACTCACGCTTATTGGAAAGAGCTGCTCGTATCAATGACCAGCAAGAAGTTGCTGAAATGATGAACGATCTGCCAGAATCTCTGAAGGGACATGTCAAGGGAGGTGGTTCGCTGACGGCACTGCCTATTATAGAAACACAGGCTGGTGACGTTTCTGCTTACATTCCAACCAACGTCATTTCGATTACCGACGGACAGATTTATTTGGAAAGTAACCTGTTTAACCAAGGATTCCGACCTGCTATTAATGTAGGAATTTCGGTTTCTCGTGTGGGTGGTAGTGCTCAAATCAAGAGTATGAAGAAAGTGGCAGGAACATTGAAGATTGACATGGCGCAATACAGAGAGTTAGAGGCTTTCTCTAAATTCTCAAGTGATATGGATTCTGTCACTGCAATGACATTGGATAGAGGTCGTAAAAACAACCAACTTTTGATACAGCCGCAGTATAGTCCCATGCCTATAGGCGAGCAAGTTGCCATTATGTACTGTGGTGTAAATGGCTTATTTGCTGATGTTCCAATTGATAGCGTTCGTGAATGTCAAGACACTTTCTTGGAAACAATGAGGACAAAATATGCCGATGTTTTGAAAACTTTAGCCTCAGGTCAATTAACAGACGAAGCCATTGAAACGATAAAATCGACAATGGCTGATGTGACTGCACAGTATCAAGCTTCATAATTATGCCATCACTCAAAGAAATTAAAACCCGCATTGCCAGTGTAAAGAACACAAGGAAGATTACGAGTGCCATGAAAATGGTTTCGTCAAGTAAGCTTCATCATGCGCAAATTCAAATAGAGAACATGCTTCCATACGAAAATATGTTGGAACATATTCTTAAATCATTCTTGGCTTCGACACCCGAAAATGATACCATTTTTGATAAAAAGCGTTCAGAAATTAAAAGAGTTGCTTTGGTTGTTTTTGCATCGAATAGCAGTTTGTGCGGTAGTTTTAATGGCAATGTTCTGAAACTCATGATGCAGGTTATCGAAGAGTATCGCCACTTGGGAAAAGATAATATTGTAATCTATCCCATTGGTAGGAAAGTTTTTGATAAAGTAAAGAAGTTAGGATTTACACCTGCAGGAAACTTTAATCATTTGGCGGACAAACCGAATGCCCACGAGTGTCAAAAGGTAGCTCGTGATATCACAAAGAAGTTTGCGCAAGGTGAGCTTGATCAAGTAGAGATCATTTATCATCACTTCAAGAGTGCTGGAACACAAATTCTAAAACGCAAGACATTCTTACCCATTGATTTAAGTACAGAGGTGGGTGTGGATAATGATCGTGACTTGTCTTCGGATCTTGCAACCGCTAAAGCGCAAGAATACTTGCGAAAGAATAAAAAGACAGCGAGCAAGAAGGCTGCAGAAGAAGCAAAGCCATTGAATGATGATTTTATTGTTGAGCCAGATATTAGAACTGTGTTAAGTTCATTAATTCCCAAGCAGTTGCATCTCATGTTTTATACCGCCTTGTTAGATAGTGTTGCCAGTGAACATGCTGCCCGAATGGTGGCGATGCAAACAGCAACAGACAATGCTGATGAGTTGCTAAGCTCCTTAAACTTACAGTTGAATAAGAGTAGACAGCAAGCGATTACCAATGAGTTGCTTGATATTGTTGGTGGCTCGATAAATAATTAATTATCAATAGGAGAGAGGTAATGAGTGCGTGGGGGAAGCACCTACTCCTGTTTTAGATTTCCCATAAAGATCATATCAGACTGAATAGCAAAGTAAGATATGGTCTTTTTTTATGCCTTCCTTCGCAGCATGCCCGAGATGGAAGACTTATGGTTGATGATATTGTGAGTTTTCAACTGGTAATACATTAAGTAACAGCAATTTGCAACCATGTACTTAAAAGCGAACAAAGAAGGCTTATCAATCTATTGAAAAGATTGGAACAGCAGAAGAACTCAAAAACGGAAATCGTATCCTTTTGCTATATCCAAGAAGCGGAAGATGAGGGATTCAAACCCCCGATACCCAAAAAGGGTATACCGGATTTCGAGTCCAGCGCATTCGGTCACTCTGCCAATCTTCCTAATTTGCCTTGCAAAAGTAAACATAATTCTGCAATCTCCAAAATTTTAGACCATTTAATTCTTTGGGAACAATTCAACGTCAACGCACAGCTATGTTTGTATGGATAAGAATAAACGTCCTCCAACATCCCCTCAAAAACTTATTTTCTTTTTGGTTTTGTCTTTGTGCCACACGATAATAACAAGGTTTTTTGTTAGTTAAGGGCTGGTTCTATAAATTACCACCGCATATAGTCATTAAAATTTTATGAAATACGTTTTGTTATCTTTTGGCTTCTTTTTTGTTCAAAATGTAAGATTGTTCAGTCGTGTAGCTCGCTACACTCCTTCACGCTCTTGCATTTTGACCTCAAAAATAAGCTCAAAATCTAACAAAGCTAATTTATAGAACCAGCCTAAAATCTTTGGTTATTTTCAGAAAATATTTTACAACGCCCCTTGCATAGCTGCGATATTTTCAACTACCTTCCTCCTTCGTTCAAAATATTGAAATTATGAGCAATTTTCATAAAGTGTTGTATTTCAATATGATATATAAATTTTGAAGAAATTCGGCTCCTCAGATAGTCTTTTTTTTCTTGAAATACATCACTTCAATACGACTATTAACATGCTTCAAGCACTTTAAGTCGTGTTATTAGTGCCCTTATAACATGTTTCCAATCGCCTTAACTCAATGCTATAGGACAGAAAACAAGTTTTCTTGGCCGTTTTTGTGCATAATAGCATAGAATTTGTGGCTTGATTTTTTCTATTTTGTCTTTTTTCAACGCTCATTTTATTGTCATTTTTTAGGACAAATTACACAAATAAAAAACTGATAAAAAATAAGAAAAAGCAGAAATTTTCGTGTCTCTTATATTCGTCAAAAAAGATGAGAAGTTTACAAATCGTTTGGGATTTTCTACCGAGTTCATTAAAATCTTGGCACCCGTTGTAAGTGCGTATAGCAATTGTGTGGCTACCAATATGAATCCTTTTAGTCCTCAAAATTAGTAAACAAACAGCAAACTGAAAAAGAAGATATAAGTTTGTTAATGATAAGTTTTTTTGTTACCTTTGCGCTCTAAATAACAAAACATATCTAATAAAGTATATTTATGGGTAAAAGATTTGCCGAACATCAAGGTTTGAATTTGAAGAAAACTAACGAAGAGATATTGGCGAAATGGGAAAAGAACGACATTTTTCATCGCTCTATCAAAGAAAGGGAAGGCTGTCCACAATTTATATTTTTTGAAGGTCCTCCCTCGGCAAATGGACACCCTGGTATTCATCACGTGTTGGCACGTGCGATTAAAGATACTTTCAATAGATACAAGACGATGCAGGGGTTTCATGTCTTGCGCAAAGCAGGATGGGATACTCATGGACTGCCTGTTGAGTTAGGCGTTGAGAAAGAGTTGGGCATTACTAAAAAGGATATCGACAACAAAGCATCTGAACACTACATCTCTGTTGAAGATTACAACAGAAAATGTCGGGAAAACGTCATGAAATTCACGGAGGAATGGCGTCGCTTGACTGAAGAAATGGGCTATTTCGTAGATTTAGACCACCCATATATCACTTATGATAATAAATATATAGAAACCCTTTGGTGGCTTCTAAAACAATTATATAACCAAGGTCTATTATACAAAGGTTATACCATACAACCCTATTCACCTGCTGCTGGAACGGGATTGAGTTCACACGAACTTAATCAGCCCGGATGTTATCGTGATGTGAAAGATACGACTGTCACAGGTCTGTTCAAACTTACTCCTGATAGTGTGGCACAGTTGGATGAGGCGCAAGACTTAAATTCATGGGGAGATACCTATTTCATCGCATGGACTACCACGCCATGGACGCTTCCTTCTAATACAGCACTGTGTGTGGGTCCAAAGTTCGATTATGTTTCGATACAGACTTACAATCCATATTCAGCCCAGCCAATAAACATCATCATGGCGTACGAAAGAGTGAGTGCATATCTTTCCGCAGAGGGTGAAGTGGCAAGGGATGTCGACTTGCCTGCTTTTAGTAAGGGAGACAAAGTAGTACCCTACAAGATTATCAATCACCACAAAGGAGAGGAACTTGAAGGACTTCATTACGAGCAACTGATGCCTTGGGTAAAACCCACGGAAAAGGTGGACAGCAATGCTGCACCATTCATCACCAAGTATGCTCAGGCTCATCCCGACAAAGTATTTGTGGCAGAAAATAACAAAGATCACTTTGTTGAAATGGAAAGTGAAGCTTTCAGAGTGATTCTTGGCGATTATGTTACCACTGATGATGGAACAGGTATCGTACATATCGCACCTACTTTTGGTGCAGATGATGCTAAAGTGGCAAAAGATGCACATATACCAGCACTTTATCTCATCAATAAAAAGGGGGAAACTCGCCCGATGGTCGATCTTCAAGGAAAATATTACAACCTTGTAGAGCTGGATCAAAATTTTGTGGATAAATGTGTTGATGTTGTCGAATACCACAAGCATGAAGGTGACTATGTAAAGAATGCTTACGATCCTCAATTTAATCCAAATGGAATTTGGGATGTAAAAGCTTCGGAAAAAGCTGATGATTTAAACATCGTGATGTCATTGGAAATGAAAATGGAAGGCTCTGCCTACAAGATAGAGAAACATGTACATAACTATCCTCACTGTTGGCGAACCGATAAACCTATCTTATATTATCCGTTGGACAGCTGGTTTATCAAGGATACTGCGAAGAAAGAGCGTATGGTAGAACTCAATAATACCATACGTTGGCAACCAGAGTCAACAGGAACAGGAAGATTTGGCAACTGGTTAGAGAGCCTGAACGACTGGAATTTGAGTCGTAGTCGTTTTTGGGGAACGCCTTTGCCAATTTGGCGAGATGATGAAAAAGGGGAGAAGTGTATAGGTAGCTTAGTCGAATTGTACGATGAAATAGAGAAAAGTGTTGCTGCAGGACAAATGAGTTCAAATCCAATGAAGGAAAAAGGATTTGTGCCAGGTGATTTCTCTAAAGAAAATTATGATAAGGTAGATTTGCATCGTCCCTATGTCGATCAGATAGTACTTGTCAATCACGAGGGGAAACCAATGTATCGCCAATCAGACTTGATAGATGTGTGGTTTGATAGTGGTTCTATGCCTTATGCCCAATTACACTATCCGTTTGAAGGAGAAATGGCTTTAGGACTTTCCTTGAAGAATGCAGAAGGACAGACACTGACAGGCGAGGACGCTCGTCAAGCGATGGTACAAAGTAATTATATAGGTACACCGATTCCACCAGCTTTCTTCCCCGCAGACTTCATTAACGAGGGCGTGGATCAAACGCGTGGGTGGTTTTTTACGCTCCATGCCATTGCCACCATGGTATTTGATTCCGTAGCTTTTAAGAATGTGATTTCAACAGGTTTGGTTCTTGATGCCAAAGGCAATAAGATGAGCAAACATTTGGGGAATGTCAAGAATCCGTTTGATATGATTGAACGGTATGGAGCTGATGCTGTTCGGTTCTATATGATGACAAACTCAAGTCCATGGGATAATCTGAAATTTGATGAAGAAGGAGTAGATGAAGTTCGCAGGAAGTTCTTTGGTACACTCTACAATACTTATTCATTCTTCGCACTATATGCAAATGTCGATGATTTTCAACCGACAGGTTGTTTTGATAAGACAAAGTTAAAAGATGCGCCAGAAATTGATAGATGGATTATTTCGAAATTGCATTCTCTCATCAAAGGAGTTGAAGATGATTTGAATAACTTTGACCCAACTCGAGCTGGGAGATTGATAGATACCTTTGTGAATGACGACTTAAGTAACTGGTATGTACGCCTTAATCGCAAACGGTTCTGGGGTAAAGAAATGAGTGAAGATAAGTTGTCTGCCTATAATACCCTGTATGAGTGCTTATTGACCATTAGCAAACTTGCTGCACCGTTTATACCTTTCTTTGCAGATCAACTGTATGCAGATTTGGGTGGAACCTTAGCAAGTGTCCACTTGGATAAATTCCCCAAAGTAGACCAGTCGCTCATTGATGAGGACTTGGAAGCAAGAATGGAGATTGCGCAGAAGCTAACCAGTATGGTTTTGGCACTACGAAGAAAAGTAAATATCAAAGTGCGACAACCACTCCAGCAAATTATGATTCCTGCTACAAGCGAAGAACAAAAACGCAGAATTGAAGCAGTTGCCGACTTGGTGAAAAATGAAGTGAACATCAAAGAAGTGAATTTTATTGAGGGTCAAGGAATGCTTGTCAAAAAAATAAAGTGTAATTTCCGCACCATGGGAAAGAAGTTTGGCAAGCTCATGAAAGGTATTGCGAACTATATGAATAATGTTTCACAAGATGATATTGCAATGCTTGAAAAGAACGGTCAGCTAACTTTCTCTATAGACCAGCAAGAGGTAACCGTTAGTCGGGAGGATGTTGAGATAGTGAGTGAAGACATTCCAGGGTGGCTGGTTGCTAATGAGGGAAACCTAACCGTTGCTTTAGAGGTTGAATTAACTCCAGCATTGAAGAAAGAAGGAATAGCTCGTGAACTCATCAATCGTATTCAAAACTTACGAAAAGAAAACAATTTTGAAATTACCGACAGGATTGATGTGATCATTTCACCAAATGAAAACAGTGATGCTGCAATTCAAGATTACAGTGATTACATCAAAAGTCAAGTTCTTGCTAATCAAATTAAAATCAACGAGAACGATGGAGTAGAGACTGATTTTGATGATTTCCAACTTCATATCCTCATTGAAAAAAAGAATGTAATATAAAAGAGAATAGAGTTTGAAGAACTCAATTGATTAATTAGATAGATAAAATTTATCTGTATGGAACAGAAGAAACGTTATAGCGATGCGGAACTTGAAGAGTTCCAGGCTATTATAAACGAGAAATTAGCTTTGGCTCGTAGAGATTATACCAGCATGATGAAGCAAATCATGAATGAAGATGGTAATGACACTGATGATACGTCTCCTACCTATAAAGCATTGGAAGAAGGAAGCACGACACAGTCTAAAGAAGACTTGGTTCAGATGGCGGCTCGTCAACAAAAATTCATTCAAGGTTTGGAAGCAGCATTGGTTCGAATAAAGAATAAAACCTACGGAATTGATCGTATCACGGGCGAGTTGATTCCAAAAGAACGTTTAAGAGTGGTACCTCATGCTACTTTAAGCGTTGCATCTAAGAATGCAAGGAAACATTAATATTTTCTCTATTGCATTCTAATTAACTCACGGAGTATGAAAAGATACATCACAGACGGAAAGCTGGCTGCCATTATTGTCGTATTGATACTGTTGATAGACCAAATCATAAAGATAGCGGTCAAAACCAATATGGCGTTGGATGATTCCATTCGGATTACCAATTGGTTCTATATTCGATTTATAGAAAATAACGGAATGGCTTATGGTATAACCTTTATCAACAAATTAGTCTTGAGCCTATTCAGATTAGTTGCTATTGGCGTGATTATCTTCTATATGACCAAACTCTTGAAGCGACCACATACGAAGGGGTATATCATCTGTCTTTCTATGATTCTTGCAGGGGCTATGGGAAATATTATCGACTCTATGTTCTATGGGTTAATCTTCACACCTTCAACTCCTTATCAAGTTGCAGAGCTTGTTCCTTTTGGTTCGGGATACTCGTCTTTCTTACATGGTAAGGTGGTAGATATGTTTTATTTCCCTCTTATTGTGTCTACATGGCCTAATTGGGTTCCCCACTTCGGAGGACAAGACTTTATTTTCTTTTCTCCAATTTTTAATTTTGCCGATGCTTGCATCAGTGTTGGGGTGATAATCCTCTTGCTTTTTTATCGCAAAGACTTAGAGCATATTGGCAGTACCATTCAAGATAAAGAAACATCGATTAGCAAAAATGAGTAAGAAACTTCTTACATATTGTTTATGTTCGATATTCTATTTGCTGGCATTGATATCGTGTAAGCCCTCTGTTCCGAAACAATACATTCAAGAGGATAAAATGGAGGATATTTTATACGATTACCACTTGGCAGATGCGATGTACAAAGCAAATTATGAAGATGCTTCTTTAATGTTAAAATACAAGGCTGCTGTCTTAAAAAAGCATGGTGTTTCAGAAGCTGAATTTGATTCGTCGATGGTTTATTATACGCGTCACACCCGACTCCTGCAACATATTTACGAATCTTTATCAAATAGAATGAGTAAAGATGCTCTATCTTTGGGTGCTTCAGCAAGCCAAATCAATAGATATCAATTGAACTCTGCAAGCGGAGACACTGCTAATGTTTGGCGTGATAATCGGTCAATGGTTCTCAGTCCTTACAGACCTTTTAATGTAAGTTCTTACACTATTCAGGCAGATTCAACATTTAAGCCTGGCGATCGACTTTTTCTTAATTTCGATGCTCAGTTCATTTATCAAGATGGTACACGTGATGCGGTGGCTATTATGGCAGTAAAATTCAAAAATGACAGTGTGGCTACTCAAACTCTTTATGTATCAACGCCGAACCACTATACTACGCAAATTTCAGATGACAATAATGTTGGCATTAAAGAAATACGGGGTTATTTCTTATTGAATAATAACAATCCAGCAGATGCTTATAGTACAACATTCAAGCTCATGATATTGACCAACATCTCTTTGGTGAAAATACATGTACAAAAGAAAAAGACAAAGCAGCAATCTGATTCACTAAATGTGGATAGCACGCTCATGCATGACTCTCTGAGAGCTGCACCGAATCGAGGAATGCAACCAAAAAGGAGAGAGGTTGACGCTTCTCGTCCAGTACAAAGTGTGTCTCAATAATAAATTATAATCATCAAAAAATACTTAAACTTTATATCTATGAAAAGAACGAAGCAAATTTTTCAAATCCATGAGCATCTAACACGGGCTATCGCTTTTATAGCTTTATTCGTCGCTCTCCTTTTTAGTTCTCAAACAACAAAGGCGTGTACCAACTTTATTATTGGTAAAAATGCTTCTGTAGATGGTTCTGTCATTTGTACGTACAATGCCGATGACTATGGACTATTTATCGGACTTAATCATTTTCCTGCAGGAAAGCATCAAGCAGGTACAATGCGTGATATTTATGATTGGGATTCCAATGTTTATCATGGACAGATACCAGAAGCAGCCGAAACCTATAACGTGATTGGAAATATAAATGAATACCAAGTAACCATAGGCGAAACAACTTATGGAGGTCGTGAAGAAATGGTGGATACAACAGGTATTATTGATTATGGTTCACTGATTTACATTGCGTTGCAAAGATCTAAGACCGCCAGAGAAGCGATTCGTATCATGACAACTCTGACTAATCAATATGGATATAATAGTGAAGGGGAAACTTTCACCATTTGTGATCCAAATGAGGCTTGGATTATGGAGATGATGGGCAAAGGTCCTGGAAGCAAAGGTACCGTATGGGTAGCGATACGTATTCCCGATAATGCGGTGTGCGGTCATGCCAACCAAAGTAGAATTGGTAAATTTAATATGAAGGACAAGAAGAATGTTCTCTACTCTAAAGATGTTGTTGAGTTTGCAAGAAAGAAAGGTTGGTACACTGGTAAAGATGCAGATTTCTCATGGAAGGAAGCTTATGCAAAACCTGATTTCTCTGGACGTCGGTTTTGTGATGCGCGAGTTTGGAGCTTCTTCAATCACTTTCAAGATATGTCCAAGTATTTGCCATGGGCGTTAGGTAAAGATCCAAATGCTGAAGATATGCCGCTTTGGATTATCCCTGAAAAGAAAGTAAGTATTCAAGATGTACAGGTTTGCATGCGCGATCACTATGAAGGAACGCCCTTGGCAATAGATAGTGTTGATATTGGGGGAGGTATTTGGCAAATGCCATATCGTCCAACACCACTAAAGTATAAAGTTGGTGAGCAGACCTATTTTAATGAAAGACCAACATCCACCCAGCAGTCAGGATTTACGTTCGTAAGTCAGATGAGAAGTTGGTTGCCTCGTGAAATAGGAGGATTGCTCTGGTTTGGCAATGACGATGGAAATATGATAGCATATACACCTATTTATTGTGGAAACACATCGCAGCCTGAATGCTATCATACGCCGGGAGCAGATGCTGTAACATTTTCTGATAAAAATGCCTATTGGGTATGTAATTGGGTAAGCAATATGGTTTATCCTCGCTATCAGCAAATGTTTCCAGATGTGAAGGCAGTCCGTGATTCGTTAGAATTGTCATATTTCAAAAAACAGCATGAGGTGGAAGAAGAAGCTTTGCGTCTGTATAAAAACAACAAGGCAGAAGCAATCCAGTATCTCAACCAATATTCTAATGAGACAGCCCAACAGATGCTAAATCGTTGGAAACAATTAGCTATCTTCTTAATCGTGAAATACAATGATATGGCTGTTAAACCTGTGAAGAACGGACAATTCACGAGAACCAAAACTGGATTAGGCTCACGAGTAAAGCGTCCTGGCTTCCCCGCTTCTTATGCCAAAGAAATAGTTAGACGGACTGGCGATAAATATTTAGTTCCCTCGGAAAAATAGCATTTATAAGATAGAACTCTATATGCAACTAAACGAGTAGGAGATAAATACCAATAGTGTATTTATCTCCTACTCGTTAGATTTCTTATCCTAAATACTTCATGAGGATTTTTGCATTACCACTGTCACGGAGCTTGGCAATACTCTTTTCTCTAATTTGTCGAACACGTTCACGGGTTAACCCTAATTGATCGCCAATTTCTTCGAGTCCTTTTTCGTGACATCCGATACCGAAACATTCTTTAATAATGGTAATTTCGCGGTCTTTCAGCACCTTATTTAATACGGTGTTAAGCTCTTGTGCCATTGATTCATGGTCAACCTGTCTGTCCGTTCTACTGTCATCTCCACTTGGCATGACATCCAACATGGTGTTATCTTCACCGTCTTGAAATGGCGCATCAATGCTTACGTGATGCCCGTCTGCCATCATACTCTGTCCAATCTTCTCTTCGTCGATGTTTGTTGCATCAGATAATTCTGTGATAGAAGGGCGTCTATGATGTTCTTGTTCGAATCGGTTGATTTCGTGATTAATCTTATTAAGTGAGCCTACTTGATTCAATGGAAGTCTCACAATGCGACTTTGTTCCGCAATGGCTTGCAGAATGCTTTGTCGAATCCACCAAACAGCGTACGAAATAAACTTGAAACCACGTGTCTCATCAAACTTTTGAGCGGCTTTAATAAGTCCTATATTGCCTTCATCAATTAAGTCTGTCAGGGTAAGTCCTTGATGTTGGTATTGTTTTGCTACAGAAACGACGAATCTTAAGTTGGCTGTAACAAGCTTATCTTTCGCTCTTTCGCCTTCTGGACCGCCCTTTTTAATCTTTTGAGCGAGTTCTATTTCTTCGTCGATAGAAATCAAAGGGGCACGACCAATCTCCACTAAATACTTATCTAATGCTTCACTTGAACGATTGGTAATACTCTTCTGAATTTTTAATTGTCTCATCTTTGATATCCTTACTTCTAACTTTTGATTACAATATATTTATACACGCACGAAAAATGTGTGCAGAAAATCTGTACAAAGGTAAGGAAAAATATCGAGAATAACGAATGGTATCGCCTGTAAAATCTTTAAATAATTATAAAAAGAACTGTCATCTGGTAAATATAATAGCGATGTTGTTCCGAATGGCTGCTTTTGCTGACCATTTCATCTATCTGTTATTCTTTGATGTGGATAAGTGAGTTAGTGAGAATAGCCGCTAATCCACCAGTTGTAATACCAGAGGAAAATATATTCCGAATGGTCTCAGGCATTTGATTAAGAATGTCAGGTACCATTTCAACACTTAATCCTAAGGAAAAACTAATCGCCATAACAAGTATGGCTTTTCGGTTAATTTTGGTAGCGGCAATAATCTTAATGCCTGCTGCGGCAACAGTACCAAACATCAAGAGGGTAGCACCTCCTAAAACAGGAGCAGGAATTAAAGAGAAAACAATGCCTACTGCAGGGAACAGCCCCAGCAATATTAAGGCTCCTGCAATGTAATAACCCACATATCTACTTGCTATTCCTGTGAGTTGAATCATGCCATTGTTTTGGGCAAAAATGGAATTTGGGAATGAATTAAATATGGCAGCCAACATTGAGTTAAAGCCATCAGCAAGAATACCACCAGCGGCTCGCTTTTCAAACGTACGCCCTTGAATGGGTTCGCCCGAGATAAGGGAGTTTGCAGTGATGTCACCATAGGCTTCAATCGCTGTGATGAGATATACCAACCCTAAGGAGATGATCGCCGAAATGTCAAATCTAAAACCATATTTGAACGGTATGGGAATATTGAACCCACCATAATCCTGTGTCGCATCGAGTGGTATCATATTTAAGAAATACGCTACAACGCAGCCAATGGCTAATCCCAAAACGATAGAACTCATTCTTAAGATTTTGTTTGACGAACGATTAAAGAAAATGATGGTAAACAAAACCAATGCAGCCAACCCCAAATTCATTAACGAGCCAAAGGTTCCGTTAGCTTCTGCCGCTGCTCCGCCACCACAAGCGTTAATGCCTGCCTTGATGAGAGACATACCTATGAGCGTAACCACAATTCCAGAAACCAGCGGTGTAACAATCTTTTGAGTGTATTTCAAAATTCGACTGACAAACATTTCCACCACAGAAGCAAACATACAAGCTGTGAATATGTAGGCTAATGCTAATTCTGTATTTATTTTTCCACCAATCATGCCTAACATGCCAGCACCAATAATGGGGCCAATAAATGAAAAGCTTGTTCCTTGAATGCAAAGCAGTCCTGTTCCTATCGGACCTATGCGATGACATTGTATAAAGGTGGCAACGCCAGAAACAAATAATGACATAGATACAAGAAAGCCTGTTGTATGAAGGTCAAAGCTCAGTGCATTCGAAATGATTAAAGGGGGTGTGATAATTGCCACAAAAATAGCCAAAAGATGTTGCAGTGCTGCAAACAAGGCTTCTCTAAGTTGCGGCTTATCATGCAGACCATAAATTAAATCGGTTTGATGATGAAGGATAGGTTCTTGTGGTTTTGTTGAAGTCGTCATTTGTCGCTGGTGTTGTGAGTTAATCAATTCCTTTCAATTTGATTTTACAGTCATCAAGTGATTCAATCATCGCCAATGATTCGCATCTAACGCCTGTCGTTTCAATCACTTCACGACCATGTTGAAAAGTCTTCTCAATAATGAACCCCATGCCTACCAATTCTGCTCCTGCTTGTTGACAAAGGTCAATGATTCCTTTTGCTGCATTGCCGTAAGCAAGGAAGTCATCAATAAAAACAACCTTGTCTTGTGGGGTAAGGTAGTCTTTGCTAATAACTACATTATATTCCCGTTGCTTGGTAAATGAGAATACTGTAGTGGATAAGATGTTGTCCATAGTCGAAGCTTTCTTTTTCTTCGCAAATACAACAGGAAGATCCAACAAGAGTCCCATTACAATGGCGGGTGCAATACCTGAAGCTTCGATGGTTAATATTTTATTGATTTCAGTAGAACTGTATCTTTTTATAAACTCAATGGCAATGGCTTTCATTAAGTTGGGATCCATTTGGTGATTGATAAACTTGTCTACTTTTAGAATCCCACCAGAATAACAACGCCCGTCTTTCAAGATACGGTCAATTAATGTTTTCATTTGAGCTGCATTTTTGTAATGCGTGCAAAGTTACTAAAAAGATGCAAGAGCTAAGCAAAAATGCTTAGTATTTTGCATGGATAATGCACAACTTTTTTATTTAAGGTAGGGTAGCTTATCGTAAAAAATAATCTTTTTTCTTTTGTTTCAGTACCGTGTCTAACGAATAAATCGCATCACATTGCTTAACTCGTTCGCTGTAACAATAATTTCGCATCAATAAAAGAGTTGCGTTTTTCCTTGTTATTTTTACTTGGAACATCAGACGTTTTTGTCCTGTAATTTTACCAAAAAACGGCCATCTAAAATCTTCAAAATAGAAAAATTTAATAGGCAAAGGACAGACAAAAATGCGTTGATTTTACCAAAATAAGCGTCTTTTCAAGTTAGAACATTGACTTAACAGCCTTAGAAACACTCATTAGAGGTGTTATTTACATGACATAACAGCCTTAAAGCATGCAAATTGCAGGCTTATCTTAATGCTTTAGCCGCTAAAAAACGGTAAAAAAAGGAGTGAAAATAAATTCGTTATTCGTAACATATTCAATATCAACGAATTATAAAAGTCGCTCATTTTTAGCGTATTTGCGACCAACAATGCCGTTGGATGTTTTCACGCGAGTTATGAGAGGCACTTTGTAAAGAAAATTCAGCATTTATTTTCTTCGAACAAGGCAGTGCATTACCAATTTTATCAACGCGATTATATGATTGGATTTCATTGAAGGATAATGACTATAACAGAAGCCAAAAGCAGATTGTTCTTTACAATACCCCCCCTTCTTTGGCGAAATCTGCAGTTTCTTTGGTGTGAAATAACAGATACAAACATTTGCGATGTAAATAAAAATAATTATCTTTGCAAACTGAACAAATACACTTCATATTGAACGCTCTGCGGGCTTGAACAACCCTACAGTGGAGGTGAAAAGTGGAGATAATACCTTATATCGCTTGTTAGTATCAACTGACAAGGAGAGGAGGGTGTCTCTATTTTTCTAACCCCTTTGGAGGAGCATTCATGGGTGTGTTGATGTTTAGATACAGGTTTTTTCTTGTGCGATGAGTGATACGTTTTTCTCGCTATCAAGTTATTTTTTTTCTGTTTATTGAAATCCTGAATCGCTCACTTAGTTCAACATGAGATGAAATCTCACCTATAATATTCATGCTTTATTTTTATAATTTATGACAAATCGCAAAGTGGCTCTTATTACTGGTATTACCGGACAAGATGGAAGTTATCTTGCAGAGTTTTTGATTGACAAGGGATATGATGTACATGGTCTTCTTCGCCGTAGTTCATCTTTCAACACAGGACGTATAGAACATTTGTATTTAGATGAATGGGTGCGGGATATGAAACAGTCTCGCTTGGTGAATTTGCACTGGGCTGACATGACCGATTCGTCCTCTCTCATTCGTATCATTGGTGAGATTAAACCTACCGAAATTTATAATCTTGCAGCACAGAGTCATGTCAAAGTGAGTTTTGATGTGCCCGAATATACGGCAGATACGGATGCTATAGGGGTGCTCAGATTGTTGGAAGCTGTGCGTATTTGCGGCCTAGAAAAGAGTTGTCGTATCTACCAAGCCAGCACTTCCGAACTTTTTGGAAAAGTTCAAGAGGTGCCACAGAAAGAAACCACGCCCTTCTATCCACGTTCGCCCTATGCCGTGGCGAAGTTGTATGGCTTTTGGATTATGAAGAATTATCGCGAGAGTTACGGCATGTACTGCTGCAACGGCATTTTGTTCAATCATGAAAGCGAGCGTAGGGGCGAGAATTTTGTGACCCGCAAGATTACCTTGGCAGCGGCACGTATAGCGCATGGCTTGCAAGACAAGCTGTATTTAGGCAACTTGGATGCTCGGCGCGACTGGGGTTATGCGCCCGATTATGTGCAATGTATGTGGTTAATGTTGCAGCAAGACGAGCCAGATGATTTCGTCATTGCCACAGGCGAATATTATAGTGTGCGCGATTTCGCCACCTTGGCATTCCATCATGCGGGCATTGAGCTTGAGTGGAAGGACAAGGGCATAGACGAAAAAGGCATTGACAAGGCTACTGGTAAGGTACTTGTGGAGGTAGATCCTAAATATTTCCGTCCCGCAGATGTCGAACAATTGCTCGGTGATCCAACAAAGGCGAAAGAACAGTTAGGCTGGAATCCTCGCCAAACCAGCTTTGAAGAGTTGGTGAAGAAGATGACAGAGTATGATTTGAAGAATGTGAAATAATAGAGAATAACCCGTTGGCGGAATTAAAATAATAGATAAATTTATATGAAAGAAAAGTTGTACATACAAGAATTTATTTGTAACTTAGTGTTGCTCAATACATT
>QWCH01002620.1_pt1 | contig 30509 bp, 12 predicted proteins | sample 1972671 | NCBI WGS metagenome assembly QWCH01 (sample SAMN09866713, study PRJNA288562) | Human gut metagenome isolate term3_stool, whole genome shotgun sequencing... | isolation source: gut | host: Homo sapiens | place: USA: California
GCTGTTGCTGTGAATTTCTTGTTGTTTTCTGTTACTGTATAATCTTTTGGATTATTTGCTGTTTGTCCTGACCATGTTGCTGGTTTTTTGTATCCGTTTGCTTCGTCTACTGTTGCTTGTGGGAAGTCTGCATCTACAAGAGCTGTGCCGGATTTTACGGTCATGGTCTTGTTGGCAGGATCAAGGGCTGTGACTCCTGTTCCTTTTTCAAAGGATACTTGAACGGCATCAGCTGGTTTTGGTTTGTCTTTGTTGTCATCGTTGTTTTCTGTTTTCTTTGCCCATACATATAGTTTTTGGTTTTCTACTTCTATGAATGATCCGTCTTCAAATGTTACTTTGATTTTTCCGGCTGTTGGGTTTAGATTTTCTTGGTCTGTTGTTCTTGATGACATGTCTGCAAATGTTGTTTTTGCATTGTCTAGATATCCTTGGATTTCTGTTTTCTTTGCAGTATCTGTTACGCTTGTTGCTACTTGTACGCCTTTCTTCCAGAAATCTTTTGCGTTTACATCTGTTCCTACAAATACTCCAAAGTCTTTGTTTTCTAATCCACCTGCTTTTCTGCTACTGCTGTTGCTGTAGTTGGAACTGCTGGTGTCCATGGATTTTTTTTGTCTTGGGCATATTCTTTTGTTTTTGTGCCTACAAGTTTTGTTCCTGTTGTTGATAATTTCTTGATTTCATCTTGTAGAGTTTTATTATCATATTTAACGCCTTGTTTTACGTCGATATATGATAATCGCGTTCCTGCATATAAACCAGCATTGTGTTTACCTGTGATGCCGCCTTGTTTATTTTCGTTTGCATCGAATGTTAAACGAAAATATCCTTTAGCTACGTCTACTGGTTCATTTGAATTTGGCTTTGTTGGCGGTATGACTACATCTTTTTGATATGCCATTAAGATTGTTGCAATGTCTTTTGGGTTTGGTTTTGATATATCAAGTTTATACTCTTTTCCACCAATTGTTACTGTTCCTTCATCGCCTTGTCCACCAACTTTATAAGTTAAGCCATTTTCTGCTGCGTTTAGTTCGTCTTCGTCGATTTTTTCGGCGTCTTCTCTCATGTTGATTTGTCCTGAGGCTTTTGGAAGTGCGATTGCAACACCACCTGTTAATTCATCTGCTGTCACATTTGGCATTGTGTCACTAGCTGATGGTAAGTCTGCTGGGTCTGTTAATTCTCTTCCATATGGGTCAACATATTTTACATCGGCTCTTGATTCTGCAAGTTCTGTAAGCGTTACTTTAAATGTAAATCCGCCACTATAACCTTCTCCAGTTTCTGGTATGAATTGTACACGAATTTTAATATCTCTGTCATATTCTGACTGTAGAACTGCGTTCCCTTTTAAGGTTCCATTTACTGGCCAGTCAACGTTGAATTCACGTGTACCAGCTTTTGTTATTGGACCAATTGTTTTTTCGTGTGACTTTCCATCAATAGTTTTCCATTTAGCAATTAATTTGAATTCACTATTTGGAAGTGCGGTCCAATCAAAATCACCACCATTAAGTCCGTTGGTTATTAATTCAATTTTTGTGTCATTTTGTCCTGCTCCTTGAGCTTCAAAGTCATAAGCACTTACATCTAGTCCATCATCTGTAGTATAAGCTCTTTCTCTAGTGCTTTTATTTTGTGGTATCTCAAAGGCAAATTCAAGTTTATTTCCTTTCTTAACCCCTTTTAGTTCTTCGGTTTTTTCTTTTGGTAAGCTTGATGCAGCTACTGGAATTATATCTGCAAAGCAAGAAAAAATCATCACGAATGCAAGTAGGAGCGAAAGAAATTTCTTATTAAGTTTCATGTTACCTCCAATCTGTGGTGGAGGAGCAAGGCTCCTCCTCCAACATATTAATTTTTTCTATATTATTAAATGTCTAATATCATAGGATTAGCTGTGTAAATCTTGCCAGCTTCTTGACAAGTTCCTTTCACTTCAATCTTATCTCCTGGTTGCAATTTGTAATTAGTAAATGGTACCTTTACAAACTCTCCTGCTCTTGCAACTGGTGCATTTTCTGTTAAATCACCAGAACCATCAGCTTTTATAACCCTAAGTGTTACAGTTGAATTATCTCTATCTGCTGTTACTTTAACCCACTTTCTACCAGCTCTATATTGTTTGATTTGAACTTTTAGTTGGTAAGTTTGCTTGTAATTGACTATCTTTTCGGTTTTATTTCCGAATTCATCAACAGCTATAATCTTTATAGTAGGATTGATGTTGTTTTCATCTGTTCCTTTCCTTAAGATTGTGTTAAGTTCTCTTAGTAGATTTTGCTTATCTTCTGTAGTCTTGATTTCAGAAGTAAAAGTCTTTTTATCTCCAGGAGTATATTCTACTTCTATAGTTACTTTTCTTCCTTCAGGAATTTCACCAAGTACTGCTGTAAGATCAATAAATCTTCTAAATTCTTCGTCTTTTGCTTCTACAGGGTTAATTTCTGGACCTACTGCGTCGATCTTGACGAAGTTTCTGCCTGCTACGTCGTTTGTGCCAATGGCATTGTCGCCATCTTTATTGGATGCTGCAGGGATCATATCCGGTTGCTTGGACACGATGCGAATGATGTCATCGTTGGTAACACCGTCGAGGGTGATGGTCTTGGTTTGTCCCAAGGTGTCGGTATTTTCCATGGTTGTCTTACCGACGTCGACCCACTTATTATTGTCCTTATCCCACTTTTGTGCCACGTATTCCGTGCCAGGTGTAGGTTTATTTAGTGTAGGGTTTGGAATGTCGAATTCGACGACAGACTTGCCATTTTGGTTTGGCACTTGCTTCATTCTATCAACTGGTGCAGAAGTGCCCTTTTTGTTAATGGTTCCACGTCCTTCCGGACCGTCGATGTCTGTACCGGCTTTTTCAACCACGTACTTAGCTACAATGTCTTCTCCTGCTTTACCTGTTAAGTTAAGTGGACTAATTACAAGTTTACCTGCATCGTCTCCAGTGCCTTCTTTAGCTGTTATAGTTCCATCTGCTGATTTATAAGAATCATCGTTTTGTTTTTCAAGAACAACTTCAGCACCATCTGCAACGGTAAGTTTAATCTTTTCGATGCCTGCCTTCTTTTCAGCTTCGCCCCAAGTTAGTTTAGCAGTAGTATCTGTATCCCAAACATTGCTAAATGCTGGTTTTGGTATATCAAGAGGTGTTGATGTGTTCCAAATTGTATAACCAACAACTTCATCAGTTCCTTGACGGTCAGCTGTTTCTGCCTTTCTTGATGTTGCAGATGTGTAAGCATCTACTCCTATACTGTAAGCTTGGTTCTTTGCTACTGGGTCGCCATAAGGGTTACCTGCATTTTCGTGTAAGTTCTTTGGTGCATTTGGATCCACAGTGGCAGCAGTGCCTTGCAAACGAAGATAAGTCTTTAAGCCTAAATCGCCCCAGTTAGGTACTTTGAAATTCTTATAGGCATCTTCCATACCTGCAGGTACAACTACTGATACATAAGAAAGTCTTTGTCCTAATTCGTCAAAGCCTGGAACTTTCCATTTTAATGTTGTTTCTGTTCCATCCCATGCTTTAATACCTTCATCGCCTAATGGGTAGTAGTTAGCGTTTTGGTGAACTGTTGGAGTACCATAATTTGTTACTGCTGTTCTTTTTAGTAGACCGATGTTAGCTGCCTTTTTCTTCGAATCATCTACTGTATCCACATACTTACCATGTTCTCCTTGAGCTTTGTCTATGTTCTTATAAGAAGCAACAACATTTACTTCAAAGAATGGTCTGTAGTTAGCATATAGGTGGATGTCTTTTCCTTCTTCTATTGCCTTTTTAATTTCTGTAATTTTCTTGTCAACATCTTGTGGGCTTACTGCTACTGAGTATCCATTTGGAATATAACGTGTATTTTGAACTGTATTTAAATCTTTTAACCATTCAGTCTTTTGAGGGATTCTCTTAGTACCTTTGGCTACTAGACCAGTTGTGATTTCCCCAATTCTTTCATTGTTATTACCTGCTGCGAATTCAGAAGTATTATCGTTAGTGTATCTCTTAGTTGTCCAGCCGATGAAAGAGTTCTTTGGAATATTAAATAATCTAGCCTTTGTGTCAGTAATCTTATCCATGTCAGCTTTTTCACCAGTTACTGGAACTTGTGGAAGCTCTTTAATTATTAAATTACCCTTCATCTTGCTAAGTGTTGCACTAGAAACAGCATCTAGTATCTTATCAGTCTTGTCGACATCAGATATAACTAGAGGTACTGTTATTGTCTTTTCATCTTTAGGATCAGTTGTATTGTTTGAGTGAAGGATTAAGTTAATACCTTCGCCATAAACTGCATATACTGTTCTGTTCTTATCGATTGGAGAATTTGCGTCGAAGATGTAAGTTTCTGGATTTGTTTTGTCATCAACTTTTTGCCAATCAGCTATATCTTTAATAATCTTATTCTTATCTTTTAATTCATTAAATTGTTCAGCAACTGTAACTTTGGTACCATTTTCTACTTTGTCTTCAAGTTTAATAGTTGTCCAACCTAGTAATTTCTTGCCTTGTGGTACATTAATATCGTACTTATCAGGCATTTGTCTTAGTTTTAGTGCTTGTGTTTCTTTAGCAGCTATAGCTGTATCTTTGTTCTTGATGTCGTAGGCTTTACCATCATGGTTAATAACGTTTTGGAAAGTTCTTTCAACTTTTTCTCCATCTATAGTTTCTGTTACTGTTACTGTCTTATTATTTTCATCAACTTTTACATTTTCGCCTTCAAAGCCAGATGCTTTATAATTTGTATTAGCATTACCTGTTTCAATGTCAACAGCATATTCTTTACTTAGTGGAGCAATCTTTTCGATGACATCTTTGTTGTCTTTAGACTTTGCTCCGTTTAAGTCGAAGTTGACTTTTGCCTGTACTTGTTCAACAACTGCTGGTCTTGATTCTTCTGCAAGAATATCGACATTTGTGTTTGTGAAAAGTAGAGGCATATCTCTCTTCAGTTCAGGCATTGTAAATGTTCTTGGTGTTTTGCCATCTTTTTCATTGCCAGGCTTTACTGAGTCAAATTCATAACCTTTTACTTTAACATTGTTTACCACAACGTCTATTCTTGAGTCATCTTTGTTTGAAGTGTTACCCGGCTTTGCAATGATTGTTTGTACTTTTTGATCAGCCTTAGATTTTCTGATATTTACTTCAGCATCTTCGTAGGCTGTACGACCGGTGATGTTTTTATCTCCTAAGAAAATTTCATCAACGTCCGGTTTTTGGAATGTTGTTGTAACAGTTCCTGCTGAGTAAGTTCCTTGCCAGTCAAGAACGATTGGGTTTTTGTCTACTACATAATTAGCTTTATAAAATGTTGGTTCATTCTTGAAGTGTAGAGTTGCTTCTCCACCATCCGGATAGTTACCATATAAATATAGTTCTGTACCGGCTTTTAATGTCATAGCCATGCCTTTTTGTACAGTATATTCATAAGATAAACCTTTTGCTACATTTAGGAAGTTTGAGCCTAGGAACATTTCAGTACCCATACCTCTAATTCCAAGACGCATCTCTCTATTACGTGATTTAGCTGAATTTCCAATCAAGCCAGCACCATAAGCAGTCTTAAAGTCAATCTTGATTTTATCGCCTGCATTAAGTGTTACGTCTTTTGTTAGTGTGAAGGTGTACTTATATTGTCCTGAATCATTATCTGTTATTATTGTGGAGTAGAATGGGAAGTATTGAAGTCCATCATTTCCACCTAACAACTTATCCACTTTAGCTGTATCTACATAGTATCTAACTGTCGTACCTTGACCGTTATTTAAAAGTGATTCAATTCCATCCAGCCAAGAATCAAGTGGTTTATTAGTTGTAATGTTTGTTTTTATACCTGCTTGTGCTTCAGCATCTCTATTGAAATCAGTTGCGGCAACTTGTATGAAACCAAGGTCTGAACCTGGAAGGAAATTGATGTTCTCCTTTAATACGGCAACAGAACCGTCAGCTGTTGGTTCTCCCTTGGCATCCAGCCTGCCGGCTGTTGGAAGTCCATTATTAGATGTTGAGAATATATGTGCTATAGTTCCTGAAGCATCTTTCTCCTTTAGCACATCGAAGAATCTCTTGTCTACCGTTTGTCTATAGCCAAGCTTTCTTCCGTAAAGCTGATTACCAGTGATGGACACCTTATTGTAACGATGCCTTACTTCGATATAGCCCTTTTCCTTGTTATACAATACAGAAGAACCTGCTGCCCTAAAAGCTCTATCCGGGGTTACTGACGCACGAATTTCTCTTAAAAGATTTTGTTCGTAGTTGTGCTTTAAAGGAACGATAGATGAGAAAGTATATGTTGAATAGTTACCTCTACCTGAACCTGCATCCGTATAACAAGCAACTTGTTGCTTGTCCCTAGCCAACATCCTTATTTGAACTAAAGGTTCCTTTTTAAAGGAGTCTACACTTTGTCCCGCCTTTAACACAAGGTTTATAGGCACTTCATTAAGGGCAGCTGTCGTGCCTGTGTTTCCATTCTTTGCGAGGTTTACTTCTTTTACGTTAACTGAGCCCGCATCGGTAATTGTAGTTGTAGCAAAGGGTGTAATCTCTTTGTATGCGAGATCGTCGTGGTACCAACCTTGATCTGATCCGGCTGATACGCCTTTGTAAATACCAGTTTGTGTGTCGTTCCAGTCTACCATGTCGTCAAAGCTATCTTCTAACTTCATTTGCATGATGTCCCAAACACCTGTACCAACCTTATCAAACTTTCTCATAGTAAGTCTGATTACAGTTCTACCATCTGGTCTTATGAAGTAGCCTCCGTAACCTATCATTGGGTTTTTCATTGGTTCAGCTAATGTAGATACTTCACTTAAGTATTGTTTAGCAGCTAGCGGCCAAAAGTTTTTACCCTTTAAATTTTCTTCTGTTACTTGCCAGTCAGTTGTGCCAACGACTGACTTTCCACTCGTATCTGTTGTTGTGAATGTCTCTGCAAAGATATCAAGTGGAAATATTCCTATTAGCATTATTAGCGACAAAAATAATGCCATAAATCTTTTTGTTATTTGTTTGTCGTTCATTTCTTTACCCCTTTCTATAATTTTTTTAGTTGTTAGTTGTTAGTTGTTATTTTTATAATCACCCCTTAATTAAAAACTAGTAATAATTTGAATATTAAGTCATTTATAAGTTAAACTTATCTTTAAGTAAATGACAAATTGTAAAAGCAAGTGTAAGGATAAATAAAAAACTTGCACCAAAAATAAAACAAGCAATCAAGGGTATGCATTAGCATATCCTTGTATGTAAGCAAAAGCTTTCATATGCTTTATTGTTTATTTTGTGCAAGTAAATATACCGCTATAATACCCCCCCCCCGCATGTATTTATTCTTGGATTTTAAGGGTTTTTGTTCTTACTCTTACTTTATTACAAATCCAACATGCGATTTGAGTACCATTACTTGTTAATTTAGTTTTCATAGCCATTATAACACAATCTGCATAATTTTCATATAGTTTTTATTCAATTTATAAGTTACTTTTTGATAATAATAACTTAATAAGAACATATTAAAGTATTAAATAAAAATAAATTTGCTAACATTAACTTTATATGACCTTTTTTATGTGGGTTTTTGGTCAGTTTCTCTTCTTTAGCTCTATTTGTTGCATAGGCTTTTTAGGTATAAAAATAGCGGTCATAAATGACCGCTAAAATTTTTTAATTATTATTCATTTTTTAATTATTATTCTAAGATTTTAGAAACAACGCCTGATGCAACTGTTCTTCCGCCTTCACGTATTGCAAATCTTAATCCTTCATCCATTGCTATTGGTGTTATTAGGGTTACTGTGAATGTTGCATTATCTCCTGGCATTACCATTTCTGTTCCTTCTGGTTACGTCTGTTGTTCTGAAGTAGAATTGTGGTCTGTAGCCGTTAAAGAATGGTGTGTGTCTTCCACCTTCTTCTTTTGTTAGTACGTATACTTCTGCTTCGAATTTTGTGTGGGGATGTATTGAGTTTGGTGCTGCTAATACTTGTCCTCTTTCGATTTCGTTTCTTTGTACTCCTCTTAGTAGGGCTCCGATGTTGTCTCCGGCTTCTGCTTGGTCTAGTTGTTTTTTGAACATTTCTACTCCGGTTACTACTACGGATCTCTTTTCGTTTGTTAGTCCTACGATTTCTACTGTGTCGCCTACTTTTACTGTTCCTCTTTCTACTCTTCCTGTTGCTACTGTTCCTCTTCCTGTGATGGAGAAGATGTCTTCTACTGGCATTAGGAATGGATGGTCTACATCTCTTGCTGGTGTTGGAATGTATTTGTCTACTTCTTCCATTAGTTTTATGATTTTATCTCCCCATTCTCCGTCTGGATCTTCTAGGGCTTTTAGGGCTGAGCCTACTACTATTGGTGTGTTGTCTCCGTCAAAATCATATTCTGATAGTAGATCTCTTACTTCCATTTCTACTAGTTCGATTAGTTCTGGGTCGTCTACTTGGTCTTCTTTGTTTAAGAATACTACGATTTTTGGTACCCCTACTTGTCTTGCTAGTAGGATGTGTTCTCTTGTTTGTGGCATTGGTCCGTCTGCTGCACTTACTACTAGGATTGCTCCGTCCATTTGGGCTGCTCCTGTTATCATGTTCTTTACGTAGTCGGCGTGGCCTGGACAGTCTACGTGTGCGTAGTGACGGTTTGGTGTTTCATATTCTACGTGAGATGTTGAGATTGTGATTCCTCTTTCTCTTTCTTCTGGTGCCTTGTCTATGTGGGCATAGTCTATGAATTCTCCGCTGCCGTATCTCTTATTTAATACTAATGTTATTGCTGCTGTTAGTGTTGTTTTACCGTGGTCAACGTGGCCTATTGTTCCTACGTTAACGTGAGGTTTATTTCTTTCAAATTTTGCTTTTGCCATAATTTTCCTCCTAGCCTATATAGAAATAAAAGATCATTTATCTTTTTTTCTAATATTATTATAAATGATTTTAATTTTTAATGGGATAGAATTTTGTTGCTATCCCCTCAGTTTAATTATATACTTTCTTTTATTAAATCAATTCTTTTCATTGCAAAATTTTTCATAAAGTATGAAACAAAGATTATAGATGAAGTTTCAGATAGAAGATATGACCACCAAACATATTCTATTGGGGCAATTCTGCTAACTATATAGGTATAGGGCAAAATAATTATAATATTTCTTATTACAGCATCTATTAATGTTAATAGGCCGTTTCCCAAGGCTTGAAATACTGAACCTCCCATTATTGATATTCCTGCAAAGATAAAACATAAAGCTATAATTCTAAGCATTGTTATGCCTACTTCTTTCATAGCATCTGATGCAGAAAAAATATCTAAAAGTTCTTCTGGAAATATCCATAATATAGCTGTGCCTAAAATCATCATTATTGTTCCTACAATCATTGTTAGCTTTATTGTTTTTATTATTCTTTTTTTCTTTTCAGCTCCATAATTGTAGGCTATTATTGGAACCATCCCATTTGTTAAGCCAAATATCGGTAAAAATATGAAGGATTGTATTTTATAGTATGCACCCAATGCCGCTATGGCGCTGGTTGAATATATGGATAAAATTTTATTTAAAAAATAAATTGTTGTTGAGGTTACCGATATCATTACGATTGATGGCAGACCTACTTCATATATTTTTTTTATTATTTGTAATCTAGGTCTTATTTTTTTTATCTGTATATCTTTATTGAGTTTAAAATTAAAATATATTCCAAAAAGTGCCCCTATAATTTGCCCCACGACTGTTGCTATGGCGGCTCCCTTTACTCCCATTGCTGGAAAACCGAAATACCCAAAAATAAAGATAGGATCAAATATAATATTTATTAATGCTCCTATGCCTTGAGTAAACATGGTAAGCATTGAGCGTCCTGTGGATTGAAGTAATCTTTCGCAATTGATTTGTATAAAAACCCCCATGGAAAACGCCATTATTGTGGATAAGTATTCCACTCCATAATTTACTATCTCTTGTGAAACATTTTGTGATATATAATAATATCTTGGTAATACAAATGAAAGAATTAGCAATATGATGCCATATAAAATTGATAAAAATATTCCATTTTCTGCAGATAGGTTTGCTTTGTCGAAGTTTTTTTCTCCCAATGACCTAGAAAGCAGAGAATTTGTACCTACTCCTGTGCCTACTGCTATTCCTACCATTATATTTTGAAGAGGAAAGGCTATAGAAACTGCTGTGAAGGCTTCTTCTGAAATTTTTCCTATATAGTAAGAATCAACCATGTTATATAAAGCTTGGATAAGCATTGAAATTATTATTGGAAAAGATACTGTAAAAAGTAGCTTACCTATGGGGTCAATTCCTAATTTATTTTCTTTTATTTTTTCCATAGTTCTCCTTTCTTTATAAACATAACTATTTTACCTTATAAACATTTTTTTTTAAAGTTTTTAAGGATTTATTATAAAGTCTTTATTATAGAAGTTTAGAGAAAATCTTCGAAATTTTTTATTTTGAACAAGTTTAATATTGTAAAAATAGGGTTTTGTAATTATTATATACTTAGTTAGGTTAATTATATGATATTGTTTATTATTTCAAAATTTACTAATAAGATTTATAAAAAGTTAAAAGAATTTTTTACTATTATGTATAATGAAAGTAAAAATCCTTTGACCAAGGATAAAATCATAAAAATGTTTTGCAAATTTTTATTCAATTCAAAAATTAAAAATAATGTCAAAACAAGAATTAATTAATTTTTAAAAAGGGAGATTATTATGATTAAATATTATACTCCACAAGACATGACTTTATGGAGTGGTAGAATTGATGATGAAAATGATTTTTCAGCTTTTAGGTGGCATCAATGGGTTCAAAGAATTGATCTAAATGATGACAGTCTAAAGCCCTTTGATGGAAAGCTCGGTTTTGGAATTTTAGGTTTTGAATCTGATCAGGGTATTGAGCTTAACAAGGGTAGATATGGTGCATCAGCAGGGCCTTTTGCTATAAGAAAAGAGCTAAGCAAACTTCCATGTCAGTTCAACCAAAACACTAAGATTTTTGACTGTGGTAATGTTACAAGTAAATATACAAGCCTTGTTGAAGCGCAAAATGCTTTGGCAGATGCTGTGAAAAAAATCTTATCTTTAAATTTATTTCCTATCCTTTTAGGTGGTGGCCACGAAATTGCTTTCGGTCATTACAAGGGACTTTCAAATTATTTAATGGATAAGGAAAAGAAAAATTTAGGTATTGTTTCTTTTGACGCTCACTTTGATTTAAGACCCTATGACAAAGAAAAGGGCGGAACCAGTGGCACAATGTTTAGGCAAATTGCTGATTTGTGTGAAGAAAGAGGCGATAAGTATAATTATTTTGTAATGGGAATCCAAAAACATTCTAATACACAAAGCCTTTTTGATACTGCAGATGATTTAGGAGCTCATTATATTCTTGCAAAGGATATAATTAATTCTGATATTCATAAAATTGAACAAAAACTTGAAGATTATATTAAAGATCTTGATGAAATTTATATAACTATTTGCTCTGATGTCCTATCTACTGCTTATGCTCCTGGTGTTTCAGCACCTCAACCCTTAGGTCTTGACCCTGAAAAAATTCTTATTCTTTTGAAAAAAGTTTTGCAAAGTGGCAAGGTTTTATCTTTTGATATTGCAGAAGTCAGCCCAAGGTTTGACCATGATAGTATCACTGCAAATATGGCTTCAATTTTAATTTATGCTGTTGTGACGAGCCTTGCTAATCATATCTTCGATTGAGCATTGGTCTAATGATTTTATGAAAATATAATTTTATTCTACAAAAAGGGCTACCTTTTAGGCAGCCCTTTAATATTTAAGTATTATTTATAAGCTTTATTAAATACTTTCTTCATTTTCTTCTTTTAATATTTGATATTGTCCTTCAAGTTGTTGAAGTTGGTAGTTTTCCCAATATTTTAATTCATCATATAGTCTTTTTGCAAAGTCTTTTTTCGCTTTTTCAGAAGCTTTTTTATAAAATTCTATGGAATTATTTTTTAATTTTATTGCTTCTTCAAATATTGAAAGTGCCATTATCCTCTTTTCATCAGAAAATTCTTTCCAATTTATTTTTTCCTCTTCTATAGGTGTTTTATCGACTTCGTCAATATAAATTGATTGACCTTTTAATTTCTTTATCAAACCCTTCAGATAGAGTAAATGTTCATCAGATTGTTTGGCTAGTGAACCAAAAACTTCAGAAGTAATATTTCCCCTTAAAATTTCCTTTGACTTATTATAAAACCTTACCATTATTATTTCATTTTCTAAAGCATGTTCAGCTATGGAAAGATCATCCTTAAAGGTTTCTGAATCTATAGAATCTTTAAAGTCTTCGCTTAATTCTTCAAATTCAAATTTTTCTTTATTATATTTATTTGTTTTGACTTCAGCATTTGATTGTCTTTCAATATGTTTTTCTTTTGCACTTGAGCTTCTTACAGCTCCTGCACCTGTAACTACTGCCTTTTGATAGATTGGTAATAGATCTTTTAAATCATAACCGAAAACTTTTGTAAATGCTTTAACAACTGTTCCAAAGTTTAGGGCTTCTGTTACTTCTAGGAATGCTCCCAACATAATCATATGGCTTGTTTTTTGATATCCCAGTTTTCTTGCAAGTTCTGTTGCGGGAATTTTATAAATATTTATATCATCTCTTTTTGGTATGTAATCTATTATAGTTTCATTTATAAATAAATTGCCACCTTTTTCCAGTTTTTCTACAAGTTTTTCTGAAACATCTCCACTTATTATTATCAAGTCAGATAAATCAGTTTCTAGGCAATTTTCTCCTTCAGATTGAGAATAAATTAAACAAAACTTTGCCATGTTAGGTGATTTTTTTCCATAGTTGGGAAGCCAAATAATATTTTTATCTTCATCCATGCTGCCATAGGCTAGTAATTCTCCCATAGCCATAACGCCAGTACCAGCTAATCCTGTTGCAATAATTTTTCTTTTTTTCATTTTTACCTCCCTAAACATTTTACAAAATTTTCTATACCTACAAATAAAATCTTTATTAAATTTCAGCTTATTATTATATTATCATTATACTTTATAGCTTTTATATTTACAAGATTTTAGCCCTACCCACCAACTTTTAATTTATACATAAAATATTATGAAAAAAATTAAGTTATCATGCATATATTTCCTTTATAATTTATAATTTCAATATAAGTGCTGAATTAGAAATTATAAAAGAGAAGACTCAAAAACACGAGTCTTCTCAATATTTGATATAGCTTTTTGTGAAATAAACTCTCCTCTTTATCTTTCAATTCTTTGGAATTTATCTTTAGTTATGGTAAATCCATCTAAATTGATATTAAAGATTTCATTGCTCATGTCTATTCCATGTGCCCTATAAAGTTTTTTGTCATGCAAGAAAGTATTGCTTGCACATAAAATATCTTCATAAGACCACATCTTGTCATTTATATCCTTATAGTTTACAAGGACTTTGTCATTTCTCTTAATATAAGTTTTATCCAAGACTCTTTCAAAAGCTTTATTTGAAACTGCGGCTACTTCTTGTCTTGGAATAAATTCATCTGCCTTAAAGTCTGCCAGTCCGTCACTATAAATTGCAAGCCAGCCTGCTTGATAAGCTGCTTCAATTTCTGCCATAGCCCAGTGACCTTCTCTTAAATTCATATGATTACCTGAAAGGTCTCTTAATTCTTGGAATCTCTTTAATGTTCCTATCCATTCGGCTCTGGTTATTTTTTCCTGAGGCTTAAAGTTTCCGTCATCATAGCCCTTAAAGACATTAGCTTGAGTTACAATCTTGACTGCTTCCGTGTACCAAGCGTTGCCAATATCTTTGTAAGAAATTTTATAATTCGGATCATATTTATATCCGTCTTCTTTTAGAGCATTGGCAAGAATTTGCGCTGCTTCAGCACGAGTTAAACCATCAAACGGTCTGAATTTTCCTTCAAATCCTTGCATATACCTTACTTCCTTGACAAAAGCATTGTCAGGTACCTTTATTACCTTTTCTACTGGCTTTTCAATATATATTGTTGAGCCACCTGAATAGTTTGGTCTATATTCTGGATAATCTGGATACTTAGGATAATCAGGGTTTGGTTTATCTGGTTCATCTGGTGTCGGAGTTGGAGTTGGAGTTGGAGTCTTGTATTGAGCAACGATGTCCGTATCTTGGTCAAAGCTCATTCTTGTATTACCATCTACCTTATCTATTATCTTACCATCGTTTACCAAGTCATCTTTATTAATTGGTTCTGCTGATCTAAACATAGCTATAGATCTTGTAGCCCAGCCATAGTTTGGATTATTTTGTCCTTTACCTCGTGTTTCAGCTTCCCAATACATAAATTGATAAGCATCTCTACCTTCTGCAATTATTTCTGGAATAATAACAGAAGCATTTTTCCTTACATAGTAAGTCTTTCTTTGTTGGTTCTTAGCCTTAGCAGTAGGAATTAATGTTACCCTTACATAGTCATTATCATTTCTACCTGGATTTGATTTTTTCAAATCATGTTCTGCTTGAGCTACATATTGTGGCTTAGCTCCATTAGTTAAACCTTCATAGATGTTTTTATAAACAACTATTGGAATGTCTATTTCTTTAGTTGAACCATTAACAAAAGTGATTTTTGCCTTAATTGTTTCAGTTCTAGATATTTCTTCACGATCTAGTTTACCATTTTCTTTAAGCTTATCATAAACTTCCCTATTAAAGTCAGTTGTTAATATAGATACTTTTTCAATATCACCTTGAACTTGTGATTTTACTAAAGCTTTTAATTCATCTTCACTAGGAAGATAATTATTAACTCCACTTAAAGATTCAGAAGTGTAGTACATACCTGCATCAACTATTCCAGGTTGACCTATTTTTTCTTCATACTGTGCTGTAATAGTTGTAACTTTAGCCGTGAACTGTCCTGATATGCTTTCAGCCCAAGTTCTTACTGGGTTTTCATCTGATTGCCATCCCTTGAATTCATATTGAATTTCAGGAGAAGTTTGTGTCTTATCAACTTTCTTTCCGCTAGGATTTGTAACTGTAATAGTTACAACTTTTTCTGGGTTTACCCTGAATGTTCTCGTTACATCTTCTGTTGCCTTGTCTGTCGTCTTGACAATAACTGTTACAAAGTTATCTGGCACAGGTGGTTCTTCTCCAGGAAGTTTCTCAACTACATTTCCTGTTACATTGTAATTGACTTTAATGTCTTTCACTTCTCCATTTGGATAAGTTACTAAAATTGTAGCTGTATTGCCACCTACCTTACTAGTATCAGGTTCGCCGCCTTGAAATGCAAATTTTGTTCCTGGTGGAAGATTGTATTTGTTATTAGGGTCATTGTCATCATAAACATTCTTTATGAAGTCCTTTGGCTCTGGCTTTGAGTATTGTGAGAACAAAGGATTATATTTTCCTTCCGGTGGAATATTTTCCACATTTTCGTAATTTGCAATTATAGTAGATTCTTTTGCAAAGCTTGTAGTAATGCTATTAGCAACTACTTTGTACTCTACAACTGGGTCGCTATCTTTTAATGTCCACTTAGTAAATTTATTTGGTTTTGTAACTTTACCTTCTACTATATCTTTACCTATAGGGTCGTAGATGCCATCAAGTTTCACTTCTGTATTTGGTTTTACCCAGAAGATTTTCTTGTTATTAGTATTGTCTGTCGCAGCATCTGTTGGGTCAACTGTAACTTTGATATAGCTATCCGGTACAGGTGGCTTAACATTTGCCTTTTGTTCAACTACATTGTCAACTACTAGTACAGGTACTTTAACTATAGTAGTTTTTCCGTTTGGATATTTAACTTCTACCTTTGCAGTTGTATTGCCAGCTTTGTCTACCTTAGGTTGTCCGTCAGCTGTATAAGCAAAAGTTGTTCCTTTAGGTAAATCACCAGGATTCTTTATTAAGTCTTTAGCTTCAGGTGTATCATTTATCGCTGTAACTACCTTATCCTTAGCTAATGGTAGTGGCATAATATTGCCTAATGTCACACTATACTTAGCTGTGATATCAGTATCTTGGATAAACTTGTCGCTAACGGTTGATCCTTTCCAGGAATTGATTTTACCTCTAGTTACTGTCCATCCTGTAAAAGTATAGTCGTAAGATACTTCATTTGCGTCTTTAACTTTTGTTCCAGTTGGTTCTTCAGTAATTTTAACTTTCTTCAATGGATTTACAAAGTAAACTTTGTCAGCCTTTGTTTCATCTGTTGCCTTATCTGTTGGGATAAATTTAACGGTTACATAGCCATTTGGTAACTTTGTATTATCATCTATCTTTTTAATTACATCAGGACGTTCTGCAAAGTTAAATACAAATTCTGTATCCTTATTGAAAGTGTCATTTAGCTTTTTGCTATCGCTGTTTTTCCAAGTTCCGCCTTCTGCTGTGTAGCCAGTATTTGGATTCTTGGTAATAGCATTTGCTGAGTCTGTTATGTCTACAGTCTTTTCAGGATTTACATAGTAAACTGTCTTTCCTGCTAATGATCCGTTAGCATCTGCCTTAAATGTTACTGTGATATAGCCATATGGCTTATCGCTTCCATCAGTCTTTTCTTGTGGAAGGATGTCAGATTTTTGCTTATACTCTGCTGTAATAGTTGTTGTGTCTTCTTTGAACTTTTGTTTTAATGCTTTGTCCCATTTGCTAAATTCATATCCAACACTTGGCTTCACATCTGGAGCAGGTACTGTTACTTCTTTATTAGGATTTACATAGTAAACTGTTTTTCCACTTAAGTTACCATGAACGCCCCTGTCAAACATTACTTTGACATAGCCAGCCGGTTTATCAGCACCATCAGTTCTTTCTTGAGGGATTACATCGCCCTTTGCATTGTAAAGAGCTTTGATTGTATATCCATCGCTGTATTGGATACTCTTGTCGATTTGTGTATCCCATCCAGCAAAGTCAAATCCTGTGTTAGGTGTAACTTTTGGTGCCTTGTCTTTTAATACATGTGCTTTATTTGGATTTACATAGTAAACTGCTTGTCCTGTAAGTTTTCCATTTTCTTCTGCACTAAATGTTACTGTTATATATCCTTCTGGTTTTTCTGTTTCATCATTCTTTGTCTTTGGAATAACATCGTCAATTTCTTTGTATTGAGCAATAACTGTAAGATCGCTTAATATTTCTTTTGTGTCAGCAAAATTCCAGCCAGTAAACTTATATCCTGTTTCTGCTGTAACTTTTGGTTTTTTTAAATCAGCAATAGTTTTATTTGCCTTTGGATTTACATAGTAAACTTCTTGTCCACTTAATGTTCCGTGTTCTCCCTTTTCAAAAGTAACTGTTATATATCCATCTGGTTTAGCATTTGGCTTACCTTTGTCATCTGTTGAAGGAATAATGTCTTCAAGTTTCTTGAAATTACCCTTAACTGTTGTGTTATCTGTGTACATCTTAGCTGTCGTCGTATCTTGATCCCACTTTTCAAATTCATAGCCTGTTTCAGATAGAGTTTTTGGTTGTGAAACTGTTACATCTTTAGCTGGATTTACATAGTAAACTGTAACTTCGTCTTTTCCAATTTGTCCGCCTTGTCCTTCAATTTCAAAGGTAACTGTCTTGTACCCAGCTGGTTGTTTGTTTTCTGTTCCATCTGGATTTGTCTTTGGAATAACATCCTTCAAACCGTTAAAGAATCCTGTAATTGTTGTTACATCATCTGTGTAAACTTTCGGTCTTGTTGCATCTTTATCCCAGGCACCAAATTCAAAACCTGTTTTGGCCTTTGTTGTTGGTGGGTTAATGGTTACATATTCAGTTGGGTTTACATAGAATTTTGTATTGCCTTCAAGTGAACCCTTAGCTGTGTCTGCATCATTAACCTTAAATACAACTTCCTTGTAGCCTTCTGGCTTAGTGTTTGGTGTTCCATTTTCGTCTTTTTCTGGAATAACTGTTCCAAGCTTAGTAGATTTTGCAGTTACAAGGACGTCTGTTGTGATTGTATCTGTATCTGCTTTATCCCACTCTTTAAAGGCATATCCAGTTTTAACATCGCAAGTTGGCTTAGTTAATTGAGCAAGTGTAATAGCATCCTTCTTAACATAGTAGGCTTTTTGCTCTTTTAATTTTAATCCGTCATCAGCTGCGAATGTTACTCTTACATAAGAGTCATCCGGTCTTGTTGTAGGATTATCAACTGGATTATACTCGATGATTTTCTTATCAACATCCCATTGAGCAATGGCTGTAGTATCTTCTTTTAAGTTGATTTGATCGCCAGCTTGATGTATTTCAGTGCCAATCTTCCAGCCTTTGAAGTTTGCGTCTTTCTTAGCAAGATTGCCCTTGCCTGCAAGTCTGACATCTGTGTTATAATCAACGGTTAATACAGGAGGTACAGTTCCTGTAGCTCCATTTGCATCATAAGTTAATTTTACTTCTTTTGGCTTAAACATTGCTATATGAACCCTACCTCTAGTGATAGGTGTTTCAGTGTCAATATCTGCACGCCATTGGTCGAAGATATATTTATCAGGATCATTTGGAGTAGTGCTTGGTATTGCTAATTGATTAGCTTTAGGTATAGCACCATCGGCTAGCTTAGCAAGTTTAATACCCTTCTTTGGATTTACAAAGTAAACTATTTCATTTTCATTAGCTTTTGGATTAGTTTTATCTTCGTATGCTTTATTGCCTGTTATTGTACCTCTTCCATCAGTTTCAAAGATTATTACTACATAGCCATCTGGGGCTGTATCCTTTGGTCCTGCTTTGATTATATTTGGAAGTTGCGTATACTTAGCTGTTACTTTTGTATCCTTATCAATAACAGTTGTAAAGTCTGTATCCCAACCGTCATGCTTGTACGTTGGACTTGGTACGACAGTAATTGTAGGATTAATGTCATTTATCGTTTTCTTGGCCTTTGGATTGACATAGAATGTTGTTTGTCCATCTAATACGCCGTGATCTCCCTTTAGGAAGTTAACTGTTACATAGCCTTCCGGTTTGGCATTCACTGTGCCGTCAGGATTCTTAGACGGAATTATATCAACTAGCTTTTTGAATTTTCCTTTAACAGTTGTTACAGGTTCACTATATGATCTTGCTGTTGTAGTGTCTATACTCCACTCTTCAAATTCATAGCCTGTATTTGCTGTCGTCTTTGGTGGTTGTATTGTAACATCTTTAGCTGGATTTACAAAGTAAGTTGTAGTTTGACCGTCTTCAATCTTGCCGGCTTGTGATGGATCAATCACAAATTTAACTGTAACAAAGCCTTGTGGTTTTTGCGAATCATCAGGTTTTGTCTTTGGAATTACATCGCCTTTTGTATTAAACTTTGCAGTTATAATTGTGTCTTTAGTGTAGTTTATATTGTTTGCCAATATAAAATCTTCACCATCACTTTCCCATGTTGAAAACTCATAGGAAGTATTTGGAACTGGTGTTGGTGGAGTAAGATTTACATACTTAGCAGGGTTTACATAGTAAACTTTTTCTGTTATATCTGAACTCTTTTCTTGGATTTTACCATTCTTTCCTGCTACGAACTTAACTTCTACATATCCATCTGGTTTTTTATTTGGAGTGCCGTCATCTTTAAGAGCCGGAACTACATCATCAAGAGCCTCATATTGTGCAACTACAAAAGTATAATCCTCTATAACTGTAGAATCTTCTACATCCCAAGCATTTGGATCATCCTTTTGCTTCCAACCTACATCAGGTATTACTTTAGGCTTTTTTAAATCTCCTATAGTCTTGCCTGCCTTTGGATTGACATAATATAAGATTTGTCCGTCCAACTTATTGGCGTGGTCTCCTCCGATGAATAAAACAGCTACATAATCTATCGGTTGCAAGTTCGGTGTTCCATCGTCATTAGTTGCCGGTATGATGTCTTTAAGTTTAGTAAAGCTACCATAGATAGTTGTGTTAGTTGTATATTGCCTTTGGTCTGCAGGTTTAATTATTTGGTCAGTAGGGTTAGGTCCCTCTCTCCATTTATCAAACACATATCCTGTTCCAGCTACTGTCTTAGGAGCTTTTAGTGAAACTTGTCTTGTCGGGTCTACATAGTAAGTTGTGATTTCATTGTCCGCAATCTTACCGTCTGTGCCAGTTACTTTAAATGTAACTTCTACATAGCCAGCTGGTTTTGTTGAGCCCTTTAGTTTTGGATACACTGCTTCCTTTTGGTTGAACATTGCAGTTATAGTTGTATCTTGTTTATAGTTTACAAAGTTTGCTAGACTAAAATCACTTTGAGACTTATCGCTCTTCCATGTGCTAAAATCATAACCTGTATTGCCCTCTGGTGTAGGTGCTGGTAAGTTTACATACTTATTTGGATTTACATAGTAAACTTTTTCGTTTATCTTATTGCCATTTTCTTTTATTACACCATTATCTCCTGCTTTGAAAGTTACCTTTACATAGCCAGGGTGAGTTACTGTATCAAAATCAGCTAATACTTTAGCTTTTGCAGTTACAAGTACATCTTGGTCTGCGATTTCAAGGCTATCTTCCTTATCCCACTTATCAAACTCGTAACCAGTTTCTTTACTGTATTTTGGTTTTACAAGTTCTGCATTTCCAAGTGTGATATTTGCATTTTTCTTTACATAGTAGGCTTTTTGCTCTGTTAAGCTTATTCCATCATCTGTTGCAAAGCTTACTCTTACATATCCTTCTGGTCTTGACATTGGGTCAGTAGCACTTGGGTCGTAAGGAATTATATTTTTTGCACTTGTATAAGTTGCAGTGATTACTGTTGTTGCATCAGTAAACTTCTGAGGTGTTTTTGGATTGTAAACTGCTCCATCAGCATTTGCTCCCATCTTCCATTCTTTGAATGTATAGTATTGAGCGCCTTCTGGATTTGCAATTGGAATTGTTACATCCTTCTTAGGATTTACATAGAAAATCTTTTCTGTATTATCTTTTGCCTTGTCTGTTGGGACGAATTTTACTTGAACATATCCATCTGGTTTTTCTGTTCCATTTTCTGCCGGAATGACATCAGAATCTTTTTCATAGTAAATCTTAATTGTTGCCTTGTTGCTTAGGGCATAATTTGAATTTGCTGGATTTAGTTCAATTCTGTTGAACTTGTAGCCTGTAAATTTAGGTGCTGAATCTTTTGTAAATACATCAGATGGAATTGCTTCATCTAATGTTCCGCCTTTTTCTGTAGGATATTCAACTCCGTCAATCTTAAATTCATCAGCAATAGGCTTGCCATTTAAGTCAAGGTATTTAACAAGAGCACTTGCCTTGCCATAGTTGGCATAGAAAATTTCCGGTACATAACCGTTATCAGGGTCTGCTTCCCAATCCCAGCCTTTGAATTTAATTTCGTAAGCATCGGCAACTGCTGACCCCTTATTTGCCTTGTCTTGCCATTCTATGAATTTTTCATTTGCCTTACTTGGCTTTCCATATTTTTCTTCTACTTCTTCTCTAACTTCAGCGAAAGTTACTTTTTCAACAGTAACGTTGTCTCCATCAAAGTATACATAGACAGTTTTTTTATCTTTAGGTGCTGATCCAAATTCACCTGTATTAGCATCAAAGATAACTGGGAAGTAAACATTTGATTCTGATTTGTCATCTGTTGTTACTTTTTTAAAGTATTGGTAAGTGATTGTAGCAGTTGCAGGGTCTGTATAATTTGCAGGTTTTTTATCTAAAATTACACTGCTTATAATATAGCCTTTAAATTTAGGTGCTGCCGCTTTTGCTGCGGTTTGAGTGCTTGTATCAAAATATGGATCTGGAACATTGTCACCAAGCTTGCCAATTTTTTCTGTAGGGTAATCTACTCCATCTATATGGTACTTAAGGTCAATTTCTTTTTTATTTTCGTCAACATATTTAATCCTAACTTTGCCTTGGCCATATTGGGCTATAATTGTAGAATCTTCTGCAAATTGGTGTCTTTCACTTAGTTTATAACCAGTACCATCACCTGTTGCACCATCTGCCTTCATTGTCCATCCCGTAAAGTCTTCTTTTACACCTTCAGGGTCTTTGCCTGGTATTAGAACCTTAGCATCTGGATTGACATAATAGAAATATTTTTGTGGGTCTTTCGCCTTTGTAGTTGGGTCAAGAGTTACCTTTACATAGTTAGCTGGAACGTAGTCTGGCTTACCTGTCTTTGTCTTTGCTTGGTAGATGTTCTTGATAACCTTAACTGGTACAGTAAGTGTTTGAACTTCCCCATTTGCAAAGGTAACTTTTACCTTTATATTTTCAATTCTACTTGCTTTACCGTCATCGTCTTTTTCTTGTAGCTTTTCATATAGGGCAGTCTTTAATGCGTCATCATTTGCATAAGGCTCACCTGCATCATCTACTATAGTAACTTTATCGTTATCGCCTAAAGCTTTGGCCTCACCATTTTTTACTTGAATAGCTGCTTTAATTTTATCGTCTGTAAGTTCGCTACTTATAAAGTCGTTAACCCAATTGTTCTTACTATCTTTATATGATTCATGGGCTACAAGCTCACTTGTTTGTGAGAGTCTTGGACTGATAACTGTATCTTTTGTAAACTTGTGACGTTTTCCAAAGTCGAACTTGCCGTTTGCTTTACCCTCATCATTTTGGGCATCTTGATCAGCTGTCCAATTAATAAGAGCTGCTGTTCCATTTGAGTCGTTCGAAATTTCTACCCAAGCATTAGGATTTACATAGTAAACCTTATCGTCTTTGTTTGTAAAGTCTTTGTTTGGTTTAATCGTAACCTTAATATATCTGTTTTCTGTATTGTCTTTTAAAATGTCTTTCAAGCCACCGTCTTTAGCTTCTTTCTTTTCAGCTTCCTTTAAGAATAGCGGTTTGTCGCCGGCCTTGTTAAGGGCTTCGTAAACATTTTTGTAAACTGTAATTGGTATAGTAAGCTCTTGTGGGTCTTTTCCGTCTGTGAAAGTAACTTTAGCCTTGACATTCACTGTGCGAACGAGCTCGTCCTTGTCGGCTTTGTTTTTTTCATTTACTAAATTATAAACTTGCTCATCAGTTGTTAATTCAGTATTATTTTCATCATATAATTTTATTACTGCTCCAGCTGGAAGATCTTTTTTCTCGCCTTTTTCCATCCAGACTAATTGTTTCTTTAAGTCTTCAATCTTTGGAGCAAAGTCATTTGTCCACTTGTTGTCAGGGTCTTTAAAGGCTTCTGTTCTTACTATGCCGGATGCAGATAGGCCTGACCATTCGAAGTAGGCTGTAAATGTGTGGGCTTCCTTGATAATTGTGTTGTCATTTAATAGTGGTTTGTTGTCCCACTTAATAAATTTCTTTCCAGTTTCCGGTGTGATATAGTGTTTGTCTTTATCTGCAGTTTCACCCTCTGCTAACTCTTTTGGAACTGGTAATAATTGTGATTGAAGTCCCTTAATTACATCATAGTGAAGTTCTGTAATATCATTACCCTTATCGTCTTTACCAAAGGATCCACCCTTGTCTGCCTTGAAAGTTACTCTTACATAACCTTCCGGTGTCTTGCCATCTTTTGGAACTTCAATTACTCTTACGTCCTTATAATAGAAAGTAATTTCATCCTTGCCTGTGCCGTTGATGCCTAAGAATGCATTTGTTTCTTCATTTACATCGAAGAAGAGTTGTTGTTGTGGTGCGCTTACAAGTTTCCAACCAGGTATTGGTCTATAGTTTCTTGCATCGAAGTGACGGTTACCATTGGAAACTTTTTCTTGGTCAATGATCTTTCCGTTTTCTAGATCATCTTTAAATCTTTCATCTATATAGTTGACCTTGTAGTCACGAGTTCTAAAGGGTCTGTAGAAGAAGTGGAAGACATTGTCTTTTGCTTTAGGATTGTCTTTCATTTTGCTTGAATCGTTAGGATCAGGAATCTTTTCCGGCTCTACTTTAAAAGTTTGGAAGTAGGTGTTATTAGCCTTTACTCTTTCATTATATTTTTCGTATAATGTTTTTAAGTCGCCAGTTAATTTTTCTTCAAGCTCTTTGTGAGTTGCCAAGATATATTCTTCATTTTGCTTGTCTCCACTTGCAGCAACAAGGTAGCCTGTACGCTTGTTGTGCAAAGTCTCAGGTATGGTTTTTATTTCTTTACTTAAATCCAAGCTCATAATGTGATGTATTACATCTACATCTACTCTGTCGTTTGGTACCCAAATCGCCTTTAGATATACTGGTGCTACAACGTCGTTACCGAAGGAGTATAATTCTGGAACCTTATAAGTTTCTCTATAAGAGTTGTCTATTTCGTTAGTATAATCGCCTTTGTTATCCTTCTTATAGTGGATTACTTCCCAACCCATAAAGTCGTAGCCCTTCCTTGTAGGCTTTGGTGGCTCTACAAGTCTTTGTCTTTGAATAACTGTAAAGACTTGCTTGTCGCCATCATTTGCTTCTTTTTTAGCATAGGTATTTTTTTCTTCTTGACCTATGTCGCCTTCTTGTATTGTCTTGCGTTTTTGAGTTACTTTTTTTTCGTCAATTGAGCTTAGATTTCCGCCGTTCGGGTCGAAAGTTACCTTCCATTGATAATCAGGTTCGCCCCACTTAGCATATAGGTTTAGCGGGTGGTTAGGCATCTTTTCGCCCGGGTTTTCCCAAATAAGCTTCGTTCCGGCGGGGTCTAGTGCCCAGCCCTTAAAGACCATTTGGTCTGAAAGATTGTCCGGACGCTTAACTTTTAGTTTGCCATCTTTTGGATCTGTAAATATTAAATCAGTAAGCTTTAATTCTTTTAACTTTTCCGGATTATCCAATAGGTTGGCAGGATTGTCTTTTTTATATTCTTCGTTGCCAGCTAAATCAGGGTTTAGAGCCTTTAGTGGAAATTCGTAGAAGGTTTGTAGTTGGTTAGTTAAGTTAAATTCACTATCGCCCTTAATCGTTGACGGGTCGTAGTTAAATCTTAGTGGGTACTTGTTACGAGTGTATTTAAACCTAAGGTAGCCGTTTGTATCAAATCCGTCCCAGCCATCAGGATCGCCAAATTCATCGGCATTATTAAAGAAGGCCTTAATAAATTTCATCTTGCCTACAGGGAGTTCCTCTCCAAGCACTGTATATTTCTTATCAGGGAATGGAGTTACTTCTGCACGCTCGTCGTTTTTATCATCTACGCCAGCTTCATCAAGAAATTCCGCTGGTTCTTTATCTCTCTTACCAGTAAAGCCTTGAACCTTGGGGTATTTAGGCGCATAAGATTCAGAATTGGTATCTGCCTTAAACCTGTATAGGTCGTAGCGGATAATTGTTTCACCCGGCTTAAAGCCGTCCATCCAAAAGTCCATGTGGTGAGGCATAGAGTTTTCGGCCTGTTTTATACCAAAGGAAAGAGTTGTAAAATCGTACCAAGGTAAGTTTATGCTTGTTCCATCACCCTTATCTATTGGTTTCATATAGCCGCCCCAAGTATCGTAGTTTTTCATGTCCAAAAATTCATCGGCATTTAACCTATAAGGAGGTGTATCTAAGTAACCTGGCCAATTTTTCTTAGTATAGTTTGGTCCCCAGCCAAAGGATTGCATGCCTTTGCTAAAGCCCTTTGTTTGCATAGCGTCGTTTGGCCAGCCTAGCATTAGCTGGTTAAACCTTGCCTTGTAATGGTAAGGATTACCAGGACCGCCCTTCTTCACTACCTCGCCTTTAGCTTCATCATATCCCCAAATTTCAGGGTAGAAGGTATTTCCAGCAGGTTGAGCATTAGACTTCGTGAAGTATAGGTCGTAGACTTGTCTGTCGTAGTAGATATTGTAGACAGTCTTGCCTGTTGAATCCACAGACTTAACTAGGTTTACATTTGCAGGGTCCTTGTTTTGCTCATGAGTTAAGTCTTGGTTGTAGACATAGAACTTGTTTAGATAAAGATCATGGCCACGATTAAATCTTGCGCCGGCCCATATCTTATTTAGACGAGCATGGTCTAAGTCAGTAAAGACAATGTCTTTTACAGGTTCATTATCTAGATCTGGTCTAGAACCTGTGGCTTGGTCTTTATATACACGAGTGCCTATATAGTCGTACTTATCAGCTAGAGAAGCACCATCGGCGTGGTCTGCCTTTTCTGCCCAAAATTGTACTGCGTAGTCAGCCTTTTCCTTGTCCTTCCACACAGCTGTGAAAGTAACTTTGCTTGCTGGCATAATCAAGTTGGCATCAAGATTTTTGATAGCTGAGCCAGTTCCAACTGCAATTATTTCATTTGCTTTATATGTTTTTCCATCCTTTGTATTTAAATCAACAGATGGCTTCCAGCCTAAAAAGTCTCCGCCTACTTTTGTAGGAATATCTGCATCTGCAATTTTAGGCATGGCTTGTCCATAATAAAGTGTACGAGTTGGAAGAGGAGTGCCGCCTTGTGTGTCAAAAACTACATCGTAGTTGGCACGGTTGTAACGGTATTCCAAGATAAAGTCTTTAGCATTTTCTGGAACTTGCATATTTATATAGTCAGCTTCTGGGATAAAGCCTTTTCTTCTAGGATCACTTTCAGTCAAAGGGCTGGCTTGCATAGTGGAACCAGTGTTTCCGTTTTGAGTGGTAATAAGTGCGCCTTCATCTCCAACGCTTCCGTCTGAATTTGTATACTTGGTAAAGTCTTCTAAGTCTTGGAAGACGTGTTTGATTTGAATTTTATTACTTTTAGCAGAGTAGTTATACTCTTTGTTGGCACTGTGCTTTAAACCATTTGTGGTATTACCTGTTGTTGTTGGGTTTAATCTGTCTGGGCTATTAGGATCTGCAGCATCTTTTACAGTTTTGTAGTCAATTGTAAAATTATCTTGTGGCTTTTTATAACCTGCAATGTCAGGCATGGGCATAGTCTTATTGACCTTGTCCTTTTCTGCTTGAGTTGCTGCTTCACCTACACTTGCGATGTATGGTTGGTAATCAACCTGATACTTTTCGCCTCTTTGTACCTTAAAATCAGTACGCAAAGTGTAGATAGCCGGCTGAGCAGGATTTTTAATAAATTCCTCAGCATTGTCTGTCTTTACTGGCTTAACCGGCACCTTATTGTTGACAATCTCCGACTTGTTGTCCGTTAGGTTATCATAATCAACCTTAGCAAATACGCTTAAAGGTAATGATGTAAACAGCATCAATGCAGATAACATAAACAAAAAGACTCTTTTTAGTCGTGTTTTCATTCTTTCCATAATTTTTCCTCTCTCCTTGTTAAAAATAATATTCCAGTAATACCTATTCCCATATAAAATAATTTGTATAAAATAATAATTATATGTTACCGGAATGTCGATTTTTATTTTTTCTTATGTCTAATAATAAAATTTATAGTTTTTTACCTATTAATATCCAGTTTAATTAAGCTATATTTATATTATACACTTTAATTAGGAAAATAAAAGAAAAATATGTAAAAATTTAGGTTATCTTCTCTTTTTTGCTATTTATTTGAATATTTCCTTGCTATTTAAAATATTGTACTTTTATACTACAATATTAGATAATATGTATACAAGATGGAGGTAAGGATGAAACTTTTATATACCATTCTTAATTTAATGACTTTTATAGCCATGGGTTTTTTACTTAAAAAAATAAAATTATTTTCTAAGGAAACAGCACAAGAGCTTAATTCTTTTGTTTTTAAAGTTGCTTTTCCTTTAAATATAATTACTTCTTTTTATAAGGTTAATTTAGCGGAAGTAATAAATTTCTCATTCTTTTTATATATTACTTTTACATTTTTTCTATCTTTTTGCCTAGCTCTTGCTATTTCTCACTTACTTCATAAAGATGGGCTTAATCGTGCAGTAACAACTGTTGCCGTTTACAGGGGAAATTTTATTATTATGGGCTTTCCCATATTAGAATCTCTGCTTGGAGATGCTTCCCTGATATACGCCGGAATAATACTAGCCATTTCGCAAGTTTTTTATAATATTACAACTGCTTGGGTCTATGAAAAAGCAACTTTAGCCAAGGCCGATTACAAAAAACTTTTTTTTAATATTTTTAAAAATCCAATGCTCTTAGGTGTTTTAATAGGTATTTTAATTAATTTAACAAATTTTAACCTTTATTTTTTGGAAATTCCTTTTAGGGCTATAGGAAAAACCGCTACAACTTTTGGACTTATTGTCTTGGGTCATGGACTTTCTTTTGATTTTGATAAAAATAATTTAAAAAATACAATAATTGTTGCTTTTGCAAAACTTCTCATTCTTCCCGCCATTGCTTTTTTTGCATCCAATTTATTTAATTTAGCTCCTATAGAAAAATCAACAGCAATTATCTTGTTTGCCTGCCCAACTGCAATAGTATCTTATACTTTTGCAAAAAATTATAAGGCTGATACAAAACTTGCCCAAAATTATGTGATATTCACGACTTTTTTATTTATGTTTACAATCTATCTGGTACTAAAAATTTTTTAATTGGGTTTGACTAATTTTGAAAAAAGTTATATATTATTAGCAGAGGCATTCTTTGAGTGCTAAAGGAAGGTGACATTATGGAAAACAAAAAATTTAAAACTGAGTCCAATAGATTAATGGACCTTATGATTAATTCAATCTATACAAATAAAGAAATATTTTTAAGGGAAATAATATCTAATGCATCTGATGCTATGGATAAAATGTATTATATTGCTCTAACTGATGATAAAATAAATTTTAATAAGGACGATTATTATATAAGAATAAGTCCAGATAAGGAAAATAGAACTATTACAATTGAAGACAATGGTATTGGTATGGATAAAAAAGAGCTTGAAGATAATTTAGGCACTATTGCAAAATCAGGTTCTTTAGATTTCAAAAATAATAATTCCAAAGATAAGGACGATAATCATCAAATCATAGGTCAATTTGGTGTGGGATTTTATTCTGCCTTTATGGTGGCAAAAAAAATTGAAGTTTTGACTAAATCTTATAAAAGTGACAAGGCTTATTTATGGGTCAGCGAAGAAGCTAAAGATTATAATATCTCCGAAAGCAAAAAAGATGATTTTGGAACTATAATCACCCTCAGCTTAAAGGACAATACTGACGATGAAAACTATGATGAATTTTTGGATGAATACAAAATAAAATCTCTTGTCAAACGCTACTCCAACTACATTCGTTATCCTATCAAGATGCTTGTAGAAAAAACTAAGCCCTCTAAAGATTCCACTGACGAAAACCCCAAGTTTGAAACTTACAAGGAAGATGAAGTTCTAAATTCTATGGTTCCTCTTTGGAGAAAAAATAAAAATGAATTAAAAGAAGAAGATTACGATAATTTTTACAACGAAAGACACTACGGCTACGATAAGCCTTTAAGCTATTTACACTTAAATCTCGAAGGAAATGTTTCCTTTAAGGCGGTTTTATATATTCCCTCTCAAAGACCCTTTGACTTTTTCAACGTAGACAGAAAAAAAGGTTTGGAACTATATTCCAACGGGGTTATGATCATGGAAAATTGCGAAGAACTTTTGCCTGATTATTTGTCTTTTGTAAAAGGTGTTTGCGATAGCGAAGATATTTCTCTTAATATTTCTCGTGAAATGCTTCAAAATACTAGAGAATTAAGACTTATCAGACGCTCTATAGAAAAAAAGGTTTTTGAAGAGTTAAAAAGGCTTTTTAAAGATAAGAGAGAAGATTATATAAAATTTTTCCAAAACTTTGGTGTGATTTTGAAATCCGGTGCCTATGCAAACTTTGGTCAAGATGCAGATAAGTTAAAAGATTTCTTAATTTATAAGACAACAAAAAGGGATTATATATCTTTAGAAGAATACATTAAGGATATGAAACCTGATCAAAAATATATATACTATGGAACAGGTGAAAGTGTCGACCAAATCAAAGAACTTCCGCAAATAAAATCAATTATGGACAAGGATTATGAAGTTTTATTATTTGATGATCCTATTGACGAGTTTGTGGTGAAAGTTTTGAGAACTTATGGAGAAAAAGAATTTAAGTCTATATCTCAAGCAGAAGAATCCTCCGACAAGGATAAGGATGAATCTAATGAAGATTCTAAACTCCTATCTAGTATGAAAGATATTTTAAAAAATGAAGTTGTCGATGTTAAGGAAAACAAAAACTTAACTACAGATGCAGCTTTCCTTTCTAGTCAGGGAGAAATTTCTATTGATATGGAAAAAACTCTTGCTCATATGCCTGGTCAAGAGGGCTTTAAAGCAGAAAAAGTTTTGGAAATCAATCCGAAACACGTTGCTTTTAAAAAATTAAAGGAATTTGAAAAAACTGACAAGGATAAGTTCAAACTTTATACTGAACTTCTATACAACTGTGCAAGACTTATTGCTGGTCTTGATATTGATGACCCTGTCGATTTTTCTAGAAACATTGGTAAACTTCTTTAATTTATTTTCATTTACTATACTTTTTAGTTTTTAAGGGACAGTTGCAAAAGTCCCATCATAGAAAAAAGACGAGGAAACATAAAAATCCTCGCCTTTTTTTGATACAATGTATTTATGAAAACCGTTAAAAATACATCAT
>QWCH01001781.1_pt1 | contig 30460 bp, 26 predicted proteins | sample 1972671 | NCBI WGS metagenome assembly QWCH01 (sample SAMN09866713, study PRJNA288562) | Human gut metagenome isolate term3_stool, whole genome shotgun sequencing... | isolation source: gut | host: Homo sapiens | place: USA: California
TTGCCGTTTTTGCGATTAGGCACGGTAGAAAATGTGATGCGGGCCGAAAAATTTACCGTGCCTTTTGCCGTTTTTGCGATTAGGCACGGTAGAAAATGTCATGCGGACAGAAAAATTTACCGTGCCTTTTGCCGTTTTTGCGATTAGGCACGGTAGGAAATGTGATGCGGGCCAAAAAATTTACCGTGCCTTTTGCCGTTTTTGCGATTAGGCACGGTAGAAAATATGATATGGGCCGAAAAATTTACCGTGCCTTTTGCCATTTTTGCGATTAGGCACGGTAGAAAATGTCATGCGGACAGCAAAATTTACCGTGCCTTTTGCCGTTTTCGCGATTAGGCACGGTAGAAAATATGATATGGGCCGAAAAATTTACCGTGCCTTTTGCCGTTTTTGCGATTAGGCACGGTAGAAAATGTGATATGGGCCGAAAAATTTACCGTGCCTTTTGGCAATATTGGGGTTAGGCACGGTATAGTGACACCGAGGATTAAAGAAGTTGCCAATCCTTTTATAAAAAGGATTTTCGTAAGATGTTCGATTAGACATCCATAATCTTTATACCATACTCGTGAAGGGCCCGACGCTACATCATGAGTGCTATCAACGGAAAGGCTATACAAATTTCAATCCACGCGCCCGTGAAGGGCGCGACCATCTGGCTATGAGCCAGTACAATGACGTTGATTCATTTCAATCCACGCGCCCGTGAAGGGCGCGACACGGATCGGCTTTCAGCCATTCGCACTCAGCAATATTTCAATCCACGCGCCCGTGAAGGGCGCGACTCGCTATTTTCGGGGAGCCCCATATCACGATCGATATTTCAATCCACGCGCCCGTGAAGGGCGCGACCTGGGAGGAGTTCCTCCAAAGAAAAAGACGAGTCGCTATTTCAATCCACGCGCCCGTGAAGGGCGCGACTCAACTACCTTTTTAACTTTCGAGGCGTCTACACATTTCAATCCACGCGCCCGTGAAGGGCGCGACTGCCAGTTTGGGTAAAAGGCACTTAACTCGGCATAAGAGATTTCAATCCACGCGCCCGTGAAGGGCGCGACAGCATTGAAAAATGCCCGTTCCCGTTGATATTACAGATTTCAATCCACGCGCCCGTGAAGGGCGCGACCAGTTTGGGTAAAAGGCACTTAACTCGGCATAAGAGATTTCAATCCACGCGCCCGTGAAGGGCGCGACCTGCCCGCCGACACCCAGGAGCGGGCAAGGAAGTGATTTCAATCCACGCGCCCGTGAAGGGCGCGACTATGAGCGAGGCACGGCAGGAGCTGTACGGATTTTTATTTCAATCCACGCGCCCGTGAAGGGCGCGACTAGTCATAATAAAAAATCCTTTCGTTCGTTTGCCCATTTCAATCCACGCGCCCGTGAAGGGCGCGACGCCTACTGGCTGATGCGACAAAGCTCACTGGCGTATTTCAATCCACGCGCCCGTGAAGGGCGCGACCGCGCTTAATAAAAATGCCTCCACCTGGCGTCAAATTTCAATCCACGCGCCCGTGAAGGGCGCGACAACGTTAAAAGAGGAAAAAGAAGTGGCCTTTGCGATTTCAATCCACGCGCCCGTGAAGGGCGCGACAGTGCTACGAGTGGGGGCTTAGAGGCAAACAGTTTATTTCAATCCACGCGCCCGTGAAGGGCGCGACATGCTGCCGTTTAGAGACGTTATTAAACAGCTACGAATTTCAATCCACGCGCCCGTGAAGGGCGCGACGTGTATCGGTTTGGGGACAAGCTACAACCATTCAAAATTTCAATCCACGCGCCCGTGAAGGGCGCGACTTAAATATTGCCTATACGACGCGCGTCTTTAAGTCATTTCAATCCACGCGCCCGTGAAGGGCGCGACGAGTGTTGGGCTGAAGAAAATGCGGATATAATCGAGATTTCAATCCACGCGCCCGTGAAGGGCGCGACATCCTTAAGAGTAATCTGGCGGATTGATGCACAAATTTCAATCCACGCGCCCGTGAAGGGCGCGACGGCTGGCATTGCAACGGTCGGATACCTGTTAGCAGATTTCAATCCACGCGCCCGTGAAGGGCGCGACTAGCGACGGTCAACCAAAGTTCGTACGTCTCGATCATTTCAATCCACGCGCCCGTGAAGGGCGCGACTGTATCCTTCGATTACACCAGGCACAACGTCAAATATTTCAATCCACGCGCCCGTGAAGGGCGCGACTTGCTATCACTGGCTTGGGCATTTTTCTAAGACGGAATTTCAATCCACGCGCCCGTGAAGGGCGCGACTTTGACCGGGTGTATTCGCTTATTTCCTGTGCAAATTTCAATCCACGCGCCCGTGAAGGGCGCGACCGCAAAATTGCAACGTTTTGTGCGGTAAAACTTAATGTTTGTGTTAATTATAGCATTAAAAAAAAACAAAAAAAACGGTCTTAGAATGCGCGAACCTAGCGCTAGATAATGAGCATCACCGGTTCTTACATGAGCAGGAGATCCTTATCCGGGTTATAGGTATCGTTCTTCCCCATCGACGAGATTCTCCGGTCGCCCTCTTTTCCTAAACGATAAAAACGGACGCTATCCTTTTCTTTGTCAATGATCTTGGACAGTTTGTCTTGAATAAGACGAAACTGAGCCAGCGTCACACTACACTCAAAAACGGAGTTCTGTACTCTCTGGCCATAGTTGACGCACGCTTTTGCTACTTGGCGCAGTCTTTTTTCGCCCGTCGGACTTTTTGTGTTGACGTCATAAGTGATCAAAATCCACATATTTGCCTCCTAAGCACGCATAACAAAAGGAGGATAGCTTTCTAGATCTCCTCGTATTGTACGACTCAATAGCATCGCTTGCACATAGGGTAAAAGGCCTCTTTGAATTTTTTCTTGTAAAAAGGGATGCGTGATTTCAATTTGTTTTTGTTTTTGCCAATACGCAAGAGCCTTATTGCGGCTTTTCTCTTTCAATAAGACAGCTCCATTTTCTTTGAACTCAAAGTCTTTCATTGAAATGATTTTTAAGTTGATCATGGACAGTACGGATCTATCACAAATAAAAGCGCGCAATTCCTCCATCAAATCCAAAGCAAGAGAAACTCTACCCGGGCGGTCCACATGCAAAAATCCAACGTAGGGATCCAAACCAACAGCTTCCAAGCCGCTCACACAATCCTGACAGAGTAACATATAAAAGAAAGACAGTAGAGCGTTGACAGGATCCTGCGGTGGACGACGATTACGCCCGACAAAATAGAAATCTTTTCTTTGCTGTAGAATCATCTCGTCAAAAACATCAAAATAGCGCTTAGCCATTAGCCCCTCTTCTCCCCGTAACGAATCGATACTTCCTGCATTTTTGATGCGTTCTAAGGCGCTATCAATTTCGCGCATTACCACTTGTATTCGCGCCGTATCAACATCTTTTGCATTGTCACGAAGCGTGCGTGCCAGCACTCTTTTGGAATTCAGTCCCTTTGCATATACGATATTACGAACATACTCAATAGCCGCTTCTTTATCCGCAATGCGGTACTGTTGACGTCGTAAAAGCACATTTCCATTTTCAACGCCAACGAACCGTGCACAAAAACGTCCCTGCGGAGTGAGGAAGCTCACTAACACGTGATGCTCATTGCACAATTTCATTAAAGCCGGGGAGATTCCAACGTATGAAAAGCAAAGAATTGAATCTAAAATATGAATCGGGAATCGCCCCAGCGTTATCTTATCCGCCCGAATGACGACATTTTCACCTTCTTTAGACAGATAGGCATCCTCATGTGTCACAAATAACGTGTTCAACAGTTTCTTCATTTTCTACTCCGTATAAATAATTATGAACGGATCGTTTTTTCTTCGTGAGTCGTGGCAGGCAAACATCTCTTAATGAGCACAATGCACAATGTTTATAAAATCCTGCCACCGGAGTTTTCCCTGATGCATAAGCATCATGCATCTCTTTTGCCAACCGCTTTACCTCCTCGCGTAAAGCAAGATCAATAGGAATATTAATACGACGATTCGTTTTAAAATAGTATAAATACGACGCATCTATGGCGATGCCAAGCTTCTCTTCTAGGCACATTACTTCTGCGCCCAATTGAACTTTATCCCGATTATCGGGTTTCTGCTTACCACGTTTGTATTCGATCACATAAGGACGCCATTTGCCTCTGCGATGTGGAAGCGAAATGCCTGCCTCGTCTTTTTCAAATAGGACGACATCCAGAATCCCGGATAGCCCGAGAGTAGCCGAAGAAACAGGCATGGCGCGGGAATAAAAAATACCCCCGCGCTTTTCATGCAGCATTGGTTTATCGGCGCGTTCATGAAGAATTTCGCCTTCAGCAGTACTGTAGTTTTCTGCCCATTGTTGTTCTAGGTGTATCAATGCCCATTGCCTTTTACAGAAGAAAAAGTGCTGAATGCCGCTAAGCATTAGGAACTGATCTTCAGCATACATGATCAGATGCCCTCATTTTTTTCGCAGTGCAATCCCTTCTCCTCGTATTCGTGCAGCTTTTCTTCGTTAAGATGAATCTGATAATCCTCATAATTTTTGGCTGTGGCATTCTCTTCATATTCCAGCAGTTCTCGAATTTTCGCACTGGATACATCGCCGATTGGGCAGGAATGCTCAAACCAATAGATGTCTTTAACTTCCATCGAGCCGTCCGGACGGGCAGACGAGCAATCGTTAACAAAGAGCGTGCGTAAGGCTTCTTTGATATTTTCTCTGTCAGAATCATCGAAGCCTGTTTTTTCTGCAAAATATGAATTGATAGCACCATTAAAAACATATACGCCAAAATCGACAGCGTGCTTCATGCCCATCGTATCCGAGGAGCGCTTGCCTTCTTCTGCTTTCATACCATTTGTACTTCTGGTGATTTGCAAACTGGAAATTTCTACCGGGCTTAAAGATTTAGCCATGCTGATGGATACTGGACCGCGAATACCAATCGAACGTTTGTCAAAGGTGACAACCTGTCCAAAAGCTCGAACGTCAGCCCACTTTTCAACAAAGCCCTTTTCCACATCGTCATCTTTATCAGCTTTTTTAAAGTTCATGCTATACCGTTCTTCAAGGGAATAGCATCCATCTTTCGTACGTTCTTTAGCCTGTACAAAAATATTTTCGCCAAGGTCCTGCAGACGGTTGCGAACTTTTCTTTTCAAGCAAACATCAGAGATCTCACCATAGCCGAAAGAATCTGTTCGTGGCATGTTTCCCGCAAGTGGATCACCGTTAGGGTTAGCATTTCTTACGACGACAGTTACAATAAAATCTACTTTGTTCATTACTTTGCCTCCTTAGCGTACAGTGCTGCTTTTTGTGCCTGATAACCAAAAATAAATTCGGAATCCAATGCTTTATTCGGATTTTGAGCCTTCTCTTGGATCGGATCTAATAAACGAAAGATTTCATCCTTTTGTTTCTGCAATTTTATGAGCATCCCCGGATGATCGGTTTTGAGTTTTCTTTCGTATATTTTTGTTTTGGTGTCCAATAACTTCAAAGTGCTTAATGGGGCATTAACATAGGCAGTCCACAGTCTTTCCGCATTGGTCAGACGATAATTCGATTTTTTGGTTTCGCCCCCGGTGGAATTTGCCACGTTTGCTTCTTTTGCATCCATACTGTACAGACTGGCTTCTGTCATCTCATAAATGGCAAGCAACCTCCCATACAGATAGGAATAGGACTGTTTTTCTGCTGGTCTCATATACCATTCCTCCTTGTGCCCTTTGCTTAAAACCGCCAGCGCAACATAAAGTACCTGGCGCCAGTTTTTGTAATTGGCGTACTTTAAGCGTTGCCGGATATTAAGTTTTAAAGCTTGAATCATTCCTTTGGTGACGCCATGTCCCTCCAGCATGTTGACAATGAGCTTTCGATTGAGGTCCTTTAAATAAGAGTCCTTATCAACCTGCAACATTTCATCACGTTCGATACCGTAAGCGGTATATATCAGCTGCAAAAGCGGTGGACATGAAAAGGTCCATGCCTTTTCTTTGACATCATATTTTTTCCATGAATAATCAGTCTGCCATTGACATAGACGATCGATGAGCTGACTCGTGCGAACCCTTGTATAATATTTGATTGAAATGCGTCCATTACTTGCCTTGTCTAAGATCATGGCCGTATAGTAATTGCTCGGATCCAGTGTGGATTTCCCTATCAAATAAGATTTGGTAAACTCGGCATTTTGCTCATTGACAATCTTCTTTTCGACTTTCTCCTCCTCTTTTTGATCTTCAAAAGCTCTAGGATTATCCTGTGCCGTAAGTTGAAAGCCACGTTCATTCATAAAATCATCCGTGAACCAGTTGATAAGGAACTGTTGTTCTCCCAGCCAAAGAGAAGACTTGGGATTCTCGAGAAAAAACTTAAGTGCCAAATGGATTATTTCTGAAGTTTTCCTGCCGACGCGCAAGATATCCGAGCCCTTTTGGAAGCGACCAAAATATGTCTCCTTTGAATTGCTGACAGAAATTAATTTGGCGTTTCCCAGAAGGCCACGGTGCTTGTCCGTAAGCTCCTGGTATTCACCGCTGATGTTACATACTCCCATATCCTCATGCTTCGCCAGTTTTTCATAGTAACGAATATAGGCTCTATGCAGTTCGACATAGTTTGTAACCGAAAGGGTGCGTTCCTCCTCCAAAGATGAAACAGCAAATTCAACAAAAATGTTTTCAGAGTTGTAAGATTTCGGTTTTTCCTCTGAAGTATCTATGATGTCTAATCCTTTGCCTTTCGCCCCCTCATGTATTTCATACGTAGCAAATAGGCAGGGAAGAATTTCATCGAGAGCATCTGGTTTGCGTGCGAACGTCAAAATGATTTTTAAAAAGCGCAGCACCTTTTCATCATCTGCATGTTCGTAAAATTGCTGTAAGATATCAAGATATGCTTCATGTTTTTCTTCGTCGCTACCCGCTAAAACATAGGATAGTTTGTCCGTCAAAGGATGTGGCGGCGGATTTGATCCGGAACGGGCAACCGAATCTCGAGTGACAGGAAAAATCAGAGTTGTCATCGGCGTAGCAAACATGGCATCGATTACTTCTCCATCATCGCTTAAAATGACTTGCAAAGCTTTAGGGGTGGTAGACTTGTCGTCCCGAATTGTCATCGAAGCATGATAGATGGGTAGAACTTTAACCATTTCTTTCCGGCTATCTACCAATCCTTCCTTTTCGGCTTGTTCGTAGGCTTTATATAAATCGGTGAATACGCTCATAATCGCCCCTCTTTAAAAATCGCGGTCATCGCGTTCCATTCCTCTTCGGCACTTTTAACCGCGTCGGCGGTTCGAAAAGTATAGCCGGACAGCGTATTATGAATCGGACATTCTTCCTTGGGTTTCCAGTGAATAATCCCATTTTCCATAACGATTGGCGCAAAATAGGACTGTAGAGCACCTCCTGATTCTTCAGGATATTCAAAGCATTGAAACATAATCCCAAAGTGAATCGTTTGTCCATCATAAAAGGACTGTGCTTCGTTGTAGCTTGCTTCGTCCAGTGCTTCAATGTTTCCGACAAATTCTCTGGCGCCTAAAAAGACATCTCTTCTTCCACCGCGGCGTAAGCTTCTTTCAACAATGGCTTCGTGCTTTTTCATGTTACGATCGCCGGCCAAGTCTGGGCGTGCCGAATTCCATTCAAAATGAAATTTCACCAGATATTCGACGTTTTCAAGCGCTGTTACATAATTTAGACCGGGTTTGCCGTTGTTATACAGCGCTCGGACGCCAAACGTGTGTGAGCGAATGGGATGCATCACTTTGACTTCCTCCACGCAATTTCGAATCGTGGGTTTGAAATAGCATGCATCGACGATGCCATGCAGTGCCTGTTGCGTAGGAACAGAATACGAAATTCGTTCCCCTCCGCCCTTTGATTCCGGCGCCGTAAAGAGAGCATAGTCTCCGTACAAGCGCATATAGAAATCTTTTGAACGTTCCATTATTACCTCCTTTTCTATTTCTTTCTTTTATTATATTATTGTGTTCGGGTTTTGCAAGTGCCAAATTCAATAATTTTTGTGGTAAAATAGATCATCATCGCGTTAGGCGATGTGGATTGAAATTTTTATTATATGATTGGGGTGACGAAATTTTTTCCTATAAGTTTCGTCACAACAGAAGTACCGGCGCATCGCTGTCTTGCGCTTTTCCATATAAAGGCTTGTAGTATTGTTTTGCCAGAATCCATATGCGTCCATGAAGCAAGCTCAAGTAAGCCTCTTTCTGTAGCTCATTTTTATACACAGGCACGGTGTAGAGCTGCAGCTTTTTTAGTAAATAGCGAAGTTGTGATAATGACTCGGCATCGTAATTTTCTTCATATTTCGCTGCCAGTTCTATCAGTTCCTCTATCATGGGTTCCGAATCTCGATAATAAACAATGGCATGTTTCGCCTCGTCTTTAATTAAAGCAAATTCACTTCCCGCTGCTAAGAAACTCTGCCGCAGGCATGTGTTAAGACCGTAATTTTTCCCTTTTGAAAGCCATTGCAGCAATGAACTGTTTTCCTTCTTTAAGGGATACGTCATTTCAATCGGAGCCTCGCTAAAGTATTTCTTGAAAAATGTGTCATTGAATTGCAGAATGTCCAATTCACCCTTCTGTTTAAACAGAAGCTGCCTCGTAATACTTTTCTTTCTTTCGATCGATTCCAACGATTTGAGATTTTCAAGACCTCTCGGTAAGTCGATCAATTTCATCTCGCCACTATCGCGTTTTCCCTCGCGATTGCACCGTCCCGCGGCTTGGACAATGGAGTCAATACCCGCCAATGAGCGGACGACTACGGCAAAGTCCACATCAACCCCTGCCTCTATTAACTGTGTGCTGATACAAAGAATTGGCTCTTTTTCCTTCAGCTTTTGATGCATCGTTTGAAATACGTCATGACGGTGTGCTGCGCAAAGATCGGTACTTAGATAGAAAGTGTTTTCCGGAGAAATGTCTTTCACAGCTTTGTATATCATGAGTGCAGCTTTTTTAGTATTTACGATAACCAGACGGGACTTGTCTGCACATTCTTGCAAAAAGTCATATAAATCATCCAACGTTTGAAATCTTTTTTGCTCATTCAGCTTTGAAATCCGGACACGTTTAAAACTCAAGCGTTGTGCTTCGGAAAGTACGGCTATTTCTTCTTCGCCTTCTTCTGAATGATACGCCATCCGATGGGCTATAGCTTTTGCATTATATAAGGGTTGTGTTGCTGTACAAAGCACAAGATTACAATGCATCACATGTGCTAAGAAGTTTAATGCCAAATTGAACAGATAGGTAACTTCCAAAGGAAGCGACTGGACTTCATCTAAAATAATCACACTATTCGCCAGATTGGAAAAACGCATAATATTAGATGCTTTTTGTTTCAGTAAAGTGTTGAAAAATTGTACCATCGTTGTCAAAACAACCGGTGCATCCCATGTGTTGAGCAAGTATTGTACCTGCATATTTTCCACACTCTCGGCTTCCGTTTCATCATGATGAGGCTGTTCGTCGACAATGTTCGAATGATGTTCTAAAACCCCTTCTTCCCCCAGAACGGAACGTATTTCAGCTGCATTTTGTTCAAGCACAGAAAGAAATGCTGTCGCATAAAGCATTTTCTTTTTCCTGCAATGTTGGAGTTGTTCCACAGCATAAGACAAGGAAGCCAACGTTTTACCGGCTCCGGTTGGCACATTGAATTTATAAATCCCTGGAGGAAAAATGTTCCCGTGGTGTTTTGCTTCAGAGGCGATAAACGCCCTGGCCTTATTTATTGGACTTTCCGGTTTTGGAAATTGAGCATAACGCTCTTCAACACGACGAGAATACTTTTCAAATAATGCCGGATCTGCCTCCGTTTTATGAACGATGGGGCCAAAGGCATTAATGGTGTCAAAAACATCTGCGCGCTTCAGTATAGAGAGTAGCAGACGAACAAAAAGGCCTAAATAAAAAGATAAAGCCGTTTCTTCGTCTTCCGTTGAAAATTTCTTTGCCAATTCTATAAGGATTTTATATTTTTCTATAAATTCACGCAGTGCGTGGTTTAAACAAGCATCCCAGCTCTCCGTCTTGCCATAATCGCTCTTTGCATAAATATCTTGCAATAAACGCATGGCTTCCTCGCTCGGGTGTTCTTTATCACGCGACGAACGTAAAAGAACAGCACTGCTCCAGTGCTGTTCTTTATCTTGTTTTGGAATATCATAAAGCCCATGATGCGCCGTAATGACATAGCAACCAATTTCAACAAAAGCTTGGCAAATATCTTTTTCTGCAAACTTCATAATATCTAGATCTTGGCAAGAAAAGAAAAACATGGTTGCCCCCTCGTTTGAGTGCACCACTTTCTCGTTTGTGTTTTCTTGTATTTTATGTTGAAATGCTTTACTACGTTTTCCAAAATCATGCAAAAGGCCAAGCAAAAAGGCAAAATACTCTAACTCTACTTCACGTCCCAGTTCTGCACAAAGTGATGCCGTATGGAGAAGATGTTCTTCCAATGATTGAACTTCTCCGTTTTTCTGGTTTTTATGTGCGAGAAGCATAAGGCCTCCTTAGAGCTTTATTAATGCGTAAACCTTTTCATATTTAATTCTAATAAATCTCTCTAAAAACACAATCTTCCTGTCCCTATTCTTCTCAAGATAGCATTATCGCCTAACCCAATTAGCTTCTCAAATTCGCAAAAAAGCTAGCGCAGCCGCAGAAATCATTAATAACGTTGTTACCTATAAATGGAATCCCCCCTCACATCTCCCTCGTCATAATCTTTAATATTTCCGCATCTGTCGCCTTCATGCCTTTTGCCGCCATTTGACCGACGGCGGCAATCGTGTCTTCCACGTTGTCTTTCGTGAGGCCTTCGCCGGAAGGGAAGGCAAGACCGTCTAAGCTCATCTCAAGAGCGGTGAGGGAGCATTCCAGGGCACAGGCAATCTTGGATGCACAGGAGGCTTTTGCGCCGTCACAAACCATGCCGCTGATGGTACCGAGGCTGTTTGTGATGGTGCGACTGACCACATCATAAAGATCTGGGGAAGCGTTATCTGCGGCTTGACGGGATAAAAGTAGATAGGCCACGCCGCAGGCGGCGCCCGTGGCGGCGCAGGTAACGCCGCAAAAGGCGGATAAGTTGCCGATGAATCGCTTTTGATGAATGGCAATCAGGTTTGAGAGAGCTAGAGCACGAAGCAGCGTTTCACGGGTGGCTCCAAATTGCTTTGCATAAATAATAACCGGTAGCGATACGGTAATGCCTTGATTGCCGGAGCCGGAATTGATGACAACGGGCAAGCTGCAACCGGCCATGCGGGCATCGGAGCCAGCGGCGGCGTATGCGCGAGCCTCCACATTCACAGTGAGGGGAACCTGCCGTTTCAGCAGCGTTTTACCAACGTTGGCGCCCCAGTCGCCGGTGAGACCGGCTTCTGCAATTTTTAGATTATATTCGATCTGTTTATCAAATATGCTGTGCAAATCGCTAAGATCGGCCTCTTGTGCAAAGGCGATGCTGTTTTTAACCGTTAAAAAATCGGGGATTTCTGCCGTTGCTGTGGCAGGTGTGTCTTCTGTCGATGTATCCAGCAGGATTTTGCCATTTTTCACAATTTTTGTAAAATTCGTATGTCGTTTTGAAATTTCCGCTGAGGCCGTTTCCTCGCCCCGCGAAACAGTCACTGAAATAAACAGTGGTTCTTCTTTTGGTGAAATTTTAAAGTCACAGAAATTTTCCTCGAGCAATTGCTTAGCTAAGGCTCGCTGCTTGTCAGTAATCGCCGCTAAAACCTCTAAATTGGCCGACGAATTATTGGAAAGAATGCCGAGTATGGCGGCAATTTTCATGCCATGCATGCCGCCGGAATTGGGAACCACAACGCTTTTGGCATTTTTCACGATATTTCCCGAACAGGATAATACACAATGTTCGGGCATCGTGCCGAGAACTTCTCGCGCTTTTGCAGCGGCGAGCGCAATGGCAATCGGCTCGGTGCAGCCCATCGCAATAAGAAGTTCATCTTTTAAAATCGCTAAATGATTACGATACAGGGATGGTTCCATCGGGTGCTCCTTTTTTCTATGTATTCTGTGCCGACACGGCACACAATGACTAAGGTGTTCGGTCAATATGTCGGGCAAAGGTTTTACCAGTAACAGTGTAACCTATTTTTCTTTTTTTATCTCCTGTAACGAAGACATTTATCACTTTTTCGATCGTTGCGAGAACGACTGAGTCCCTGACCGAACAAGGTCAGGGACTCAGTCGAAAGGAAAGTTTTATTCTATAACAACGTTTGAATCACCAATAAAGACTCATAAAGTGAATCAACGATGTAATCTGCTGCACTTTGGTCGAAGCCAAAGCGGTCATCTTTTCGCGCTACTACAGTAAGGCCTGCTGCTTTTGCTGCTGCAATGCCATAATACGAATCTTCTATGACCAATGTCTCCTCTGGAAGAGCGCATAGTCTTTCCATGGTTTTGTTGTAGATTTCCGGATGCGGTTTACTTTTCTCAAATTCATATCCGGACACTACAACGCTAAAATAGTACTGAAGGTCACATTGCTGTAAAAACATTTCAATGATATCCGGGCGTGAACTGCTGGCAATAGCCATAGTTAAATGCAAGTCCCTCAGTTTCGTTAGAAGAAATTTTGCGTATGGCATAACAATATCTCGAAATTCCGGAGAATGCTTTTTATCTTCTACGGTAAAACTTTGATACCTTTCCAAAATCTGCTCGCTGGAAAACTCAAAGTTCAGCTTCTCCTTTAAAAATTCGATGTCTTCTTTAAAGCAGCTTCCAACCATGCTGTTTGATTCGTCTCGTGTTAAAGTAATGCCAAAGGATTTCATGAACCTTCGAAGACGGTGATAATACATGGGTTCCGAGTCAATAAGAACACCATCCATATCAAAAATAATATTTTTTATCGTCATCATCTCCTCGTCTCGCTTCTCCAAATCAGTCTTCAAAGGTTAAGGATTTACCCGTCTTCGCATCAAAGATATGGATCTTATTCACATCCAGATTTGCTCCGAGTTTCTCACCCGAGGTAAATAATTCATCCGAAGAAGAACGCGTGATCAGCTTTTCGCCCGTTGGTGCCACTAAATAGTTGTAATTATCCGAGCCAAGCATCTCGACCTGATCCACCGTTACGCGAAAATCTCCTTCCTTGTCGGACGTTAAATTGCAATTTTCCGGACGAAAACCAAAGAAAATTTCTTGTTCCAATATCTGTTTATCAGCGAGACGTTGATTAATGGCATCCGAGAGAGCAATCCTATTACCCATATAACTAATACAGTACGTTTCTCCCTCTTTCATCAGATCAGCCTTTAACATATTCATTCTGGGGCTGCCAATAAAACCTGCGACAAATTGGTTGATCGGATTGTCATAGATTCTCTTTGGTGTGTCCACCTGCTGAATCACGCCATTATTCATAACAACAACACGTTCTCCCATGGTCATAGCTTCAGTTTGATCATGGGTGACATAAATAAATGTCGTATTCAGTTGCTTGTGCAATTTCGTTATCTCTGTGCGCGTCTGCACACGCAGCTTAGCGTCCAGGTTTGAAAGCGGTTCATCCATGAGGAAAACCTTAGGGTTGCGAACAATCGCTCGACCTAACGCTACTCTTTGGCGCTGCCCTCCGGATAAATTCTTTGGTTTTCTGTCTAAGTAGTCAGTCAGTCCGAGAATCTCCGCGGCTTTTTTGATTTTCTCTTCAATTTCTACTTTCGGTACTTTAGAAAGTTTAAGTGAAAATGCCATGTTCTCGTATATGGTCATATGCGGATATAGCGCATATGATTGAAAGACCATAGCGATGTCCCGATCTTTAGCGCTGACATCGTTGACCCTTTTGTCACCAATGTAAATGTCACCATCTGTAATTTCTTCAAGACCGGCTATCATTCTTAATGTCGTCGATTTTCCGCATCCGGATGGACCTACGAAAACAACAAACTCTTCATTACGGATTTTCAGCGAGAAATCTTTTACTGCAACAACATCATCGCCATATATCTTTGTAACGTTGTTCAATGTTACATCTGCCATAGTCTGCACCTCAACTTTCAATATCAAGTTCTATTGAAAACTTTACTGCGTTAGGAAGAAGGAAGAAGTTCGAAAAATGAATAATTCTCTGTTCATCGTCTTCGATCTTTTTCTTCACCGAAACTAGAGGTGAAAGTTCTCCTTGCATCAAAAACGCTGCGCCTTTGGGACTGATTCGTTCATCTGTAAATTCAATACTCTTGTAGACTTTTTTGAAGACTACGCCATAGTCCTGTCGAATTAAACGATACGTCGATGTATCTTCAAAAATTTTCTCTTGTATGCCCGGATAGAGATACAGAGGGAAATAAGCGTAGTCAACGGACATAGGAGTGCTGTCCTCATAGACGCCTCGGACAAGTTCCAGTAATTTAAAGCGCTCTGCATGTTCAAATATCTGACATTCGACCGGGTTGGCAATGCGTATGCGTTTTTCCAAAATAATTTTGCGCCGTTTTGTATTCTCCTGACTCATATCATCGGTATAGCCGCTAAAATCCAAAATTCGCATATCTTTTACTTTGGGAATGGCCACAAATGTTCCTATCCCATGCTTCACGTTGACAAACCCATGCACTTCCAGTTCTTTGATTGCCCGGCGTACTGTTGGTCTACTGGTATTAAAAAGAATACAGAGCTCATTTTCTGACGGTATTTTTTCACCATCATGCAATTCTCCATTATGAATCTTATTAATAAATAAACGTGCAATCTGCTCATACAAAAATGAGCCTGTATTTCTTTCTAATGTGTAGTCTGCCATTTAGTCTAATAGCGGTTTGGGGTAACCATATCCTCCCTTTATTTTACAGGTCTTTTTTGCACTTAGCGCAGCGGAATATAAGGAATCCTTTATGGTTTTACCATCCATATAGGCAACTAAAAAACCACTGATAAAGCTGTCACCTGCCCCCATAGTATCCACAACGGTTGTTTGCAGCGGCTCTTGATAATAGATGTCACTTCCATGATACAACTCCGCCGGTTTTTCCCCGCGCGTTATACAGACAATCTCTACACCATGATTGAGTAAAGATTCGGCTAACTTTTTTCTTTCCTCTTCTTCGACATTCGAAGCCGAGATGAAAGCAAAATCAATATATGGAGCAACTTTGTCTATTATAGTATCGTCTTCTATGGTTGAAAAGTCATACGAAATTTTCGTCTTTCCGTGAAGTTTCGGCAATTCTTCTTCCAAAAAAGAGTAACAGCTGGTATGCATCAAATCATAGTTGCCAATCGCCTCTAAGTCACTTTGAACGAGACGAAGTTTTGCCATGGTTTGAACCGTATTGGTTTCTCTTCTTACAAATACACGATCGCCTTCCGGCGTTAAGTTAACACCCGGCTGCCCTGACTTACCCAACATGGTTCTTGAGAAAGAATAGGAAATGCCTTCTTGCTCTAAGGAATATTTGATATGGTCCGCTTTCTCATCCGTTCCAAATATTCCTAAGTATGCAGCCTCTTCTGCTCCATTTCTCTTGGCATTGACGGCAACATTAACACAATTTCCTCCGGGATAAAAAGTGTGCTCGTACATATAGCAATCACAGACATTATCCCCAACACAAATGATTTTCATATTATCCTTTCACCGATCCTTCGCTCATTCCTCGTACTAATTGCTTCTGAAACACGATGAGCAACAGGATCATCGGTAAAGAAGCAATCGCCATGCCAGCCAATAAGGTTCCCCAGTCTGTTGCAAGGGCATCTCGAAAATTCATTAAGCCTGCCGGTATTGTTTTCTGCGAATCCGAAGAAACAAAGATAATGCCAAACAGGAATTCATTCCATGCATAATAGGCGGTCAACAAGGTTACCGTTGTGAGCATCGGTTTGCTCATCGGCAGATAAATGTGTGCGTAGATTTGAAACTCATTACAACCGTCAATTAATGCTGACTCATTGATTTCTTTTGGAATCGATAGAAAATAGGAGCGCAGAAACAACGTAATTAAGGGTAGCCGGAAAGCGACATACGGTAAAATAAGCGCTAATTTCGTATCCAAGAGGTTTAAGCTATTGAGCATCTTAAACAACGGTACCAAACAAACTTGTGGATTGATCATGATTCCTGCTGTTACGAGCAAAAATACGACATCGATGAATCTCGATTTGTACTTGGATAATGCATAAGCTCCCAATGACCCGATAAACAGAACCAATACAACTGTTGCTACGGTCACAATCAACGAATTAAGGAAGTAACTTGCAACCCCTTCATTCCAGGCATTCACATAGTTCTTCCAAAGCCAGCCTTCCGGCAGTTGCCAAGTTGCGTTATATATTTCGTCATACGATTTAAACGATGACATAAACATCCAGAACAAAGGATACAAAATGGAGATGGCGAGAAGCACTAATAATAGTACGGTTAACAAGCGCGTAAAACTTAATTTTTGTTTTTTCATACTATTACGCATCCTTTCCTGTTCTAGAAATTACGATCTGAATAATGGATACTACTGCTGTTATGACAAATATGAGAACCGCCAATGCTGAAGCGTAGCCCATATTATTCTTCATAAACCCTTCTTGATACATGTGAACCGCTAAGGTTATTGAAGAAATTCCAGGTCCTCCTCCTTTGGTCAGGATATAGGGTTCATTGAAAACCAACATAGAGCCCGAAATCGTAATCAAAATATTTACGAAAATGGTTTCTCTGACTTGCGGTACCGTAACATGTAAAAACTGCAAAACGCTGCCGGCTCCATCAATTTCCGCTGCTTCATATAATTCGCGTGGAATCTTCTGCATGGCTACAATGAAAAGCATCATAATATAACCGGTGCTCTGCCATTGACTCATCGCAATCGTTGCATAAATGGCTGTCGAAGGATTTCCCAGCCACGTTCTCTTCAGCCCTTCCAAGCCAATCGCCTCTAAGAATCCATTTAAAAGTCCCATTTGCGGATTATAAATAAACCCAAACAAGAGAGCGATAACGGAAATCGATATCATCACAGGCATAAAATAAACGACTCTAAAGAATGGTGCAATTTTTCGGAGAAATTTTTGTTCCAGTATCGCTGCCAGAATCAATCCGAATCCCACTTGGCAAATCACAGAAATGACAGCATAGCGTACATTGTTCATCAATGCCACGGATATACTGCCGTCCTTAAGCATATCTTGATAATTCTTTAATCCCACAAAATTCTTGACCGGAGAAAAGGAAGAAAATTCGTAAAAGCTATTAATAATATTTTGGATCAGCGGTCCGAAAATAAAAAATATCATTAACAGCAAGAGTGGTAAAACAAACCAAATCTGGTGTTTATTTTTAAATATTCTTCTCATTTTAAACTCCTGCCTAAGGCTTTGGGATAAGGAAGGAAAAACCTCCTTTATCCCTTTGCCTGCTCCACCAACGGATTATTTCTTAAGTTTTGCTGCTGCCGCCTGGACATCCTTCATAATTTGTTCAGGCGTCGTTTGATCGATAGCTAAGGATTGTCCGCCTCTCATAAAGACATCACCTACATTGATATCGACAGCATTGTCAAACCATGGCGTAATCGACTTAGCTGACTTAATCACGTTATACGCTTCACAGCTGGCTTTAGAGGCGGTTTTTTCCGTTACGCCGCCTTCGATCGCGGTCAATTCGCCCGTATCTTTCGTGAATTTCCCGGCTGCTTCTGAAGAAGTCAGGAATTGCAAGAATTCGATGGCTTCCTTGGGGGCGTCTTTGGAAAGCATGAAGCCTTCCGGAGCGCCTTCAAGCGTATTCTGCTCTCCCTTTCCATCTTTCACGGCAGGGAAATTGAAATATCCGAAGTTAATCGGTTTATCCACTTGTTCCAGGTAACGGATTTCCGCGAGTTGCAGATAAACAATCGGCGATTTTCCACTCATGAACATATTACGTGAGGTTTCATGATCAATCGATGAGGATACTTCGCCCATATACGTCGTAAGCTTCTTAAAGATGTTAAGCCCTTCTACGTATCCCGGATCGGTAAATTCAGCGGTATCCGTGTTGTAATCCTTTTCTCGAACTTCCTTAGGTACGACACGATCAAAAATCGGTCCCAAGTAGTGCGAAACTACCCAAGGCTCTGTTAAGCCGCATACCAGTGGTTCTTTATAACCGGCATCTTTAAGCTTATCCAAAACACTAATCAGTTCGTCATAGGTTTTCGGAGCTTCCAGACCAAGCTTCTGGAAAATGTCTTTATTATAGAAAAATGCCTTTCCATCAATGGTCAAAGGTACGCCATAGCACTTTCCGTCAAAGGTAAATCCTTTTTTCTGAGATTCCATGATATTACTTGACCACTCGGTATTTTCTTTATAAAGATCATCAAGCTCACGTACTTTCCCCGACTTCACCAAGTTTTTTGCAAAGGAATCAGACCAAGATACGAAGATGTCCGGTATGTCATTGCTGGAAACCAGAACTCCGATTTTTTCCTTGTAAGAGTCATTAATAACTCGTTCAATTCGGATCTTTACATTTGGATGCTTTTCGCTGAATTTTTTTGCCATTTCATCGAAATAGGTCTTTTTCGGCTCATTCGGCCAGCGATGGAAGAAATAGACTTCCACTTCTTTTCCTGTCTTCCCGGCATCCGCTTCTTTAGAATCAGTGTTCGCTTTCTTTCCGCATGCTGCGAATACAAGCGTTAAAAGGAATAGTAACGCAACAAATATCTTTTTCTTGGCTTTCATGGTGCACCTCTCTCAATATTTCATACGCCACATATAACGTCTTACGGACATCGGATGTCCACGATGATCAGCTAAGCGCTCCGCATAATCTCTCAAAATCTTTCCGGCAATAATACCACCGAAATACTCCTGAATATCTTCGTCAACACCTTTATAATCGAATTCATTGGTATCAACCACATATACCATCTCCGAATACTTTTTGACAAAATCCAGTGCACGATCATCAAGATACTTTGTCTTTCCATTGGAGCGAACCACTAAGAATGGGACGTCATAATCCGTGATTTCAAACGGGCCATGGAAATATTCACCGGAGTGAATATGGTGAGAATGCACCCACTGCATCTCCATCATTAAGCAGCTCGTCCAAGCATACATTTCCGGATAGTATTGGCCGCTTGCCATCGTATAGATGATGCGATCCCTCTTTAACTTCTTTCCAAACTCCTCTGCGCGCTCTTTATAGAGCTCTCTGTTCATTTCTACCAAAGTATCGATATTTTTGATTTGCTCTAACACTCGCTCATATTTTTCCTTAGGCGCGATTGCATTAAGAAGACTAACCATTAAGCGTACACCGACGCTGGTATCGCCTTCATATGGATCAATCTTCTTTTCCTTGCTGTAGTCATAATGAATAATGTACTTTGCTTCTTTGCAAAGATCACTATTCTCATCCATAGAAATTGCTACGCTGATAGCGCCTGACTCTGTCGCCATTTTTGTCGCAGCGATGGTTTCCGGAGTCGTGCCAGAATGAGAGCGTGTAATGACTAAGGAATTTTTGTTCAAGCGTGCCGGCTTACGATGTACAAATTCATTCGAAGAATATACTTTAACAGGAACATCACACTCCGTATCAAAGAAATATTCCATGGGAGCTAACGCGGCCATTGATCCGCCGCATCCGACAAGATAGATGGTTTCTAATTCCGCCTCCTTTACCGCCGTTACAACCGCATTGATTTGTTCCTGATGATTGCTCATTTTTACCCTCCTTATATTCTAAAAACATTACGTCTGCTGACGTCTTTATTTCATTATATACATGTCAAGCGAAAATGCAAAAGTTTTTTAGATTTTCTTAAACAGCATGTAAATCTCATCAATTAGCCAATATTTGATAGTAAAACTTTTTCCTATTGAAATCGTAGACTATAAAAAATTCCAGAAAACATCTGAAATGAAATGACAAAAAGCATTTGAATACAAAAAAACGCTATCGCAAAGGGGCGATAGCGATCTAAACTTTATTGTGCGTTTCGTACCTCTCTCATCATCTTCTCCACTTCCTCTCTCTTCCCTAGCGACGGAATTCCCCCATAATTCATGGCCGCGTATGCCCCGCAGGCATTGGCAAAGGTACCCATGTCCTGCAGGGGGAGATTCTCCCATGAGATCCGGGCGAGAGCCCAAGGCTTAGAAAGGGGGGTAACCCCCTTATCCATAGCGATGCGGTCGGTCTCGATTAAGAGGCTATAGAGAATCGCACCCATAAACGCATCGCCACTGCCGGTGGTATCGACAGCTTGCACCGAAAAGGCGGGGATAAATACCGTTTTTCCTCGTACCGCAAGGATAGAACCTTGGCAGCCGAAAGAAACGGCTAAGAGTTTGAGGTTGGGGTAGCGATTCAGAATGTCAGTAATGGCCTGCTGTAGCGCTTCGTCGTCGGGTGCTGCGGGCGGTAACTGATAGTCGACCATGCCTTTTTTATTCATCGCTTTGCGCACCAGCTGCGGATGACAAAACGCAAGCAATTCATCGCCACTGATCTTGGCCACATCGACATAGGGGAAAATGAGGGCGGTTACGGCGTGCAGCGCATCAAAAGAAGGCCACAGATTAAGCCGGAAGTTCGGATCAAAAGAGATCATGACACCCGCTTTTTGTGCACACTCCAACGCTTCTAGTGTCGTGGTACGTGACGGATCGTCCGCCATGGAAAGAGTACCGATGTGGAAAATGCGTGAATTTTCGATCTGTTCTTTCATCGCTCGATTCCAGACGAGACGCAGATCTGCGCTCGCTTTGCGATAAAACGTAAATTCCCGATCGCCCTGTTCATCCAGGGAGACAAAGGCCAGCGTAGTGGGCGCTTCCTCATCCCTTTGGACGCAAGAAACATCCATGTTTGCTTTTTCCAGACTTTTCAAAATTTTATTGCCGAACACATCCTTGCCTATGCGTCCGATCATCGCGCCCTTACGGCCCAATCGTGTTAACTGCGCCACACAGTTGGCGGGCGCTCCACCCGGCTTAGGAAGATAGGCAAGATCGTCATTCCGCGTATTCGCCATGGCAACCGGTGCCATATCCATGAGCAATTCCCCTATTGCTGTAATGTCCCACATAAAAAGTTCCTTTCCCATTGTCCAGCGTTGTTGCTATCAGTATATTGAATGGGTCCGGCGCTGTCCATAGAGAAGGTGCGATGCTCGCGGCATTCGCCGTTTCCTGCGGCCCTATGTAGGCCGACTTGCTGCAGACCCGCGGGTAAGCCGATTTGCTGTGTACCCATGTTAAAACGCAAATTGTCGAAATAACATGGGGTAGCGCCGCTTTGCGGTGCAGAAAAGAGTCAGCCTCATTGTGCCCAGAAGAGGTCACCCCCGTTTGTCGCACAACAGCCGAAACGTTCTCTTAGAGGCGTTCTTGATACAAAAAAAGCCGCCCATGGGGGCGGCTTTTCGTATACGAGATTGGTGATGGTTTACTGTGCTGCGCTCTTTGCGCGGTCTTCTTTGATCTTTTCGGCCAGCTTCGGCACGATCTGGAACAGATCGCCGACGATACCGACATCGGCCACGTTAAAGATCGGGGCATCCGGATCTTTATTGATGGCAATGATGTAGTCGGATTCTTCCATACCGGCCAAGTGCTGGATTGCACCAGAAATGCCGCAGGCAATGTAGAGGGTCGGACGAACGGTTTTACCGGTCTGACCAACCTGAATGTCTTTCGGTGCCCAACCGGCATCTACAGCAGCGCGAGAGCTGGACACTTCACCACCGATGGCGGCTGCCAGTTCTTCGAGCAATTTGAAGTTTTCCGGAGCGCCTAAACCACGACCGCCGGAAACCAGGATCTTGGCGTCCTGAATGTCCACTTTTTCTTTAACTTCTTTGACGACATCTTCGATCTCGACAAAGCACTTGTTCTTTTCAATCGGCTTGCCGTAAGGAATGATTTCTCCCTTACGAGTCTTGTCGCGCAGCTGCTTAACCATAACGCCCGGACGGACGGTGGCCATCTGCGGACGGAAATTGGAGCAAAGAATGGTAGCCATGAGGTTGCCGCCGAAAGCCGGACGGGTCATGCGCAACTCTTTGTTTTCCGGGTCAATTTCCAATTTGGTGCAGTCAGCAGTCAGACCGGTGTGAATGCGGCCGGCCAGACGCGGACCAAGGTCACGGCCGATAGCGGTTGCACCAACCAGCATCGCTTCCGGTTTATATTCGTTAATCACGTTAGCGAGCACCTGTGTGTACGGCTCGGTGCGATAGTACTTGAGTTCCGGATCATCCGCAACGATGACGCGATCTGCACCGTATTCCACGAGCGTCTGTGCAAGCTCGGCCATGTTTTCGCCGATCAGGACAGCCGTAACGTTCGTGTTCAAATCCTTCGCCAGCTCTTGGCCTTTACCCAAAAGCTCCAGCGATACGTTGGTCAGTTTACCTTCTACTTGTTCGGCGAAGGTCATGACCCCTTTATAATCCTGTAAATTCATCCCTGACCTCCCTTACAGTACGTACTTCTCATGCAGACGATCCAAAATGAACTGGACCGATTCATCGACACCTTTTTCAATCTTCATGCCCGGCGCCTTAACCGCCTTCGGGAAAGACTGTGCAACGCGCGTCGGGGAGCCGGCTAAACCGATGTTATCATCTTCTACCGGAACTTCCGAGCGGGTCCAGCGGGTGATTTCATAGTTATCAAAGGAGTCAAAGATGGCACCCGGCGTCATATAGCGCGGGGTAACGGCTTCAGCCAATGCAGTGACGAGGCACGGCATTTTGGCACGAACGATATGGTAACCGTCGTCATAGTGACGTTTGACCACGATGCTGTCGCCATCCACATCCAAGCTGGCAGCGTAGGAAATGTTGGGGATGCCCAGGTGCTCAGCCATTTCCGGGCCAACCTGCGCAGTATCGCCATCGATAGCCTGACGGCCGCAGATGATCAGATCGTAATCGATCTTGGAGACGGCACCGGCAATGGTCGAAGAAGTTGCCCAAGTATCGGCGCCACCGAACGCACGGTCCGTAACCAGGTACGCATCATCGGCGCCCATGGCCAGAGCTTCATGCAGAATGGCTTCCGCTTGCGGGGGTCCCATGGATACGACATCAACGTGCGCATCCGGTGTTTTATCTTTAATGGCTAACGCGAATTCCAACGCCGCTTTGTCATCCGGATTCATGATCGAGGGCACACCGTCACGAATGAGGGTTCCCTTAACCGGATCAATGCGGACTTCGTTAGTATCCGGCACTTGTTTAATGCATACTACGATATTCATGATCCCTCCTATTTCAACAGGTCGCCACCGACCACCATGAGCATAACTTCCGACGTTCCTTCGTAGATCTCTGTGATCTTGGCATCACGCATCATACGTTCGACGTCGTAATCCACCATGTAGCCATAGCCGCCGAGCAGCTGAACGGCGCGGTTCGTTACCCAAGAAGCCACGCGAGCAGCCTTCAGTTTAGCCGTTGCCGCTTCTACGCTGTAGCGTTTCTGCGTATCTTTAGCCATCGCTGCACGATACACGAGCAAGCGAGCAGCTTGTACTTCAATTTCCATCTCCGCCAGCTTGAACTGGGTGTTTTGGAATTTAGCCAAAGGACGACCAAACTGTTTACGTTCTTTGACGTAATCTTTCGCAATATCCAAAGCGCCTTGTGCAATGCCCAGAGCCTGTGCAGCAATACCGATACGGCCGCCGTCCAGTGTGCCCATAGCAATGCCGAAGCCCTTGCCTTCTTTACCGACCAAATTTTCCTTCGGCACGCGTACGTTATTGAAAATCAACTCGCGCGTGGAGGAAGCATGGATGCCCATCTTGTCTTCGGCGATGCCGAAGGAGAACCCTTCCATGCCTTTTTCCAGAATGAAGCAGGAAATGCCGTGGTTACCCTTGCTGCGGTCCGTCATGGCAAAAATGCAGTAGATGTCGGCTTTGCCGGCGTTTGTGATAAAGATCTTGGACCCATTGATGATGTATTCATCGCCATCCAATACGGCGGTTGTCTGCTGACCCGCTGCATCCGTACCGGCTTCCGGTTCGGTCAGACCAAAGGCACCCAGCTTTTCGCCCTTTGCTAGCGGTACTAAGTATTTTTCCTTCTGTTCCTTCGAACCGAATTTTTCGATCAGGCTCGCGCAAAGCGACGTATGTGCCGAAACGATAACGCCGGTCGAAGCGCAGACACGCGACAATTCCTCTACGCACATTGCATATGTAAGCGTATCGCAACCCTGTCCACCGAATTCCTTTGCAAAAGGAATGCCCAAAAATCCGTATTTTGCCATTTTCTCGACGGTTTCGTCCGGGAAGCGATGTTCCTTATCGATTTCCTGGGCGAGTGGTTTCACCTCCGCCAGAGCAAAGTCACGAAACAGCTGTTGCGCCATCTTGTGCTTTTCACTCAAAGTAAAATCCATTCTTTCCTCCTTCATTCACGTGGTTCCTACTTTCCCACCGGAAAGTCTGCCAATCCTGTTTAACGTGGGCTTCTCCCCCTTGCGACAAACCATCCTCAGAGGCAAACGCTTGGACGCATCCTCTCCTACTTGTGCGTCCGCATTTCTCCCGCTCGTTAAATTTTTATCCCATAAGCGCTAAGAGAAGAGACCCGAAACGGGTCTCTTCACCCGAGCTTATTGATTGGTAAATTTTTTCTCTTTTCGCTTTTCCAAAAAGGCGCTCATGCCCTCTTTTTGGTCCTGGGTCGTGAAGCAATGCGAGAACGCTTTTACTTCCTTTTTCAGTCCCTCTTCAAGAGAATCGTCTAGCCCTTCCTGCAATACGCGCTTAGAGGCACGTACCGCAATGGGCGCATTTTTCGCAATGCGTTCGGCGAGTTTTAAGGCTTGCGGCATCAATTCTTCCGGCGGAAACACCGCACTGACTAAACCGATGCGCAAGGCCTCATCAGCCTCAATATTTCTCGCACTTAAGATAATCTCGTTGGCTTTAGATCGCGAACCGATGAGTCTTGCCAGTCTCTGTGTGCCACCGAAGCCCGGCGTAATGCCCAATCCCACTTCCGGTTGCCCGAAAACGGCATTTTCTGAAGCATAACGAATATCACAGCTCATGGCCAGTTCATTGCCGCCACCCAGCGCATAGCCGTTGATCGCAGCGATGACCGGGATCGGGAGCGTTTCGATTTTGCGCATCACCTTATGTCCCAGGGAGGCGTATGCTTGCGCCTCCTCTTCGCCCAGATCTTTCATCTGTGCAATGTCCGCTCCGGCAACAAAAGCTTTTTCGCCGGTACCGGTGATAATCAACGTGCGTACCTGGTCAAGGTCAATCGCATCAAGCGCTTTGTCCAACGCTTCCAGCACATTGCTATTTAAAGCATTTAATGCTTCCGGGCGATGCACTCTAAGAATTTGCACCGCCCCTTGTTTTTCACTTTCGATCAATGCCATCTTACTCGGCTTTCTTTACCACGGCAGCGCAGCCCATGCCGCCGCCAATGCACAAGGTAGCTAAGCCTAAGTTTGCATCATCACGACGCAGCATCTCGTAAATCAAGGTGGTTAAAATACGTGCGCCCGAGCATCCGACCGGATGGCCTAAAGCAATGGCGCCGCCGTTGACGTTGACTTTCTCTTCGTCCAATTTCAATTCCTTCACCACGGCAACCGATTGTGCGGCAAAGGCTTCGTTGGATTCAACCAAATCAAAGTCCGTCGGCTTGATATTCAGACGTTTGCAGATCTTCTTCGTGGCTTCGATCGGACCAACACCCATGATGGACGGTTCAACACCCGCCATGGTTCCGCTGACCCACTCGACCTGCGGTTTAATGTTCAATTCTTTCATCTTCTCTTCAGAAATCAGCACCATGGCAGAAGCACCAATATTGATGCCCGAACTGTTGCCCGCGGTCACAATACCGTCTTTCTTGAATGCCGGACGCAGTTTTGCCAAAATTTCCGGTGTCTGTCCTGAACGAATGCCTTCATCGGTATCAAAAGTGACTGTATCCTTTTTCACCTTCACTTCGAACGGAACAATTTCGTCTTTGAAACGACCGCTGTCACGTGCTTCTTCTGCACGGTTCTGGCTGCGTGCCGAGAATTTATCCAGTTCTTCACGCGTAATGCCATATTTTTCAGCGACATTCTCTGCCGTAATGCCCATATGATAATCGTTAAAGGCATCCCACAGAGCATCATGCACCATCGTATCCACGACGGTAGCGTCGTTCATGCGGTAACCGAAACGCCCCTTCATCAACGCATACGGTGCCATGGCCATATTCTCTGCCCCACCGGCTACCACGATGTCGGCTTCACCGGTTTGAATCATGCGTGCCGCAGTGTTGACTGCTTCAAGGCCGGAGCCGCACACAACGTTTAAGGTCACTGCCGGCGTTTCTACCGGAATGCCCGAATTTACGGAAATCTGACGAGCAACGTTTTGGCCCAAACCCGCCTGCAGTACGTTACCCATGTATACGAAATCCACCTGCTCCGGTTTCACACCGGAACGTTTTAATGCCTCACGAACAGCCACTTCGCCCAACTTAACAGCCGGCGTATCTTTTAATACACCCGACATTGTACCAATGGCCGTACGTACGGCGCCTGTAATAAAAATTTTGCGTGTCATGTTTCCCCCTTCACTCCGAATGGATGCATTGGTCACTTTCCTGACGGCACAAGTGCCACCATGCCACCTCTTCATTCTACCGCTTTCCATAAAGTTGTCAAATCATTCACAATGACTCTGCTTCACGTCTTAGCGCTTATTGCTGTTTCTCCAGATGTGCAGCCGCTCCGCTTCTTTGATCAATTCTTCACGTGCATCCGGATGCGCCAGGCTGATTAAAGCTTCTGCACGCTGCCATGTGGACTTGCCCTTCAGGTTCACAATGCCATTTTCCGTAGCCACATAATGGGTCGTTGTACGCGGATCCGTAACAATGGTGCCCGGACTCAACGTCGGAACAATACGGCTTTGCATCTTACCCTGTTTATCGATACGCGACGACTGGAACGCCGTTATGGATTTTCCGCCCTTCGACATATAGGCGCCCATCACGAAATCCAACTGTCCGCCCGTACCAGAAATCTGATTGAAGCCTCCCGTTTCGGCATTGACCTGCCCGAATAAGTCGATTTCTACGCAGTTATTGATGGCAATAAAATTATCCATCTTCGAAACGACGTACGGATCATTGACATAATCCACCGGCGCCGTTGCTAACGCCTGGTTATGGTCCATCCAATCATAGAGCTCTTTCGATCCCAGTGAGAACGAGAATACCTGCTTGCCGCGATTCAATTCCTTCTGCATGCCCGTCACGACGCCTGCTTTTGTCATGGCCATCATGGAATCCACGTACATCTCGGAATGGATGCCCAAATCCTTCAAATCCGATTCGGCAATCTTATAGCCAAGTGCGTTCGGCATACCGCCGATGCCCAGCTGCAGCGTTGCACCGTCCACGATCTCTTTGATCAACATGTCCGCAATCTTTTCATCCGTCTCATCCGGTTGAATCGTCGGAATCGTATCGATGGGCTCATCGGATTCCACAACGGCATGCACTTCTTTAATATTGATGTAGTCATCGCTCAAGCCCTGCACCACCGGCATATTTTTATTGGCTTCCACCACCACGTACTTGGCGCGATTAATGACTTCTCTTGTCTGCGCAATGCACGGTCCCAAATTAAAGTTGCCGTTTTCATCCATCGGGCATGTCTGCAAGAACAACACGTCCACCGTTTCCACGTCCTCAGGGCGACGATACATCTCCGGCTGTTCCGCGTAACGCATCGGAATGAAGAACGCACGGCTTTCTCTTGACAGACGGCGATCCTGGCTCTGCATGAACCAGCTGTTCCATACGAACACATCTCTTCCCAGCTTCACATTGGCTTCCAAAATCTGAATCGGGTGATAGATCAGATACCCACGAACAAATACCTCGTTCAATTCCTCTGCCCGTGCAGCCAATGCCTTATCCAGCAAATTTGGCACCGACATCGCATGCGCATAATCCAGCCACATCCCGTCCTTGACGATCTTGACCGCCTCTTCCGGCGTCGTCAGCTTCTCCTGATATTGCTTCTGGTAATCAATCATGAAAACTCCCTCCGCTCCACACTCTCATCCATTGGCCTATTCTGCCTTCGCAATAGTCTTCCTCTGTGGTGACGTTTTCCACCCTGTTGCATGCCGACCCTATGTTGACGATATGCCGCCGCAAGGGCGATGCCCCAACTGCTACTCTTTTACCCTACTTTAGTAGGATACTATCCATTTTCTACTCTACACTTTACCATAATGATGTATGGAACTGATGAATAGCAATGTAGCGAGATGAACAATAAGGAAGGCGGCCCGGAGGGCCGCCAACCGCCTATACCAAACGCGCCGCGCAAGCGGCGCTCCTTATTTTTTTAATCGTCGCTCGCCAGGTCGACTCCGCTTGGCGATGAAGGCTTAGCAACCCATGTTAATATTAAAATAGCGATTTAGCATGGGGTGGATTTGTGCCCAAAAGGCGCCTTTACCCCATGTTATTTTTGAAATAGCGTTTTAACATGGGGTGATATTTCGTTTCAAAAGCGTTTTTACCCCATGTAATTATTACAATTTGCAATTAACATGGGGTAAAACACGCGGCAACGCCCCATGTTATTTTTAATATCGCGTTTTAGCATGGGATAAATCTGCGTTTTTGCAGCAATCTCGCCCCATGTTATTTTTAAATTAGCGATATAACATGGGGCGGTTCTTCGTTTCGAAGGAGTTTTTACCCCATGTTATTTTTAAGATTCGCATATAACATGGGGAAGACACGCGACAACGCCCCATGTTATTTTTCAATTTGCGTTTTAACATGGGGCACCGGAGAGAGCTATACATATGGTGGCGGGTGGCTCTGCGGGTGGCTCTGCTGGTGCCGCAGAGAGTTATGCATGTGGTGGCAGGTGCCTCAACCGGACGCCGTGTTGCGCCTTATCGCTACTTCCCCTTCTCGAACTTTGCCCTCCAATGCCCATCGCTAACCACACAAAAAAAGACTGTATCGAGAACCGATACAGTCTTCACTCTAAAATTGAGATTTTCATGTGTCGACATCGCATTGCACCATCTGGCGTCGGCTTTTTGCCGGCCATCCGATGTCAACTGACAAGTCGCAAGCGAAACTTACTTAACTTCGACTTCTGCGCCAGCTTCTTCCAGCTTCGCTTTGATGGATTCTGCTTCGTCCTTGGAAACTTTCTCTTTGACAGCCTTCGGGGTTTCATCAACCAGAGCCTTAGCTTCCTTCAGGCCTAAACCGGAGATCTCTTTAACGACTTTGATAACGTTGATCTTGGAAGAACCAGCGCTCTTCAGGATAACGTCAAATTCAGTCTGTTCTGCTTCAGCAGCGCCAGCAGCACCACCAGCAGCCGGAGCAGCAACAGCAGCTACCGGAGCAGCAGCGGATACGCCAAATTCTTCTTCCAACGTGGAAACCAGTTCAGACAGTTCCAAAACGGTCAATTCTTTTACTTGATCAACTAATGCAGTAACTTTCTCAGATGCCATGATATTCCTCCTATAAGGTTTTACTAAAATTGCAGTACCGAATAATACAGATGATTACGCGGCTTCGTTTTCCTTCTTCTCTTTGATTGCATTGAAAGCGTAAACCGCTTTGCGCAAAATTCCCTGCGATGCATTCGCGAAACCGGAGATCGGTCCCTGGAGTCCGCGCAGCACCATGCTGAGGAGGACATCCTTCGACGGGAGTTTCGAAAGAGCAACCATTTCATCCGACGTCATCGCATGACCATCCATGTAGCCGGCGACGATTTGGAATTGCTCTTTGTGATCCTGCGCAAATTTAGCAGCAATCTTCGGGCCTTCGACCATCTCGCCATTGGAGAAAATGAAGGCGTTCGGTCCGTTCAGGATTTCATCCAAATCGGTCATTCCCAGATCATTGAACGCACGACGTACCATCGTGTTCTTGTAGACTTTGTAAACAACGTCTTGTTCACGGAACTGGTTGCGCAAATCGGTAATATCTTCAACCGTAATGCCGTTGTAGGCAGCGATCGTAACCGACTTTGCATTCTGAATGGCTTCCTTGATTTCATCAACGACCGCCTGCTTCTTTTGCAACGTCTGTTCTTTCATTCCATTCACCTCCTTCGGCTACACATTGAAAAAACTCTCGGGCAGAGAGCGACCGAGAGTTGCAAATTCATCTTCGCACCTCGACAGGAAATTAAGTTTCGCAAAAGCGAAGCACCTGTGGTCTTCGGTAGCCGACTATTAGAATACCACAGGGAGCGTCTCTATGCAAGACGCTCCCTGCGTTTCTTATTATTGTGTGTAGAGTTACAATTGATGTGAGACCAAGAAGAAAAAAATATAGAGAGAATTCCTGTACAATGAAAGTGCCAACAAAACAAAGAAAGGATTCTCTCTAT
>QWCH01001785.1_pt1 | contig 30429 bp, 29 predicted proteins | sample 1972671 | NCBI WGS metagenome assembly QWCH01 (sample SAMN09866713, study PRJNA288562) | Human gut metagenome isolate term3_stool, whole genome shotgun sequencing... | isolation source: gut | host: Homo sapiens | place: USA: California
AGAAGAAGGTCAACAAATGTTGACCTTCTAAGTTAATTCTTATTTTGCGTAATCAGATACCCTATTTTCTCTTATGACATTTACTTTAATTTGTCCAGGATATTCTAATTCACTTTCAATTTTATGAGCTACATCTTTTGCTAATATAACCATAGCGCTTTCATCAATAACTTCTGGTTTAACCATAATTCTGATTTCTCTACCGGCTTGTATAGCATAAGAACTTTCAATACCATCAAATGAATTAGCTATTTGTTCTAGATTTTCTAATCTTTGGATATAGTTTTCCATAGATTCACGTCTAGCTCCAGGTCTTGCTGCTGATATTGCATCAGCAGATTGAACTAATATAGATTCGATACATGTCGGTTCAACATCTCCATGATGAGCCTCAATACAATTGATAACATCTTTAGGCTCTTTGAATCTTTTAGCAGCGTTAACGCCTAGTTCAACGTGTGGTCCTTCGATTTCGTGGTCAATTGCTTTTCCTAAATCGTGAAGTAATCCACCTCTTTTAGCTAATTTCACATTTACTCCTAATTCACTTGCAAGCATTCCAGCAATATTAGATACTTCAATAGAATGTTTGAGAACATTTTGTCCATAACTTGTTCTGTAATGTAGTTTACCAAGAATTTTAATCAATTCTGGATGTAAACCATGTACATTAGTTTCATCACAAGCTTCTTCGCCTTTTTCTCTTATAGTATTATCTACTTCTTTCTTGGCTTTTTCAACCATTTCTTCAATTCTAGTAGGATGAATTCTTCCATCAACTATAAGTTTTTCCAAAGCAATTCTTGCAATTTCACGTCTTACAGGATCAAAAGCTGATAATACAACAGCTTCTGGAGTATCATCAATTATTAAATCTACACCTGTTAAAGTTTCAAATGCTCTTATGTTTCTACCTTCACGACCAATGATTCTACCTTTCATATCATCATTAGGTAAATTAACAACAGACACAGTAGATTCCGCTACTTGATCTGCAGCATATCTTTGAATTGATGTACTAATGATTTCTCTTGCAAATTTTTCAGATTCTTCCTTAGTTTTGGATTCGATTTCTTTAATAATAGCAGCTTGCTCACGTATTGTTTCAGATTTAACTCTATCAAGAACAATGTCCTTGGCTTCATCGCTTGATAATCCTGCAACTTTTTCCAATTCTAATTCCTTTTCATCTATTATGGATTGAATTTTTTGTTGCATATCGTCAGCTTTCTTTAATTCTGAATCTAGCTTTTTATGTTTCTTCTCTAATGATGCATTTTTTCGTTCTAAATTTTCTTCTTTAGAATTAAGTCTATCTTCTTGACGACTGATTTCTTTCAATCGAGATTTGTTTTCACGATCTAAATCGCTTTTCATCTTAAAGATTTCATCTTTTGCTTCTACTAATAGTTCTTTTTTCTTAGTTTCAGCATCTTTGTTTGCATCTTCAATTATTTTAACAGCATAATCTTCAGCGCTTCTGATTTTTTTCTCAGCCATGCTTTTTCTCAAAAAGAAACCTATTACAATACCTAATATTGCAGCAAGAATACCAATTATTAAAGATGTCGCGGTGCTCATAAATACACCCCCTTTATTCAATTTTCAATATTCATTAAATAAATCTTTTGGATAAATTTACTCTTTTAGTGTAGTACAAATACCGTTGATTGTCAATATTTAGATATATAATAGAAAATTATATAACATCTATTTCAGATGTATTATTTCTATTTGTAATTCTATAGTTAATATCTCCAATAGCTGATAAGTGAGCGTTATGGGAAATCATTATAATTTGTTTATTGTATTCTTCACTAATTTCATTGATAAAATTTGCTACATTGTGTATATAGTCTTCACTAACATGCTTACAAGGTTCATCAAGTACAATAATATTGGCAAGATTATTTTCATATAGCATTATAAAAGAAATTCTTAGTGCCAAAGAAACTATATCAACAACTCCCCCGCCTCTAGCATCTACAATATCGTAGGTAAAAGTTTTAATCTCACCATCAATATCTAAGCTTTCTTCTATAAAAAACTTGGCAGAAGGATTGTTGTTTTTGATTTTTATTTCGATTTTAAAATTCATTTCTTTTTCAAAGATATAACTTAAACATCTACTTACAAGGTTTTCTATTTGAATCTTAGCTTGTTCTCTTGAATATTCTGAAGTCTTGTCATAGAGCATTTTGATGATCTCAAGTTTTTCTATTTGCTTTTCAAGGGCATCAATGCTTTTTTTTGTAGCTAATATTTCTTCTTCTATTGATTTTTTTACCGCTAATTCACTTTGATACTTAATTTCCATAGAAGTGATTTTGGATTGAATTTGAGTTAAATCAAATTTTTGCATCAGGAAGAAGCTCCTCAGCTTTTTGTAAATCTTGTTCGATTTGATTTTGTAGTCTAGTAATTTCTGATTCAAGATTTTCAGGATCTATATTTAATTCTTTCAACTGTTTAAGTATATCTTCTTTTTGCTTCTCTAAATTCTCTAACGCAATTTCGGCTCTATTTTTTTCTTCTTTAGCTTTATCAAGTCTTTCTTTTATGTTGTTAAAACGTTCATTAGTATTCATTATTTCCTTAACTCCTTTACTATTTGAGTAACATGATTTTCATCTATTTCACTTAGACAAAATGGACATATTTTTTCTTTGTAAAGATTTTCTTTGTATTTATTTACCAAGTCATCTATTAAAAAATTACATTCAGCTAATAGTTTAGTATTCTGTTGATAAATCTCTTGTATTTCATCTAAGGTGTTTTTTATTATTTTTAGTTTGGTTAGCAATTCGAAAGCTTTGTTAATATTTAATAATATAATTTGTAAATTATTGATAGAATTCAATTTATCTAATTTATCATTTTGGTCTAAAATGATTTTATTAATTTTTAGATATGAAATGTTAAGTTTATATAGTTGTATATATTTTTCTTTGTTTTTATCAATTCTATTTGTTAATTCAGATACTTTAGATGTATTAATACTTGTTAATACCTGACTATTATTCCTTATTGCTCGGTTAATTCTATAGTAATTTTCATTTAAATTAGATAACTGATTTAAAATTTGGATATCATTTTGAGTATTTAATAAGATATTATAAGATTTAGGCACCTGTTTAAATTTCTCTAATATAGTTTTATAGTTGTTATAACTACTATTTACGTAAGTTAATCTATCATATAATGGTTTCAAAAACTTCAATAGTGTAAGATTTTTATCGATGCTATCAATAATTTCTGATACCAAATCCGTATATCTTAAATTATTCAATTTTACATTACTAGATTTGATACCTTTTATTATTTGCTGATAATACTCATATAATTGATTAAGTTTTGAGAAGGAAGAAATATTATCTTCTGTATTCTGCAAAGTTTCTGAACAAATATCTAGTCCCTTGTATTTATCTAAGTATTTATAACCATTTTTAATCCTGACATTTAATTCAGAAAGTTTAATGGATAATGTTTTCAATATATTTAATTTTTCAAAATTTTTGGCTAAATTATTGTATAAAACTTTTAGGTTGTCAATTTTTATTTTTTCTTCATTTAAATAATCATATTTATTTAGAGATTCTTCTTTTTCGTTTATAAAACTTTTTTTAAAATTTAATTCTCCTTTTGTGCTTTTTATTTCTCTTGAGACATTTCTGGATGCATTGTCTAGTATATCAATATTTACTAGTTTCCCGATAGCATTTGCTTTTGTAGAATCTGTTTCTGACAGTAAAAATGAATTTTCTAATTGTGAAGCGATTAAAATATTGTATTTCTCGTTCAAGAGATTAACTTTTTTAAAAAGAAAATCATTTTGAATTTCTGATGGTATTTCTCTACCGAAGTTTTCATATTTCTTAATATCTTCACTATCAGGATTGTTTTTAATGTAGTAATAATTAGTATTACCTTTTCTACCTCTTAAAATAAAATTACCGTTGTTAAATACAATTTTGACTTCAACATTATTGTATCCATTTCTGATTAATAAATCCGTTGTGTAATCATTGAATAAGACCCATGATAGAGCTCTAATTAAGGCAGTTTTTCCACTATCAGAAGCACCTGTAATTAAGTTTACTTTTTCTGAAAGCTCAAAATGACCTTGTTCGTATGACTGAAAATTAGTTAAATATATATCGGTAATATACATTATTCTATTCTCCTTATGGCGTCATCAATAATTTCTTCATCTATTTTCATTTCTCTTCCTATGGATTTTAAGTTGTTATTGATGTCTATAATCGGATTGCTTGATAACATTGAAAGTCTTTCTTTTATATCCAAGAGGCTTTTGTTTTTAATAGAATACGGGTTTAATTTATCCTTAGAAAAAATTTCACTACTATTTTTTGCACTTTTTAGAAAAATTTCTTCAATTTTGATATCACCTTTTTTAAGTTCGATTATCAAGACCTTAGGTCTTCTTTTTCTTTCTGATTCAGTATTAGTCATTCTAGCAATACTTCCTGGATTTGCGAAATACTTTTCATTGACCTTTACAGTCTTAAATCCAGTATGATAGTGACCACTTAAAACAATATCACAATCAGTATCCATAATTTGATCGATTAAAGTATACTCAATTTGTTCAATAAATTTCTTATACAATAAAAAACTGTGTATCATTAGTATATGATAGTCTACATTATCTAATCTTTTCGGATAATAATGAGATTTATCAGATGAATCAATATCATGAGTATATGGTTGGCCAGATATTTGAACCCTCAAACCATCCCTTTCTATGATAATAGGCTTATCTTCTTCAACTAGTTCTAATACATCTAATGAATTGTATAGTCCCATCATAGCTCTATCTATAGAGTTTGGATTATAACCATATATATCATGATTCCCACTTATTATATGAATTTTCTTCGGAAAAGTTTGAAATAATTTACCAAATTTAGATGCTGTTTTTATTCCAACATCTGCTTTATCAAACAAATCTCCACCGTGAAGTATCATGTCAACATTTTCATTTATTGATATTTCTCTTATTTCTTCAATTTTTTTATAAATAGAATCTTCGTAATCGTCAATTCTAGATCTAGGATTTCTAGATTTTATATGTGTATCTGTAAAAAATAATATCTTCATAATAGAAATAATGGGCAAGTAATACTTGCCCTAGTCTAATTCATCCTCACTTATTTCGTTATTCGATTTGTCTTTTATATCATCGTTATTTTCTGTTTTGATAGCCTCTGAATCCTCTTTTGATCTTAATCCATAAAACTCATAAGTTTTATCAATAATTTCTTCTAATATTTTTGGATTTTCTTCTAAAAATACTTTAGAGTTTTCTCGACCTTGTCCTAATTTTTCATCTTCATAACTGTACCAAGCACCTGCTTTTTTTACAACTTTGCAGTCAGTGGCTAAGTCTAATATTGTACCTATTTTAGAAATACCTTCTCCGTACATAATGTCGAATTCTACTTGTTTAAATGGAGGTGCTACTTTGTTTTTGACGATTTTAACTTTAGTACGATTTCCAACAATATCGTCACCTTTTCTAATAGCTTCTCCTCTTCTAATTTCAATTCTAACTGAAGAATAGAATTTTAAAGCTCTACCACCCGTTGTAACTTCTGGATTACCAAACATTATTCCCACTTTTTCTCTAAGTTGGTTAATGAAAATAACTGTACAATTGCTCTTGGAAATAACACCTGTTAATTTACGTAAAGCTTGAGACATTAGTCTTGCTTGTAGACCAACATGGCTATCTCCCATATTTCCTTCTATTTCAGCTCTTGGAACTAGTGCTGCAACAGAGTCAATGATAATAATATCTACAGCAGAACTTCTTACAAGAGAATCACATATTCCTAAAGCTTGTTCACCTGTATCTGGTTGTGAAATGATAAGATTGTCTGTATCTACACCTAAGTTTTTAGCATAAATTGCGTCTAATGCGTGTTCAGCATCGATAAAAGCTGCAGTACCACCCATCTTTTGTGCTTCAGCAACTACATGGAGTGCCAAAGTTGTTTTACCAGAAGATTCAGGTCCATAAATCTCAATAACTCTACCTCTTGGTAAGCCACCTATTCCTAAAGCAACATCCAAATTTATAGCTCCAGTAGGAATAGCTTCGATATCTTTTTGAACATGATCTCCGAGTTTCATTATAGAGCCTTTTCCAAATTGTTTTTCAATGCTTGCAAAAGCTTCTCTTAAAGCTTGATCTTTCTCAGATCCATTAGCAAAATCCATGACTACCTCCTAAAATTTAAACAGAACATAAGTTCTTGTATTTATTATACCACAAACCAAAAAATAATTATATATTTTTTAAATCTAATACATTAACATTCTTAAAAATATAATCACATAAGCTGATTACAGTTAATACAATCGATATATAATATAGGTACATATCTAAAGCAAACCCTAATTTATCCCCAGTATTAATCAAAATTAAAACAATAGCGATAAATTGTGTCATAGTTTTTGATTTTCCCCAATAACTTGCTGCTAATGTAACTCCATTAGATGCAGCTAATATTCTGAAACCGCTAATAGTAAGTTCTCTTAATACAACTATAACCACGCTCCATGCAGGAACTTTTCCTAGTTGTACTAGGACAATTAATGCACTGCAACTCAACATTTTGTCTGCTAATGGATCCATAAACTTTCCAAATGTAGTAACTAAATTTTTCCTTCTAGCGAGTTGACCATCAATAAAATCTGTTATTGCAGAGATTATAAATATTAACGCAGGTATATAATTGTCTGTTTTGAATATCAGTAATGATGCTACAAAAAATGGTATTAAAATTACTCTTAATGTTGTGAACTTATTTGCAATATTCATATCAATCACGTCTTTCTAAATAATCTTTAGGTATTAAAATTTTTCTAGGCTTGCTTCCCTCACTAGGACCAACAATACCTTTTTCTTCCATTTGATCTATAATTCTTCCCGCTCTAGCATATCCTATTTTTAATTTTCTTTGTAATAGAGAAATTGATGCAGAATCTTCTTTCAAAATCATTTCTACAGCATCTGTAAATAAAATATCTGTATCGTCATCTTCAAGATCTATACTTTCTGATTTATCTATGTCTTCTATGATTTCTTCTTTATAATTAGTTTCATTTTTATTTATTAAAAATTTAACCACATTGTCTACTTCTTCATCAGAAATAAAAGCGCCTTGAACTCTACTAGGTTTTGCCATTGATGATGGGAAAAATAACATATCCCCTCTTCCTATAAGCTTTTCTGCACCAGATTGATCTAGAATAGTTCTAGAATCTATTTGGCTACTAACAGCAAAAGAAATTCTAGACGGGACATTTGCTTTTATTGTACCAGTAATTACATCCACTGTTGGTCTTTGAGTAGCAATAATTAGATGGATACCACACGCTCTTGCCATTTGAGCTAGTCTGCAAATAGCGTCTTCAACATCATTTGCTGAGACCATCATCAAATCACTTAACTCATCTATAATAATAACAATATATGGTAGTTTTTCAAGTTCATCATTTTTATTTTTCTTATTATAAGCTTTGATATCTCGAACGTGATTTTCTGAAAATATTTGGTATCTTCTTTCCATCTCTCTTACAGCCCAATTTAAAGCGGCACTTGCTTTTTTTGGATCCGTAACAACTGGAATAGCAAGATGTGGGATATTGTTATATATGCTCAATTCTACAACTTTTGGATCAATCAATATAAGTTTTACATCATTTGGATTTGACTTATACAAAATACTCATTATTATGGTATTGATGCAAACAGATTTACCACTACCAGTAGCTCCTGCTATAAGTAGATGTGGCATCTTATCAACGGAAGTTACAATACATTTCCCAGAAATATCTTTTCCTAAAGCTATTGGCATCAACGATTTTTCTTTAACAAAATTATCAGACATTAAAATCTCTTTTAACATTACAGAATTTTTAACATCATTTTCTACTTCAATTCCAACTACTGATTTACCGGGAATAGGAGCTTGTATTCTAATTCCACTTGTAGCTAAAGAAAGTGATAGGTCATCTGCTAGATTGACTATTCTTGAGACTTTCACCCCTGCCTTAGGCTCTAATTCATAGCAAGTAACCGTAGGACCTCTATCGATTTGAACAACAGTCGCATCTATTGAAAAGTTTTTTAAAGTTTCTTCAATCATCTTTGCTTTCTGTAAAACAGAATCATCATTATCTTCCGCATATTCAGCATTTTTCAAAAGTTCTAATGGTGGAAAAGTATAATTACTTTGTCCAGAAAATTCACCAAAATCTATAACAGAAAGCTGTTCTCCAGATTCTTTTTCATTAGATTTATAATCGTTGAGTTTTGGTTTTGGAGGTTCAAAATCTATTGATTTCTTCAAATCAGATTTTTCTTTAAGTGAATTTTTAGAAATCCTTTCTTTTGTAGATTTATTTTGCTTAATCTCACGCGATTTTTCGATGTTTTTATTTTGTTTGTTTTGTTCAATTTTAGTTTTTATATCTACAAATGTCTTTTTAACAAAAGCAAAAAATTTTTGAAATAATTCTTTTAAAGTTAAATTCATTATTACAGATATTAAAAATAAAAAACAAAAAACAAGTGCAACATATAAACCTATGTAGCCTATAGCTATGTTTAGTATTGATGCTATAATAGCTCCAATTACTCCAATACCACTGTAGTCATTCGCTAAATTTAAATTCAAATCAATCCTTTGATTAATATTAAGATTTGGATAGTTTGATATATTAATTAAACTCATTACGAAAAGTGACGAAAAAGCCAATACATAAGTAATTTTTTTTAACTTATCTCCATGTTTTATATCAGATATCGTAGATATTGTATAAATTATACCTATTGATATAAAAACGTATGAAAAGATACCAAAAGTATTAAAGTAAATGTTTTTCACAATAATTCCTAAAACACCAACTCTACTACTAGCCATGAATATAAGTGAAATAATTAACACTAATATAATTATTAATTTCGTCGAAGAATTGGATTTTTTTTTGCTATTAGATTTTGATTGAGTTTTGTTTCGTGATCTAGTATTTCTAGCCATAATTAGTAGCCTGTATGGCCAAATCCGCCATCATTTCTATCTGTAGCATCTAATACTTCAACTTCCTCAAATTGAATATTTTCATATTTTTGAAGTATCATTTGACAAATTCTATCCCCAGATGAAATTGTATATTCTTCATTTGATAGATTGACTACAGGAATTCTTAATTCTCCTCTGTAATCACTGTCTATAGTACCAACACAATTTATCAGAGTTATTCCATGCTTTATACTCAAACCACTTCTTGGTCTGATTTGAACCTCATAACCTTCTGGAATTGCAATATATATTCCAGTAGGTACAAGAGTTCTTTCAAGTGGTTTTAAAGTTATATCATTTTCAGTATAAACTCTCAAATCCATACCACTAGACCCAATTGTTGAATATTTTGGTAGAGGGTTATTAGATTTATTAATTATTTTAACTTTCATAATGTCCCCTTTCAAAAATATAGTTGAGTAATAAAATTACTCAACTATTAATTATTTATCTTCTGTATTTTGATCTTCAGATTTTTTATCAAAATTCTTTTTTTCTTTTCTTTCTGGTTTTGGTAAAAGAGCTTTTCTGGACAGTGTCATCTTACCTTGTTCATCTATATCCATAAGTTTTACCATTATTTCATCGTTTTCTTTTAAAACATCTTCAACTTTATTAGTTCTTTCATGTGCTATATTAGATATGTGAAGAAGACCTTCTTTTCCAGGTAATATTTCAACAAAAGCACCAAAATTCATAATCTTAGTAACTCTTCCTAAATATTTTTCACCGACTTCAGGTTCTCTAACTATTTCTTTAATCATATCTATAGCTCTTTGTGCACTTTCAGTGTTTTCACCAGCTACTGTAATTTTACCATCATCTTCGGTATCAATTTTCACGCCAGTCTCATCAATTATTTTGTTTATTACTTTTCCACCTGGTCCAATAACTTCTCTTACTTTTTCAGGTGCAATATTAATTACCATAATTCTAGGAGCATACTTTGAAATTTCTTTATTTGGTTCACTTATACATTCGTTCATTAATGATAATATATGAAGTCTACCAACTCTAGCTCTTTCTAAAGCTTCAGTTAATATTTCTTCAGAAATTCCAGTAATTTTAATATCCATTTGCAATGCAGTTATACCATCTTTTGTACCTGCAACTTTAAAATCCATATCTCCTAAGTGATCTTCTAAACCTTGAATATCAGAGAGAATTACGACATTATCATCTTCCTTAATCAATCCCATTGCAATACCTGCAACAGGTTCTTTTATTGGAACACCTGCATTTAATAAACTAAGTGTTGAACCACAGACAGATGCTTGAGAACTAGAACCGTTAGAACTTAATACTTCGGATACTACTCTTATTGTGTATGGGAATTCTTCTTCTGGTGGAATTACAGGTAATAGAGCTCTTTCAGCTAAAGCGCCGTGACCAATTTCACGTCTACCTGGACTTCTTAAAGGTCTTGCGTCCCCTACAGAATAAGGAGGGAAGTTGTATTGATGCATATATCTTTTATCTTCTTGTTCAATTAATCCATCTAATACTTGTGCATCGGATGGAGTTCCTAATGTTGTAACAGATAAAACTTGAGTTTGCCCCCTTTTAAACAAACCTGAACCATGTGGTCTAGGCAATATATCAACATCACAAGTTATTTCTCTAATTTGATCAAGTTTTCTATTATCAGGTCTGATATGATCTTCTAATATTAAACGTCTTACTTCTGCTTTTTCTAAATCATCATATATAGTAGAAACTTTTGAAGCTATACTTTCATCATATTTTTCAACAAAATGATCTACTACGCTTCTTTTAAGTGTATTAATGTGATCTTCTCTATCTAATTTATCTTCATTAACTGTAATTTTCTTTAAATCTTCAATACAGAATAATTTTACTTCTTCATCTAACTCTACATTTTTTTCTGGTTGAACGAATTCTTGTTTTGGTTTTCCGCATTCTTTTTGAATTGATTCAATAAATTCACAAATTTTCTTGATTTCTTCATGTGCTCTAAGAATAGCTTTTAACACTTGTTGTTCAGTAATATTATTACATCCAGCTTCAACCATCATGATAGCATCTTTAGTACCAGCTACAGTTAATTCAAGATCAGACTTATCTCTTTGTTCTTGCGTAGGATTTATAATAAATTCACCATCAATCATTCCTACAGCTACAGAACCAGTAGGCCCTAAGAAAGGAATATCCGAAATGCTCAATGCGATAGATGATCCTATCATAGCTAAAATATCGGGAGTATTATCTTGATCCACAGAAAGTGCAGTAGCTATAACTTGTACATCATTATGATATCCTTCAGGGAATAATGGTCTTAAAGGTCTATCGATTAATCTAGCAGTTAATGTAGCTTTTTCACTAGGTCTACCTTCACGCTTTATAAATCCTCCTGGGATTTTTCCTACAGAATAAAGTTTTTCTTCAAAATCGCATGTTAATGGGAAGAAATCAACTCCCTCACGTGGCTCTTTTGATCCTACAGCAGTAACTAGAAGTACAGTTTCTCCCGATTGAATTAGACATGCTCCATTAGCTTGTTCAGCAACTTTTCCAATCGTAACTTCTATTTTTTTACCGCATAAATCATATTCATATTTTTTTATCATATATTCTCCTTATAAATAAAAAGAGCGGAAAAACCCGCTCTTTCAATTATCTTCTAATGTTTAATCTTTTAATTAAATCACGGTATCTTTCAATGTCTTTATTGCTAAGATAGTTAAGAAGATTTCTTCTTTTACCGATCATTTTGAAAAGACCTCTTCTTGAATGGTGATCATTCTTATGAGACTTTAAATGTTCAGTTAAGTAGTTTATTCTGTAAGTCAATAAAGCTACTTGAACTTCTGGAGAACCAGTGTCTCCTTCTTTTGTTTGGTATTCTTTGATTATTTCTTCTTTGATTTCTTTGTTGTACATAATTTCCTCCATAAATTTAATATTCACCATTACAGCGATATCGTTGAGGTTTCGAATATCAATGTAACAGTAGTACTTATTTATATTATCATATAATCTTGTAATTGTAAATCTAAATCTTGGTTTTTTGCAAAATTATAATCGCTTTTTAATTTATTGATAAGTTCAATTTCAGAATTAAATTTTACATTATCTCTTATTTTTTTTATGAATACTAACGTTAATTCTTTTCCATACAAATCACCTTTAAAATCTAATATATGAGTTTCAATTTTAACATCATGCTCATCGTATGTTAGATTTTCTCCTATTGATGTTATACCTTTGTATAATTTGTTATCATAAATAACGTTAGTATAATAAACTCCTGCTGCTGGTATAATATATTCTTTGCATTCCAAATTAGCAGTAGGATAACCTAAATTTCTTCCTCTATGTTTCCCGTCGACGACAACTCCCTTAATACTAAATGGTCTGTAGAGCATTGAATTAGCATTCTCAACGTCTCCACTCATTAAAAATTTACGAATTGTTGTCGATCTAATAGGGACACTTTTAATAAATTGGTCATCTATAGTGTAGAGCTTATAATTAAAAACTTTTTGAAAATCTTCTAAAGTAGATACATTACCAGATGCATTAATTCCGAATTTGAAATCTTTGCCCACAACTAAATTTTTGAAATTAGTATGCTCTTTCACATAATTTAAAAACTCTTCAGGCTTAAGGGATAAAAAAGCTTTATCAAATGACTTGATTAAGCAGTAATCTACATTCATTCTTTTTAATATATTTATTTTATCATCCGTTGTTAATATGTTTTTAAACTTATCGTATTTTAAAACTTCTGAAGTATGTGACTTGAATATAATAACCCCTGATTTACCTAAGCTAACACATTTATTTATAAGTTTTTGATGTGCTAAATGTAATCCGTCAAAATTTCCTAAAGTAATAGCATCAATATTAATTTTTACGTTATATTTGTCTAAATCAATTATTTGCATATGTCAAATACCTTATTCATTTTTAAAATATTATCTTCAATACTGCCGATTCCAATAAATTTATCCTTACAAACTACTTTGATATTATCAATGTTTTTGTGGTTGATGTTCACTTTAACACCATTGGTAATTTTTTTATATAAATTATCATCAAGTTTTATAGATTTCATTTCTGTTAAACTTTCGTAGACTGAAAATGATACATCGTCAATATTACATTTTCTAAGCGATTCTATTTTTATTGAATCTTTTATATCAAAACCACCAGAATTTACTCTGATAAGTGATCTCATGTATGCTAATCTATCTAATTTTTTGGCAATATCTTCTATTAAAACTCTAATATACGTTCCCTTAGAACATTTAACTTTGATTATACATGAATTTTCTAGAAGATGTAATGGTTCAATATTATAAATTGTAATTTTTCTGGATTTCCTCTTAATTTCTTTGTTTTCTCTTGCGTATTCATAAAGTTTTTTTCCATTTACTTTAACTGCGGAATACATCGGAGGTACTTGTTCAATGGTTTTACCATTTAAATCATCTAAAATTTGTTTTAATTTTTCTTTATCGTATGTTTTATCAGAAAAACCTGTGACATTACCAGACAAATCAAGAGTATCTGTACTTGTACCAAAAACCATTTCAAATATATATGTTTTACCATATTCCATTAGATATTCTGTTATTTTAGTTCCTTTTCCAACGCCTAATAACAAAACTCCGGTAGCATCAGGATCTAGTGTACCAGCATGTCCAATCTTCTTATTTTTTAAAATTCCTTTGCATATAGAAACAACATCTTGAGATGTATATCCCTTTTCCTTAAAAACATTAATTACACAATCCATATCTATCAATTTCTTCTTTTATTTTATTTGAAACTGTCTCAAAATTGCCTGTAATTCTTGTAGCAGCAGCATTCTTATGACCACCTCCACCAAGATTTTTGGCAATTAATCCTACATCAATATTTCCTTTGCTTCTGAAACTTACCTTGTACTCATTTTCAGTTTGTTGTTTAATTAATACTGATATTTTAATTTTGTCTGTATCTCTGAAAGTATTAATTACACTATCAATATCAGAAATTTCAACATTGTATTTATTTAATTGATCTGTCATTACAACCCCAAATGCAACATAATCATTATAAATTTCAGTCTTGGATAAGATTTCATTTTCTAGAAGTTGTGCTTCAAATTTTTTTGATTGATAAATTAATTCATTGATTTTCATCATATCTGCACCATTCTCAACTAATCTAGAAGCTTTAGCTAATGTATCTGCAGTTGTAGCAGAATATAAAAATCTTCCAGTATCAGTTGAAATTCCTGTTAAAAGTGACATGGAAATGTCTTTATCAATTGGTAGATTAATTTCATTTATTAAATCAAATACTAATTCGCAAGTTGAACTGTAACCTTTTTTTACTATGTTAACGTCACCGTAAAACTCATTACTTTGATGATGGTCAATATTTATTCTGTATTTTGCTTTGTTAAATAACTCATCAATCTGACCTAATCTCTCATAATTAGCACAATCTAGACAAATTATCATATTAATATTAATATCTGTATTATCTGATAACAAATCCAAATTAGGAAGAAATTTTAAATTTTCAGGAATTTTGTCAAACTCAATAGGATATACTTTTTTTCCTAAATTTAGTAAACTTTTTGATAAAGCAGTTAATGAGCCTAAGTTATCACCATCTGGGTCTAAGTGAGAAATTAGAGCAATTGAATTTGCATCCTTCAATTGCTCTTTAAATTTCAAGATTTCATCATTAATCTTCATTATAATTTTCCTCGTGAATTGATTTTATTAGATTTTCAATATGCATACTTTTTTCACTAGTTTCATCAATTTTGAAAATCAGTTGTGGTACATGTCTTAAATCTACACTTTCACCAATTTGTTTTTTTAAGAATCCTTTTGCTTTATTCAATCCTTCAAGAGTTTGTTTTTTCTTTTCATCATCGCCTATTACCGCTATATATACTGTAGCAAAACTCAAATCATTTGTTACTTTTACGTCTGTAACAGAAACATTTAGTTTGTCAATCCTAGGATCTTTTAGTGAATTAATTATAGAACTTGAAATAACTTTTTTGATTTCTGATGAAATTCTTCTTACTCTTTTAATATTCATAATTCTCCTATCTTTGTACTTCGTTTAGCACGTATGCTTCCAGTACATCTCCTGGTTTAATGTCATTATAATTTTCTAAGCCCATACCGCCCTCATAGCCTTGAGTCAATTCTTTAACATCGTCTTTATATCTCTTCAATGAAGAAATAGGACCTTCGAAAATTAATATTTCATCTCTCAACAAACGAACCACAGCATTTCTAGTTACTTTTCCTGTATTAACATATACTCCGGCAACAGTACCTACTCCTGGAACTTTGAAAGTATCTCTAACTGTAGCTCTACCTAAAACTTCTTCTTGATATTGTGGTTTTAGCATACCAGTAATTGCATTTTTCACATCCTCTATAGCATCATATATAACTCTATAAGTTCTTATTTCTATAGATTCATTTTTTGCCATATCCAAAGCCACCTGAGTTGGTCTTACGTTAAAACCAATGATTATAGCACTTGATGCAGATGCTAAGTTAACATCAGATTCAGTAATACCACCGACAGCACCGTGAATTATATTAACTTTTACTTCATCATTGCTTAATTTTATTAATGATTGTTTAATAGCGTCAATTGTACCTTTAACATCAGTTTTTATTATAATATTAAGATCTTTAGTTTCTCCGTCTGAAATTTTTCCAAATAACTCGTCTAAGTTCACGTTTGAAGAAGACTTGATTTGTTCTTCACGGTTGTGGTCTTTTATTTTTTGAGCATAATTTCTAGCTTCTTTTTCATCTTTGACAGCGTATATCATATCGCCAGCTTCAGGGACTTCGTTTAAACCTAAAATCAATACTGGTGTTGAAGGACCTGCTTTTTTAACTTGCTTTCCTTGATCATTAAACATAGCTCTGATACGACCACTTGCTTGTCCACTAAATACCATATCAGAATGTTTTAGAGTACCTTTTTGCACCAAAATTGTAGCAGTTGGACCTCTTCCCTTGTCTAACTGAGCTTCAATCACAGTACCTACAGCAAGTCTATTTGGATTAGCTTTTAGTTCTTCCATTTCTGCGACCATTAAAATCATTTCAAGTAATTCATCAATACCTTCACCTGTTCTAGCAGAAACTGGAACTAAAACTGTATCTCCACCCCAGTCTTCAGGTACCAATCCATTTTCAGCTAATTCAGTTTTTACTCTTTCTATATTAGCATTTTCTTTATCTATTTTATTAACAGCGACAATTATTGGAACGCCTGCAGCTTTTGAGTGATTTATAGCTTCCACCGTTTGAGGCATTACACCATCATCTGCAGCAACTACCAATATTGAAACATCTGTTACTTGTGCTCCTCTACTTCTCATTGCTGTAAAAGCTTCGTGACCTGGTGTATCTAAAAATACTATTTTTTTGTCGTTAACTCTAATAGTATACGCACCAATATGTTGTGTAATTCCTCCGGCTTCTCTACCAGCTACTCTAGAATTTCTAATTCTGTCAAGTATAGATGTTTTACCATGGTCAACGTGTCCCATTACAGTGATGACAGGGGGTCTTTCTTTTAAATCCTCATCCTTATCTTCAAAATCTAGGTTAAACACGTCATCGTCATCAAAATCTTCGACTTCATCTTGTTCAACGATAACATTGAATTCACCAGCTACTAAACTAGCAGTATCAAAATCAATTTCTTGGTTTTGATTTGCCATTATACCTAATTCCATTAGTTTCATTATTAATTCACTAATAGATACACTTATTTTTTCAGATAAATCTTTTACTGTAATTGTAGGTTGAATAATAAATTTCTTAGGTTCTTTTGGCTCATTCTTGATGACCTCTTCTTTTTTATTTTTATTATTTCTATTGTTCTTGTTATTTCTATTATTTTTATTATTGTTAGAATTTTTATTTTTGTTATTTTTAAAATTCTTATTCTTTTTCTTATCTTTAGAATCATGTTTTTCATTCATTTCAGATTTGTTTTTATGTTTTATCTTATCGAAATGAGATACAGATTCATCATCATTATTTCTTGGATGTTTTGGTTTAAATCTTTTTTTAGAATTATCATCTTGTTTATTAGCTTCAGTATGCGATTTACTTTCCAAGTTTTCTTTTGAAATTTTATTTACATCTTGTCTTTTTTCTTTTTTTGAATTACTGTTCTTTTGATTATTTTGAACTTTTTTTGGTTTTTCATAAAAAGATTTAACTTTTGATATTTGGTCTTTATCTAATGTTGACATGTGACTTTTAACTTCTATTTTGTTTTCTTTTAATTTGTTCATTAAGTCTTTTGTTGAAACATTCAATTGTTTTGCCAATTCGTATACTCTTATCTTTTCCATACAAAGACCTCCTTTTGATTAATCTTCTACATGGTTAATTAACTCCTCATATATAAGTGCGTCTACATCTGTTTTTAAAACCTGATTTAGTCTTCTGTTTTTCTTTGCCTTGTTTATACATTTTAAATCCTTGCATAAATAAGCCCCTCTGCCATTTTTCTTATTTGTCAAATCTACAGAAACTCCGTCTTCTTTATTAAAAACAACTCTTATTAGTTCTTGCTTTGGTTTATTTTCACCACAAACAACACATTTTCTTAAAGGAATTTTTTTAGTTTTCATTTAATACTCCAAAACTTAAATACATTTAATTTTCAGAATCTTCTGCAATTTTAGTGTTTTCGGAATCTAAAGAATTATCCTCTTCAGTATCCTCAATATCTTCAATTTCTTCTATATCATCTGATTCATAATATTTAATGTTATCAAAAACTTTTTCTTTATCTTCATCTCTAACTTCAATACCATTAGATTCTAGAAAATCTACTTCTCCATCGAATTCAACAGACAAACTTCCATCTTCATAAGATTCTAGGTATTGGTTAAGACCTTTTATGTCTATTTTCCAGTTAGTTAACTTAGCTGCAAGCCTAGCGTTTTGTCCTTCTTTTCCTATAGCTAGAGATAATTGATCTTCTGAAACAATTACACGGCATATTTTTTGAGCTTCGTCAATAAATGTCGCTATTACTTCAGATGGACTTAAACTATTAGATATGAAAGTCTTAATATCTTTTGACCAAATAACAATATCAAGTTTTTCGCCATTCAACTCATCCACAATAGACTTAACTCTGGTTCCACTGAAACCTACACATGAGCCAACTGGATCAACATTTTCATCATTACTGAATACCGCGATCTTAGTTCTTGAGCCAGGTTCCCTTGCAACGCTAAAAATCTCAACAGTTCCATCATTTATTTCCGGAACTTCTAATTCAAATAATCTTTTTATTAGAGAATTATCTGTCCTTGATAATATTATTTGAGCTCCTTTTGTAGTGTTCTTGACCTCTTTAATAAAAAGTTTTAATCTTTTGTTAGGAGTATATTCTTCAGATTTTATTTGTTCTGAAACTGGTATTATACCTTCTACTCTACCCAAATCTATATAGACAATTCCACGTTCAACACGTTGAACTGTTCCAGTGATTATTTCTTTTTCTCTGTCAATAAATTCGTTATAAATATTATCACGTTCTGCATCTTTTAGTTTTTGAATAACAATATTTCTAGCAGTTTGAGCAGCTATTCTTCCGAAGTTTTTAGGTGTTATTTCAATTTTCACTTTATCACCTAAATCGTATTTACGTTTAATAGTCTTAGCTTCTTCTAAACTTATTTCAGTATTTTTGTCTTCAACATTTTCAACAACTGTTTTGATTGCATATAAATTCACCTTACCGTTGTCTCTATTTATGTTAACTTCTACAGAACTTTCTTCGTTTTCATGGTCTTGATAATCAAAATTTTTCTCATAGCTTTTAATCAATGCTTTTTCTAAAGCATCGAAAACAACTTCTCTTGGTATTTTTTTTGATTTTTCTAATTCATCAAGAGCCTTTATAAAATCATTGTTCATATATTACTATCAATCGAATAAAGAAAGCTTAATCGATGATATATTACTCCTTTCAATTTTAATTTGATTTTTTTCTAATTCTAAAGATATTTCTTGATCATTAAAATCTTTTAAAATACCTTTGAACTCTTTCTTACTATCTAATTTTTGATATAAATTTACTATTACAACATTCCCTAAATTTTTTTTGAAATCTTTATCTCTAGTGAATGGTGTAGTTATATCTACTGATGCAATTTCTAAATAATAGGGATCTGAAATAGGATCTATTTCGTCCAGTTTGTCAGTTATTCTATTATTTATTAACTCACAATCATCAATTGATATTAGACCTTCATCCTTTTCAATGTAAAAAGTCAAAATATTTTTTCCATTTTGATTTGAATATTCTACATCATAAAAGTCGATTCCAGTATCTTCAATTAAAGGGCTGAGGTCATTATTCATAAGTTCCCTAAGATATTTCTTATTCATTTATCTCCTTTTCGTAAATTATTTAAATAAATAAGAGTGGGATTCCCCACTCTTAGCCACAATTTATTCTAAACTAATTGTATCATAATTAATCATAATAATCAAACTATCTTCTATTTCTTAAAGACAAAGGCTTATCAATTATTTCTTTCATAATGATAGCTTTTTTTAATTCATCTTTATGTTTAAATTCATCATTAATCTCAACTCTAATCAATTCTAATTCGTCGTTTTTTTCTTCGAAGAAATCTTTATCAATTAATTTTTGATTTTCTTTTCTATTATTTGTTTGCTCAAAATTATTGATATTATTTTGATTGTATTGATAATTGTTTGATTTATTATAAGATAATTTGGTATTTGATTTATCTTTTCTTAAATCTTCTAATGTCTTTTTCTTGCGATAATCCTTACGGTTAAAGTTTTTTTGGTAACGTCTCGAACTACTTATGTGAATAAAATAATTAGCAAAAAACTTTACAACTATTATCGTAATTACAAGAGATAGAAAAGAAAACATTACTTATCATCCTCTTTTATTTTTTCGCTATTTCCTGAGATAGCTTGTCTCATCTCAGTATCACTTATAATATTTTTCATATTATAATAATCTAAGACTCCCAAATTACCAGATTCTAAAGCTTTAGCGATAGCTAGTGGAACTTTTGATTCGCTTTCAACTACTTTCGCTCTCATTGAACGAACTTCTGCTATCATTTCTTGTTCTTTTGCAACAGCCATAGCTCTTCTTTCTTCTGCTTTTGCTTGAGCAATTCGTTTGTCCGCCTCTGCTTGATCTGTTTGTAGTTTCGCTCCAATATTTCTTCCTACATCGACATCTGCTATATCAATAGAAAGTATTTCAAATGCAGTTCCTGAATCCAATCCTTTGTTCAATACAGTTTTTGAGATTGAATCTGGATTTTCAAGAACAGATGTATGAGATTCTGATGAACCTACTGTAGTTACAATACCTTCACCAACTCTAGCTATTATAGTTTCTTCTCCGGCACCACCAATTAATCTTTCAATATTGGCCCTAACAGTAACCTTAGCTTTAACAATGACTTCAATACCGTTCATTGCTACTGCAGCAATGTTTGGAGTTTCAATTACTTTTGGGTTAACAGAAACTTGTACTGCTTCTAAAACATTTCTACCAGCTAAATCAATAGCTGCTGCTCTCTCAAATTCTAACTCAATATCCGCTCTTTGAGCGGCGATCAAAGCATTTACTAATGTATTTACGTTACCACCTGCTAAATAATGCGCTTCAAGTTGATTAGTAGTTAGATTTAATCCTGCCTTTGTTGCTTTGATAAGAGGATTTATAATGTTTTTAGGAATAACTCTACGTAATCTCATACCTATTAATTGTGAAATTTTAACGTGGACACCTGAAAATTGAGCAGTAACCCATAAACCTACAGGAACTAACGAAAAGAATACTAATAGCAATATAACTATTAATATAGGTACTAAAAATGGAATTTCAAATGGCATTTTACACTCTCCTTACTATTATTTTAAAATCTTTTATTTCACTAACAACAACTTCGCAACCTTTTGGAATAAAATCTCCCCTAGTAATAGCGTCAATATAATCGCCATCTATTTCAATTTTGCCGCTCGGTCTTAAAGGTGTTATAGTAATTCCCTTTTTGTTCAAGTATTTTTTTGATGACTGAGTAAATGATTTTGAATTAGTTTCCTTTAAAACAAATTTATTGAATTTACTTGAGTCAAAATCTTTACTTAAAAATACTAATATAAACAAAACATCAATTGTTATGGCAATAACTACTGTTAAAAATGCTAGGTACAGATTATTAATAATCATGCTTATTCCTACAATCATTGATAAGACACCCACAATTCCAGCAATAAAACCGCCTGGAACTATTAGTTCTAATCCAACGAATAAGAGCCCTATTAAAAATACTAATATCCCTACTATGTTGATATCACCGTGATTATAATAAGACAAAATAAATAGAACAGAAAAAACAGCAGTTAGAACACCGTATTTAATCTTCTTGTTTGATAACATAAGCAGTGTGATACAAATAAATGTTACTGCTAAAAAAATCATACTTAAAATATGATTAGAAAATATATCCATAGAAAACGATAACACCTCCTAAATATCTTTATAACACAATTATACACTAAAAAAAGCAATAAAAAAAGATTCCTATAAGGAATCTTTCATTAAATATCAATTTCATTAGAAATTTCTTTTTTTTCTTTTAGCTGCTTCAGATTTTTTCTTTTTCTTTACGCTAGGCTTTTCATAATGTTCTCTTTTTCTATATTCAGATAAAACTCCAGATCTAGCACATTGTCTTTTAAATCTTTTTATAGCATTATCTAATGATTCGTTTTCTCCTACTTTAATTTCTGACATGGTTTCCCTCCCCTCTTTATTGCAAGAATGCTCACAAAAGAGCAGAATTTATACCAAAATAGTATAACACAATTCTAATAAAATAACAATATTTTTATGGCCAGCTAAGTTTTTTCTTACCTAACACGTGAAAATGCATGTGATGTACTGTTTGTCCACCATCTTCTCCACAGTTATTTACTATTCTATAGCCAGACTTATCAATATCGAACTCTTTTGCTAGTTTTGCAATTACTTCAAATATATGAGCAACAATTTGTGAATTTGATTCATCAATATCATTAGCACCAGAAATATGTTCTTTAGGTATAACTAAAAAATGTACTGGAGTAACAGGATTGATGTCGTGAAAAGCGTATACCAAATCATCCTCATATATTTTTTTAGAAGGTATTTCTCCATTAACTATTTTACAAAATACACAGTCCATGACTCGCCTCCGGTGATATTATACCAAAAAATATTTAAATTTTCAATTATTCACACACAAGTTCTTCATTTTCTCTTCTATTACATATGACGTCTATTATTTTATTTGAAAGATTTGGATTATATTCTCTTTTTACTCTTATATAATTTGTTGTATATCCTTTAATGTAGCCGTCATCATTTTTCGATTCGAACAATACTTTTATTGGTTGATTTAACATATTATCTAAAAATTTGTCTGTATAGTATTTTGATTTTTCTATTAGTAGTTTACTTCTCTCTTTTTTTACAACTCCGGATACTTGATTTTTCATTTTACTTGCTACAGTACCTTTTCTATTGGAATATTTAAACACATGTATTTTTGAGAATCGAATCTTATCAACAAAGTTTAATGTTTTTTCAAAGTCTTCATCAGTTTCTCCAGGAAAACCAACTATTATATCTGTAGTAATTGCAGCATTTGGGTAATATTCTCTTATTAAATTGATAGTTTTTTCATATAAATCTGTATCGTATTTTCTATTCATAGATTGAAGTATTGAATCAGAACCGCTTTGCAAAGATAAATGAAAATGATCACAAAATTGTTCCACTTTACTTAATCTATCTAAAAATTGCTTGTCGACAATTCTTGGTTCTAATGAACTCAATCTTATTCTCTTTATTTTATCAATTTGTCCGATATCTTCTATTACATCAATTAAACCAATATCATCATTTTCTAAGTCTTTTCCGTATGACGCTACGTGGATGCCTGTCAGTACAATTTCTTTGAAACCATTATCTGCTAATCTTTTTGCTTCTAAAACAATATCTCTAATATTTCTAGAACGTATAGGTCCTCTCGCGTAAGGAATTATACAGTACGAACAAAATTGACTACAACCTTCTTGAATTTTAATATAAGCTCTTGTCATAGAATGCTCTGTATTTATAGTTAATTCTTCAAATTCTCTATTCTTACCTATATTTTCGACCTTGTTTATAATTTTATTAGATGATTTTGCTAGTTCACATAGTTCTACGATTTCTTTTCGGTATTTTGTTCCGAGAATTACATTTACACCTTCAATGTTTTCGATTTCATCAGGACTAACTTGAGAGTAACAACCTACAACAGCAATTATTGCATCACTGTTTTCAGATCTAATCTTAGATATTTGTTGTCGACTTTTTCTATCGGACAAATTTGTAACGGTACATGTATTAAGCACAAAAACATCGCAATTATAATCTTCTGTAATCTCATAACCATTTTTCACAAATAATTCAGCCATAGCTTCTGTTTCGTATTGATTAACTTTACAACCTAATGTTGAAAATTTTACTTTTTTCATTATTTTATATCTCCTAATTCATATTGAATAATACTCAAAGCACAAATTGGAGCTGTATCTGCGCGTAAAATTCTGTTTCCCAATGAAACTGATTTAAATCCTTTTGACTTTAAAACATTTAAATTTTCTTCAGATAATCCGCCTTCTGGGCCAATGAAAATATTTATATCTTTATAATTTGAATTAGTCAACAAAGAATGAATGCTTTCTGTTTCATTTTCATAGAATACTAAACTTAAACTATTATCTTGGTTTGATATTGCATGGATATTAAGTAGTCCTTCTATTTCAGGGATAGATGTTCTCTTTGACTGTTTCGATGATTCTAGTGCGATTTTTTCAAATCTATTCTGTTTTTTAATCCACTTTTTTTCATCTAATTTGACAACAGTTCTTTCAGTTTCTACAAATACAACTCTATTTACACCCAATTCAGTGGCTTTTTGAATGATATACTCATTTTTATCTGATTTAAGGATACATTGATATAAAGTAATGTTCAAAGGAGATTCATATTGAACGTCATCTTCATCTATTATTTTACAAATTATTTCATCGGGAGTAATATCTTCAATTTTAGTTACAAAAGTTGTATCTCCAATTACTTGATGAATCAAATCACCTTTAGAAAGTCTTAAAGAATTTTTGATATGATTATAATCTTCATCTTTTATTATAATTTTATCATCTATCTTATCTTTGGGATTACGAAAAGTTCTATACATTTTTGAACCTACTTATTACGCTAATCCATTCACCTTTTTCAGATATTTCTACAATTTCAAGGTTGTTTTTTTCTAAAATATTTACAATGTTATCTCTTTGAGAATTGATCAATCCTGAGCATATGAAAATGCCATCTTTTTCTAATGCTTTTGGCAAATCTGGAATTAAAATCTCTAATACGTTCAATAAAATATTAGCTATTACTACATCGTATTTTTTATCAACTTTATCTATTAGAGAGCCTTCTACAGCTTTGATATTAGATATTTTATTCAGTTCTGCATTATCTAATGTTGCTTCTACAGCTAATGGGTCAATATCTGTAGCAAAAACTTCTTTAGCACCTAATTTTGAAGAAGCTACAGAAAGTATTCCTGATCCACAACCAATGTCTAAAACACTCTTATTATCAAGCTGCAGCTGTTGAAGTTGTTCAATACATAAGTTTGTTGTTTCGTGGAGTCCTGTACCAAATGCCATTCCTGGATTAATTTCTAACACGGTGTAATCTGTTTCATCTATTTCAATCCAGCTAGGTTTTATAAGAATATTGCCAATATAAAATGGTTCGTAATACTTTTTCCATTCATTAGCCCAGTCCATATCATCAATTTCTTTGTTCTTACTAATTTGAACATCTATCTTGTTATTGATAGAGAATTCATTAATTTTTGCTTCAATTTCTTCATAATTTACTTTATAATCTTCGTAAAAGGCTTTAATGATTACATTATCATGTGGTGTAAAATCTTCGTCGTTTATTACCACCCAGTAAGGTTGATCTTTCTTAAAATCTAAAACATCTTGATAATCATCTATTTGTAAATTTTCTATTCCTAAATCGTATAGTATAGAACTTATGATTTCGTCATATCCTTTTGGACATTTAATATCAAAGCTTAGCCATTTTTCCATTATTCAAACATATCCTTTATTTTCTCAAATATTGATTTCTTTTCATTTACATTTAATTCTTGATTCATACTTTCTGAAAATTCAATCAATTTTTCTTTTTGATCTTTATTTATTTTTTTAGGAACAATGATTTTAACAGTAAATAATATGTCTCCTCTTGTATTAGAATTTAAATATGGAACACCCTTTGATTTAAGTTTAAATGTTGTATTTGGTTGAGTTCCTTCTGGAAGTTCAAATTCTTCTATGCCATCTAAAGTTGGAACTTCAATTTTTGAACCAAGTACAGCCTGAGCATATGTGATAGGCATATCAAAAACAATATCATTATTAATTCTTCTGAAAAATTCATGTTCTCTAATCTTTATGATAACATATAAGTCGCCTGGACTACCATTATTTTCGCCATCATTACCTTCACCCTTCACACTCATGATAGCTCCATTGTTTATTCCTTTAGGTATAGTAATGTTTATTGTTTTTCTTTGAACTTCGTATCCTTTACCTTTACAATTTTCACATTTTTCATCGATTACATAGCCTTCTCCATGACATTTATCACATTCAGATTGTTGTGTAAAAATTCCAAAAGGTGTTCTTTTAGTATCGTTTATGATTCCAGTACCATTACATTTATCGCATTTTCTCTTTTTTGTTCCTGGCTTTGCTCCATCGCCATTACAAACATGACATTTTACCTTTTTCTTATAAGAAATTTCTTTTTTAGTACCGTTAATTGAATCTTCAAAATCTATTTCCAGTTCAACTTGAATATTAGAGCCTTTTCTAGGGGCATTTGGATTTCTAGAATATGATCTAGAACTAAAACCACCAAATATATCACCGAAAAAATCACCAAATATATCACCGATATCTGAAAATCCTCCACCTGATCCTTGATCAAATATTCTATCTCCGTACATATCGTATTTTTTTCTTTTTTCTTTATCACCTAAAACTTCATATGCTCCGTTAATTTCTTTAAATTTATTTTCAGCTTCAGAATCACCACTGTTTATATCTGGATGATATTTTTTCGCTAATTTTCTATATGATTTTTTTATTTCTTCTTGAGTTGCGTTTTCATTAACCTCAAGTATTTCGTACAAATTTTTCATTATTCACCATCCTAATCTACTGACTTTTCTATTTTACTAAAAGATACAAAAAAATCAAGGGGTAAGAATTTTACCCCTTTTTTAAGATTTTTTAGTTATTATTTATTTTCGTCGTCATCAACAACTTCATAATCAGCATCTACAACATCATCATCTTTTTTAGATTCTTGTGAAGCTCCTGGTTGTTGAGCTGTGTTTTCATATAGTTTAGAACTTAATTTGTACATTTCTTGAGTTAAATCATCTGTCTTAGCTTTAATATCGTTGTTATCTCCTGAGTCTAGGATTGATTTTAAAGCTTCTACTTTTGAATTGATATCAGATTTTTCGGATTCTGAAACTTTGTCGCCTAAGTCTTTGATTGTCTTTTCAACTTGGTAAATTACAGATTCAGCGTTATTCTTTGTTTCAATAGTTTCTTTTTTGTTTTTATCTTCTTCAGCATACTTACTTGCTTCGTCAACTTTTCTCTTGATTTCTTCATCACTCATTTTAGTTGAAGAAGTAATTGTCATAGCTTGTTGTTTTCCAGATCCTAAATCTTTAGCACTTACGTTTACAATACCATTAGCATCAATATCAAATGTTACTTCAATTTGAGGTACTCCTCTTGGGGCTGCTGGAATTTCAGTTAAGTTGAATTGTCCTAACAAAGTATTGTCAGCTGCCATTTCTCTTTCGCCTTGTAGCACTTTGATTTCCACGGATGTTTGACCGTCAGCTGCTGTTGTAAATACTTGAGATTTTTTAGTTGGAATTGTAGTGTTTCTTTCAATTAATTTTGTACATACTCCACCTAAAGTTTCGATACCTAATGATAAAGGTGTAACATCAAGTAACAATAAATCTTTTACTTCACCAGTTAATACTCCACCTTGTAATGCTGCACCAATAGCAACACATTCATCTGGGTTAATATCTTTTTGTGGATTTTTTCCTATTAATTTTTTAACAGCTTCTTGAACAGCTGGAATTCTTGTAGAACCACCAACTAATAATACTTTTTCAATATCGTTGTGACTTAATCCAGCATCTTCTAGTGCTTGTCTTACTGGTTTTAAAGATTCTTCAACCAAGTCAGCTGTTAATTCATCAAATTTTGATCTTGTAATATCCATATTTAAATGAACTGGCGTTCCATTTACTGCAGAAATAAATGGTAAGTTAACATTAGTAGAAACTCTTGTAGATAGTTCTTTCTTAGCGTTTTCTGCTGCATCTTTAAGTCTTTGTTTAGAAGTAGCATCTTTTCTTAAATCTACACCATTTTGTTTCATGAATTCATCTGCAAGATAGTTTAATAATTTTTCATCAAAATCATCTCCACCTAGTCTGTTATTACCACGTGTAGCTAATACTTCGAATACGCCATCTCCAACTTCAAGGATTGAAACGTCGAATGTACCACCACCTAAGTCATAAACCATAACTTTGTGTTGATCAGTTTCTTTATCAATACCATAAGCCAATGCAGCCGCTGTTGGTTCGTTGATTATTCTTTTTACGTTTAAACCAGCAATCTTGCCAGCGTTTTTAGTTGCTTGTCTTTGAGAGTCTGTAAAGTAAGCTGGAACAGTAATTACTGCTTCTGTAACTTCTTCTCCTAAATAACTTTCAGTGTCAGCTTTTAATTTTTGCAAAATCATTGCTGAAATTTCTTCTGGAGAATAATCTTTACCATCAATGTTTACTTTGTATTCAGTACCCATTTCTCTTTTAATTGATGTGATTGTTCTGTCTGGGTTTGTGATTGCTTGTCTTTTTGCTGTTTCACCAACTAATCTTTCACCATCTTTAGTAAATGCTACGATTGATGGAGTAGTTCTATTACCTTCTGAGTTAGGAACTATAACTGATTCTCCACCTTCCATAACTGCTACTGCTGAATTTGTTGTACCTAAATCAATACCTATTACTTTACTCATTATAAAATCCTCCTTTAGATTTTTATCTATATTTAAAATTCTTATTTACTAACTTTGACCATTGCAGGTCTGATGCATTTATTATTTAAAATGTATCCTTTTTGGAATACTTCTAATATCATATCTGAACCATTATCACTATCTTCAGTAATAACTGCATGATGATAGTTTGGATCAAATTTGTCTGAACAATCTACTTCTTCCAAGCCAAAATCTTTTAGTGATAATAGAAGGTTGTCTCTAATTAATTCAACACCACTAGAGAACTCATCTTTTTCTTCTTTACTATCAATAGCTCTATCTAAATCATCTATTATAGGTAGAATTTTCAAAATCAAAGACTCGTTGGCTAATTCAATAGACTGTTGTCTTTCTCTATTTGTTCTATTCTTATAATTGATAAAATCCGCTTGTAATCTTTTTAAAGAGTCTTTTAAATCCTCTATTTCAGTATTTACAATTTCATCTTTATCATTATCAACTTCTTCTTTTATTGACTCATTTTCGTTTTTATTTAAATCTTCTTTTTCCAAGTTTTGATCTTCGTTTTTTAACTCTTCAGAAGATTGACTTTGTTTTAAATTTTCTTCATTATCTTTCATAATAATCCCCCCTAATAATTAATCCATTAATTCTTCTAGATAATTTAAACATAGCTTCTATTGAAAGTTCATAATTCATTCTCATAGGAGCAACAATAGCTATAACACCTATGTTATTTTTGTTGAAGAAATAAGAACTCTTGATGATTGTGTTTTCAACAAGTGATTGTTCGTTATTTTCATCTCCCACTTTAATGTCCAAGAAATTATCTGAAGAATTAAGAATATTCACTATTTTATCTTTGTCTTCAAGGTATTCTATTATGCTTTTGACTTTGTCTAAGTCGCTGTATTCACTATACTTGAAAATATTTGATAAACCTTCAACGGATACATACATTGAAGATAACTTATCTCTTTCATTTTCAATAATATCGGTAATTGCACCTTTAAAAAGATCATTATATTTATATTTTGAAGAAAATTCGTCTAAATTATCATAAACTTCATTTAGATTTTTTCCTAAAAAAAGTTTCTTCAATAGAAAATTAATCTTAATTAATTCATTTGGTTCTATGACTTGTTCTGATGAAATCACAGTATGATTTAAATCACCAGAATCATATAACGTTAATAAAACATAATTATATTCGCTAATTGGAAGTAACTCTATGTGAGATAAATGCATCCTATCTGATTTTTTTAACATAGAAATAACTGGATACTGAGTTATCTCAGAAATGAATTGAGAAGAAGATTTAATCAATTTCTCAGGTTCAACAATTCTTTCATAGGGTTTTCTTATAGACATTAACGAAGAGCTAGAATCATCAGTTTTATAAAGTTTGTCTAGAATATAATCCACATACAATCTGAAAGCTTTTTGCGATGGAATTCTTCCTGATGAAATATGAGATTGAACTAAATATCCCAAATCACCTAAGTCGCTCATCTCATTTCTGATAGTTGCTGGACTGAAACCTATATTATAATTCTTTGATAAAACTCGAGATCCTATCGGCTGAGCAGTCTTTATATAATTGTCTATAGTAGCGAGTAAGATATTAAATTTTCTTTGTGTTAAATTTTCATTCAAGACCTCACCTCTTTTTTGTTAGCAACCTATTACCTTGAGTGATAATAAAATTATACACTACCATTTATACTGTGTCAAGTGTTATACTAAAATATCTACGAAAAAACTATTTGACACGAAAAAGCCTTGATTTGTAAAGCTTATATGGTTGTTGTTTAAAGTTAACAATCCTTTATTAATCCAGTTATCGATTAATTTTTTGTTATTCGTATATAAATTTATGCCAAATTTTTCAAAGTATTCTTTTAAATCTAATCCATCTTTTAATCTCATATTGGTTATTATGAATTCAAACTCTCTTTTTTCTAAATCAATTTTCTCAGAAAAACTAATAGGCTTTTCATTTTTTATTATTTTGTTTTTGTAATCGGGGTAGAAAAACTCATTTGTATAT
>QWCH01001804.1_pt1 | contig 30243 bp, 19 predicted proteins | sample 1972671 | NCBI WGS metagenome assembly QWCH01 (sample SAMN09866713, study PRJNA288562) | Human gut metagenome isolate term3_stool, whole genome shotgun sequencing... | isolation source: gut | host: Homo sapiens | place: USA: California
ATACTACCATCGGGACGGAATATAAAAAATGTCGGGAAACTTTTCACGTTAAATTGTTTTGCCAATTCAATCCCTTCTCCTTTTTCCATATCATATTTCACGCTCACGAACCGGGGATTAAAAAAATCTCCCGCTTCCTTCGTCACAAAAACCGTGTTCAACATTCTCTTGCATGGAGCACACCACGAGGTGTAGCAATCCATAAACACGAGTTTATTCTCCGCTTTTGCCTTAGCCAACGCTTCTTTAAACGTTAGTTCCTCAAACTTAACCCCTTCTTGGGCATTTGCCGTGATGCCCAACGACATCACGACAAATAACAACATTATGATCCTCTTCATATTATACTAGATTTTTATACCTTCTGTCATTTGCATCAACATAAATAACATGGCTTGATAGTGCTGCTTGGAAGCCTGATCCGGGGCATCCATCGCTCTGCTCATTAATAAGGTTCTCAATTTCAAACCGATTCCACAACAGTTGGCTACAGTTTCATCGATAAGAGAGGTGTTCACCGGACGTTGCCAACCGTAGCCGTATCCTAAACCGAAGCTGTTCAGTATTTCACGATCTTTCTCGTCGTAAGCGGATTCTTGTCCCGATTCCATCACCATCATTTCGTCCAACCCGTACAATTTCATTTCGTCTAAAGAAGGAGTTCCCGCCTCACTCGTGATCCCTCCTAAAAGTCCTGCCAGACCGGGTGACGGTTTCAACAATTGTTTCATGAAGGCCAACATGCCATTTTGCATAATCTTATCGGCTTGAGTCACTTCCCGGTTAGAAATCGCACTCTCCCATACCCCGTTGTACAAATCATCGAAATAGGCTTGCAACGTGTACGGGTTTTTAGAGATATGCGATGACAACACGACATTCCGGCTCGCGTTGAACAACGCCATAACTGCCATATTTTGAAGGCGTGCAGAAGTTGCCACATCCAAGCCGAATTTTTCCGTCACCTCTTTGTTATCCAACCAATCGCAATCATTCAATTGCTTCAATACCCATTTCAAAGAAGCCTGTTGTTTCTCGCGGCTAACCGGCTCTACCCGTTTCCCGGAAGTTCCGTCTTTCACGTCCGTCAAATAAATGCCACCGACATTATAAACCACGTTCATCAAGTAACGGGCATACTGGTTGGCAATATTCTGGTACAACGCTCTCCGGTGAGTAGCTTCCGGGTCATCCTTGATCCATTCGTTCAAATGGTTCATAATATATTTCAGATTCTTAATCCCGTATTCACCCGCTTTCATCGGATCGTCACCCAAATCTTCCTCCAATGCCGAAGGATCTACGCGGAAAGCCACCTGTTGTTTGCGGAAACGGTAAATCGGATCCCCGACTTTCTCGTCTACCCAACCTTCCAGTATTTTAAATTCTTCCTTCGAATTTTTTGCCCCGGGGAAATAGGTGTACAACCATTTGATGGCAAATTCGTCGTACGGGCCTAAATCCGGCGGAGTCAATTTCACCCCTTTGTCCCCGGGCTGAGCCACGTAATTAAACCGGGCGTAATCCATGATAGAAGGCGTAGTTCCATATTTTCGAGTGAAACTTGCCGAGCGCAAAGAATCCACCGGGTAAGTACTGGAAGCACCCATGTTGTGCATCAATCCCAGCGTGTGTCCGATTTCGTGAGCCACCACGTAAGTAATTGACTCGTCCATCACGTCCTTCGGCATCTTTTTAGCCCGCACGCGAGGATCCACTTGTGCCGTTTGAACAAAACGCCAATGATTAATCAACTTAACTATATCGTTGTAAATAATCACCGAAGCGGTCATAATTTCACCCGTCACCGGATCAACCCAAGAGGGTCCCATGGCATTCTGCGTGTTCGAGGGAATATACCGGATGCAAGAATATTTCAAGTTGTCGGGATCAAAATTCGGGTCATTTTTCGGGAAATCATGTACTTGCATTACATTTTTAAAGCCAATTTTCTCGAAGGCCTGATTCCAGCGCAAAACGGCTTTCTTGATCGGTTCTTTCCACGACTCGGGAAAAGCATCGTCAACGTACCACACGATCGGTTTCACGGGTTCTACCAATTTGCCTTTTTTGTAAGCCTCCGGGTCCTTGGGTTCTAATCTCCAACGATTCACGAGAGAATAATTGAGTAATTGGTCCTCGGCTTCCGTGATACAATGTTTTCCTGTTTGGAAAATACCTAACCTGAAATCCGGGTATCTCGGACACATTCTCTTTTCCGGTAACAATAACAACGAGCGGGTAGCTTTTACCGACAACGGAGCATTATTTACCAGAGTGGAACGCCCTCTCTTTACCGTCACGTTATAAGCATACCACGTGGAGACCATAACGTTATCCTCGAATGCTTTTATCTCATCCAATTTTGTTCCCTCCTTTAAAGGCGACGCGCTAATCGTAATTTGTCCCCCGCCTTGGTTTACCGGTGATAAATCCAACTCGTTGCCCGTGAACAAGGAAGTCACGTTGATCACCACGGCGGAACGGTCTTTATTGAATGCCTCCACCTTGTAAGCTTTCAGCATCGGGTCTATAAAATTCCTTTGCTTCAACAATTCCCCGCGCTCCTTATCTACCTGTAAATCCAACGCCGCGTTGACACTACGCATGTACACGGTAGTATCTTTTTCAAAAGTAAATTTAATATGCCGGGGCGTGTTGGTCTTGAAACCGTTCGTGCAGAACATCGGGTTACTGGATTCCGATGCCGTGGACCCTAACAACATCTCGCGCCCCATGTATTTCAACGGAATCTCCATGTACAATTTATCGTCCACCTTATGCAAGGTCATGAAACCTCCCTTCGTGGCAATATGTCCCTTGGTTTTGAACAATTTATCATACTTGCTTACCGGCTTTGCCTTAGGCTTGTCCGGCGTTTTTTTTGTCGATACCGCTTCAACCTTGCCCTTTTTTTTCTCCTTCTCATTTTTCGATTGTCCGGCACCCGACGTCACCTCACAAAAAGAGAACAAAAGCAAAGACACCAATAAAAATACAATACTCTTTTTCATACATACAATATTTAAACATTACAAATATCTATCTGGCTTTCCGGAAGTTCCAAATCGCCCAACCATTAAACACGACAATAAAAACGCACAAAGCGCCAATCTGGGGTAATACATGCCTTAACTCGCTGCCGTAGGCGAAAAACAGACGCATGACCTCGATGTAATAGCGCAACGGGTTAATATCCGCTATCACCCTAGCCCATCCCGGCATACTGTCAATCGGCGTCCACATCCCGCACAACAAACAGATAATCAACAAAAAGAAGAAACAAAGCAACATTGCCTGCTGTTGATTCCGACAAGCCGTGGAGATCAACACGCCAAACCCGACCATCGACACGAGAAAAAGGAACGAAACCAAGTAAATGCTCCAGTAACTACTCTGGGGCACAATCCCGTACAACGCCCACACGATAATCAATCCAAGCGTAAGAATCGCCATCCCGATTACCCACGAGGGAATAATCTTCGAGAAGATAAAGGCACTCCGTTTCACCGGGCTCACGTTCATCTGCTCTATGGTGCCGTTCTCCTTTTCCGTCACGATATTCAATGCCGACAACACCGCCCCGATGATACACACCAGAATAGCTAAAAGTGAAGGTATCTGGTATAGACTGGACTCCCCGTCCGGATTATAACGGTGATTCACGACCATGTTGATCTGTTCGAATCCCGGTTCCGTCGGTTTCTCGATAAGCGGAATATTCACATCCGCGCCCCCCGCGTCAATCATCAATCCGGGTACCGTGATTTCTTCTCCTTTCTCCCATTCATTCATCTTTGCCGTCACGCGGGCTTCCGGGGATTGGTTCGCTCGCAGCATTTCAGCCCCTTCCTGCAAACGGGTTTCCGCTTCCGCTCGTGCCAGCATCATTTGTTGCGCTTGTGCCAATCGTGCCTGTGACGCGACTTCCGCTTTAGCCCGTTTCGTCATTTCGGCTTGCGCTTCCGCTTCCACCCGAGCCATGATCTCTTCCTGTGACTCCATCCGAAAACCCGGCTGAAAACCGAACCCGTCCACGTACTCCCATATATACCGCTCCAGTATCTGCAAAAAATAAAATGAAGAGAGCCCTGCCGTCACGCCGTTCACGGCATCTATTTCCAGCATAATCGGGGCTTTTGTACGCTCCATGACATTTTTCTCGAAACCTTTCGGTATCTCCAGTATCCCCGAGGTCTTATTCTTCTCCAGCACCTTCAATCCCTCCTCGTAGGTATCCGCATAAGCCCCTATCCGGAATTGGTTCGAACTCGTCAACTTCCGCAAAAAACTGGCAGAGGTGCTCGTGCGGTCATGATCCACCACGCTCAAAGAGATCGTGGATGTCCTTACCTTCGCTGCCGGGGGAAGAATAAACAACAGTATCGACGTGATCAGAAACAGAATCAGCAATATCGTTTTATCCCTGAATATCTGGATAAACTCCTTCTGTAACAAAAATCCCAGCATCCTCATGACAACCGATTTTTAAAACATTTGATACTAATAACAATCAAAACCACCGTGATCGCCACCAACCCGAACAATTCCGGGTAAACGGCATCCATCCCCAATCCTTTGATCATGATATTTCTCGCTGCCGAGATAAACAAGGTCACCGGCATCATGTGCACTATCGCTTTCATTCCCAAAGACAATGAATCCAACGGGAAGATAAAACCGGATAACGTGATAGCCGGAAGCATCAACCCCGCGATAGAAATGATAATGGCACTCCGCTGTGTCTTTGTCAACACCGACACCATAATCCCCAACGCCAACGAAGACAGGGTAAAAATAGTCCCGACAAAAAACAGTAAGAAGATATTTCCCGTTATCGGGACTTTCAATATAGTAACCGAAATCAACAGGATCACCACGATGTTAATCATCCCGACCAACAGGTACGGCACCAGCTTTGCCAGAATAATCACGGGCGGGCGCACCGGCGACACCAGCAACACCTCCATCGTACCCGATTCTTTCTCCTTCACGATAGCGAGAGAAGCCATCATCGAGCATACCAGCATCAACACGATTCCGATCACTCCCGGCACGAAATGAAAAGCACTGTTCAGCCGGGGATTGTACCGCATCTTTACTTCCGGAATAATCTGTATCGGCAATTCCCTTCCGGCATTGATTTTCTGTTGATAGCTCAATAATGTTGCCAATATATAGGATTCCAACGTGGATGCATTGATCTGTAAACTCGCGTCCATAATTACCTGCATATTCCCCACTCCCGTCCGCTTGATCTCTTTCTCGAAACCGGGCATAAAGACGAACACTTGGGATAAGCGTCCCCCCTTGAACAGTTCATCCACCTCATCCATTGAACGCACATGTTCTACCACTTTAAACGTGGAACTCGCGTCAATCTCCGCCACGATCTGCCTGCTCATCGCATCATTCGACATATCCAGCACAGCCGTGGGCATTTCCGTCAAACTGCTATTCAACGCGAAACCGAAAATCAATAACTGCGAGATCGGTAAAACCACCAATACCAATAGAGTCTTCCGATCCCGAAGAATATGATAAAACTCCTTCCGCGTGAAAGCGAAAAACTGATCTATAAATGTCTTTATCTTCATCTCATCCGTCCTTTCTTTGAGCCCTCCGTGCCAACAAATAAAAAACCTCCTGCATCCCCGGAACACCATGTTGTTGCTTCAACACGGCAGGAGTACCCAATGCCTCGATACGCCCGTCCACCATGATCGACACCCGGTCACAATACTCCGCCTCGTCCATGTAGTGGGTGGTAACAAACACGGTAATCCCGTCCGCTGCCGCCTGATAGATTAATTCCCAGAACATCCGGCGCACGGCGGGGTCCACCCCACCGGTGGGTTCGTCCAAAAACACGATCTGGGGCTCGTGGAATGCCGCCACCGAAAACGCCAGACGTTGCTTTACCCCTTGCGGCAACAAACGTACCGGCGTGTTCCGTTCCTTCAAAAGACCGAGATTCCCCAGCACCTTATCCATTTTATCCCGAATCTCCGAACGTTGCATCCCGTAAATCCCCCCGTACAAGCGTATATTCTCCCGCACCGTCAAACTCTCGTATAACGAGAATTTCTGGCTCATGTAACCGATTCTGCTCTTTATCTTTTCCGACTCCCGGGCAATATCGAATCCCACCACCCGTCCCGTCCCGAAAGTCGGTTTGCTCAACCCGCATAACATCCGCATGGCAGTGGTTTTGCCTGCACCGTTCGCCCCGAGGAACCCGAATATCTCTCCACGCTCCACGTGAAAACTGATATGGTCCACCGCTGTGAAACTCCCGAATTTCTTCGCCAGCCGCTCTACTTCAATAACCCGTTCCATCGCTAGTATCATTTGTTAACATCATGAAATAATCTTCTATACCCGCCTCGATCTCGTTCCATTCCACCCCGGTATGTCCCGCGCCTCTCAAGGAAGCTGCGAACCGTTCCACGGGATAATCGTTCTCCTTGAACGTGGTGTGAAGCGAATCCCCGAACGTGAAACAGGAATAAACCCCCGGTTCTTCCCGGATGTCCCGCAATAAGCGGTACATATCCCGTGCCCGGAAGGCGACCAGCTTTTTATCGTGTTTCCGGATCAACCGGTCCGGCGTATCCACCGCCAACATACCCCCGTGGAAAATCAAACCGATACGGTCACACAACCGGGCTTCATCCATGTAAGGCGTCGACACCAGTACAGATATCCCGTCCTCACTCAGCCGCTTCAACACGTCCCAGAATTCTTTCCGGGATATCGGGTCGACTCCCGTCGTCGGCTCGTCCAAAAACAACACCTTCGGTTTATGGATCAAGGCACAGCATAGCCCCAGCTTTTGTTTCATCCCCCCGGACAAAGCTCCCGCTTTCCGGTTTTTAAAAGGAGCCAGTTGCTCGTATATATCTTTTATCTGGTCATAATTTGCCTGTAACGTCGTGTCGAACACGCTGGCAAAAAAACGCAGGTTCTCCTCCACCGACAGGTCTTGGTACAGGGAAAACTTCCCCGGCATATACCCCACGATATTCCGCACCTCCCGGTACTGGCCGATCACGTCGAATCCTCCCACGGAAGCCCGTCCCCCGGTAGGCAAAAGAAGTGTCGTCAATACCCGGAACAGCGTGCTCTTGCCCGCCCCGTCAGGTCCGATCAAGCCGAATACTTCCCCCTTCTTCACCTCCAGAGAAATCTCCTTCAGGGCGACAATCTCTTTCAACACCTGCCGGTACTTCATACTGATATTCTCCGCTACAATCATAATTTATTTATAGCGTGTTAAACTTCACGTCGGCATACATCCCTACCCGCAGGAAACCGTCGTTCTCTACATGGATTTTCACGGCGTACACTAGATTGTCCCGTTCATCCTGTGTCTGTACCGTTTTGGGTACAAACTCGGCTTCCGAGGCTATCCAAGATATTTTCCCCCGGTATTCCCGTTCTTCTCCGCCACCCAATTTGGCAAACACCCGTACCGGATCGCCGACTTTTAATCCGCCTATACGCCCGCCTTCCAAGTAAACCTGAAGCGTCATGTTTTTCAAATCCCCGATTTTATACAGAGCCTTTACCGGGGCTGCCAATTCTTTCTCTTCCGTGTACTTCGCCAGTACAATCCCCTCGATAGGGTTGACAATCAGGCAACGCCGGATCTGATCGTTTACTTGATCCACTTTTAGGGCTATTGCCGCACTTTCCGCCTTTGCCCCTGCTATCATCACCTCCGCCTGATGTGTTTGTCCCGCCAAAGCCGAACGCCCCTCGTCCACCATCGCTTTCACGTCATCATACTGTTTCCGTGTAGCCGCCTTGCCTTCCAGCAAACGCTCCACCCTTTTCAACTCTTTCTCCCCTTTCTCCACCTTCAAACGGTAGACCTCCAATACCTTGTCCAAATTCGGGATTCGTTCGTCCACGGCCTTCACTGCCTGTTGTGCCTGTACCTTCAACCAATGCAATTGCATCGTGTCTATCAAACCAACCACCTTGCCCGCTTCTATGTAATCCCCTTCCATTACCTCCAAACGCTCCACTCTTCCACTCATCTCCGATGACACGATCACCTCTCTCGTTTCAAACATTCCCGACGCATCCCGCTCCTCCGTTTTGTCTTTGCAACCAACTCCCAGACAAGCCAAAATCACTAAACCCAATATAGTATTCTTCATCTCCAAAAACATTTAATTCTCAAATCGTAAATCCTTTAATAAAATTTGAAATCATAAATCTCAAATCGTAAATCATAAATCGTTATGAACTTTATAAACCTAACGTTATTTTCTTCGAATAGACCATCATCTTCAGCTCTACCTCCCGCAACACCTTTTCCTGCTGTGCTATCAACGCTTGATTCACATCCGTGATCAACTCAGAGATCGTGTACACTCCATTCGCGTACTTCACTTCGGATGCCTGTCGGATACTCTCCCGCAAGCGCACAGCCTCTTCGTCACTTTTCACCAACTCCTGCAATTTTCTGATTTCCGCATCCTGCATCAATACTTCCATCTTCGTGTTGAAAATAAAACTCTCTTGCTGGTTCCTCACGCTCTCCTGTTGTACCTTAATCAATTTCCGGTCATTCCCTCGTGTATTCAACTTCCCGAAATTCCAACTTACCATCACCCCGCCGATAAAATAAGGCTTAAAATCACTGTCAAACGTATTCAATCCCGATTTACCGTATCCGCCCATCGCGAACAAACCGATTTTAGGCATATTCTCGGCATTCTGCATCTTCAAATCGGCATCCAATCGCTTGATCTTGCTATCCAGATATCTCAACTCCGGACGCTTCACCTCGCCATTTCCAAAACGACTCTCCACTACCGGAACTTGTAGTTTGGTTTCTTTCGACAAAGGTCGGTGAATCAAAGTCGATAACACGTTCAGACAAGCCTCACGCTTGGCTTCCAGTTCAACCCGCAACTGTTTGTATTTTATACGCTCCACGTCTATCACATCCAAATCCGTCTCGTAAATCACCCCTTCTTTCAAAGCCACCTCGGCTCGTACCCGCAGGCTATCCAATATCTCGTCCGCCCGATTCAACTGTTTCTCCCTCCCCTCTATCGTCAATAAACCGAAATACAACTGTTTCACCTTATCCTTGATCTCGTATAACTGGGCATCCAACCCGGCATGCATCATATCGACCTCCCGGTTTGCCATCTCTTTTCCCGCCTTCATCCTGCCCCCTGCCCACAACGCCTGCTTTAACGACAGCGACACATTATAGCGATCCCGGTCACTCACGGGAATCGTCATTTGGGGAATCGACACCGGTACGTTCATCGTCGGTAAGTTAAGATTCTGTCCTTGAGCAACCTCGTTCAAATCCACGCTGATATTCACCTTATCCGGCATCTTCAAATCCAACTCCATCTTCTCCGACTGCCACGACGCCACTCCCGACAAACTGAACTCCGGCATATACACCCTCGAAATATTCGATAGCGTATATTCCCGTGCCTGATCCAACAACCCATATTGTCGTATCGCCGGGTAATTATCCATCGCCCACTGCTGACACTCCTCGATCGTGATCACCCGCTCCGGTTGACCACCCCTAGCCACTTCCTGCCCCCGAAGCGAAGCACTTAACATTATAATACACACAAAAGAAAACGCTCTCTTTCTCATAAACTCCAATTGTTAGCTGAACACATACTTATCTAAATTTTAAATTAAAACGAACGCCTCCATAAAACAGGGTACACGCTTTCCAAAATTTATCGCAAAAAAAAGACGCCCGGAACTCTGCCCGGACGCCTCTCTCACTAAATGAACTGATCTGTCTTATTGCTCTTTGATAAATTGTGTCAAACCGCTTTTCTTCAATAAATTCAATAATGCCTCGTACCGCTTGATAATCATCGGAAATTCACCATGCTCCGCCCGAATTTCGGCATCCGTCTTCGTGTAAATCATTTCCGTGAAATCAGAAAGGTCTTCCAACCAATTGGGAAAGTAAACATTATATCGATCCACTTTTATGTATCTTAAAACACCATATCTTCTTGGATTCGTTGTAAAATCGTCATTATATAAAGGCTTTTCATCATACCGATACGAACTATTATTGTTTTCCGCCAATTCAAAAAGATCTTTTGTAGCCCACGCCTTTTTTTCTGGGAAATCCGGTGTTTCCTTCGTGATATCGAAATAAGCCTGTAATTCCTCTTCATAGGTTACTTTAAAAAAATACTTCAACTCGTACATCGCCAATCTCCAACCATACATCCTTTTCTCCTCTTCGGTCATTTCCTCCACGGGTATAAAATTTTTCGCTTTCCCTCTCGACATGGTGTACCTAGAACTCAATGCCAACAAACCCAAATCCCGCAACAAAGAATCCTTATTAGCACCTTTCTGAAGAGTATCTAAAACCAAAAAACCATGTGGGCCGTACTTCCCTTTAAAATTAGGTCCATACTCTTTATTCAGATAAGGTTCAATCAAGTAATCCCGAAGAAGTTCCACCATCATCTGAACTTTACTTTCATCCTGTTGCAATGTATATTTCGGTTTACTAAGTTGGTTAGAAAAACCATATCCGGGATAAAATATTTCATAATGTGTGTACGGATTTCCTCCATGGTCATAACGTGTTTGCCGTCCGATCGTATCAGAATAGAAGATCGGAAAACCGGTTTCCACATAAACACTATATATCAACTGGTCCAACTCGCCCGCATTCGGATTATATTCTATCTCATACCAATTTTCCTCAAGATCCGATACAGAACCAGCTTCATTATCGCCACAGGAATAAACAATCATTCCCAACAATAATCCACAAATTAACGCTTTTATTTTCATCATCTTTCCAGTTTTAATATAAGATACTATCTTCTCGGCTGTTTTGCTCTATGGTTCCGTCACTTTGTTCTATTTCAGCAACAGGTATGGGCAATACCCATCCGCCATCCGGATATGCCGGAAGCAAGTAATAACCTTGCAATATTCCGGGAGTACCATTACCACCATACGCATTACCGTACGTGTTGTGCTTGATACTCTTCGCATCTAAATAGTTCGGGCAAACCGCATAACGCCGCAAATCAAACCAACGCTGTCCTTCAAAACAGAATTCGCGGCGGCGTTCGTTCCGAATCAAATCAATCAATTCTTTCCCCGTGGCTGTAATCGGCTTCAAATTATTAACCCGATTCTCCATTAACTTTTTCAACGCTTCCCGTGCCAGTCCTTCTTGATTTGTCATTGCCAATGCCTCCGCCAGATTCAAATACACTTCAGACAGACGCAACGTGAAATTATCGGAAACAAAGGAATACTCTTGCTCAACATCGAGAGCTTTTATTTTACGGGGAATATAAAAATCCACTCTCCCCTCTGATGCAGGCACGTTTTCTTCATGAAAAAGAGTAAATTTTTTCCGACAGTCATTCGCTTCCTCTTCAACAAGTCCATGCTCGTCAAACAAAGCCACTAATTCATCGGACACACGGAAAGCGGCAGAATTAGTTCTGCCTTTCACAAGTGGAAATACCCGGTTGTTACTGTTACTCCCTTGCGTGAAAATAATCTCGGGTGAATTGGCATCGATCCAAGAGGTATCTTTCTCTGCGGCTTGAGTTAAATTTTTTAAACTATACTTATTGCCGTTTATCACGGCATTACACAAATCCGGCACCAAATCCCATTTTCCCATGTAACAGTACACGCGGCTTAAAAAAGTCTGAGCTGCCTCTAAACCGGCACGTCGTATAGTTGTCGGTCGGTATGTTCCCAAATAATCAATAGCTAATTTCAAATCACTTACAATCACCTGGTAAACGCTATCCACGGAAGCGCGCGTATAGTCTTTGTCTTCCACGTAATGAGTCAACTTGATCGGAACTCCCGGATCTCGCAAAGCCGTGATTTTGTCATAAGGCTTGGCATACAAATTAACCAAAAAATAATAATACGAGGCGCGCAGGAAATGGCATTGTCCCCTTACCGCATTGCGGTCTTCATCCGTATCGTGCGTAAACTCCTCTACTTTATTCAAAATCACGTTCAATACGGCGATATGTTCGTACAAACGTCCCCAAGTCTTATCACTATAAAGCACTTTTGAAAAATTGCAAGGATCCTTTTCCCACGCATAATAACCGTATAATTTTGCCGATGGTTCGGTATCGACATATTCGCCTTTAACAAACTCTTCTACATCGTCATCCATTACATTCAACCAAGGGAAATACGCTCCCGTTTTACTATCGGGTTTTAACTGATCCTTAACACCAAGGACAGAATGTTTCATATAACCACTCCCAACCAAAAGTTCATTCAAATCTTTACAAGAAGTGGCATAAGCATATTCACTCGACTCTTCTTCCAAAAAATCGGAACAACTTACCAATCCTAAAAGGAGTATCCAGATTCCAATAAAATATCTTTTCATAAATCCCATGTTTTAAAATGATACGTTCACGCTCAATGAGTATGTTGGTTGCACCGCCACGTTAATCTTATCTGCAGAACCGGATTGCGAAGCAGGATCCTGTCCTTTCAACTCTTTCGCACTCCATGTAAACAAGTTTGTTCCTGACAAAGACACGTACAACGATTTACAACGCAATTTTTTACAAACCTCGTCCGAGAACACGTAGCGCAAATTCAATCGTTGCAATTTCAAATAGTTCCCGCTAACGACCCGCACATCTGAAAAATTATACATCTCCCAAATATTCTTAGCGAATGCATAGGGTTCTCCATTCCACCAAGGAGTAAGAGTTACACCATATGCAGTCTTGTCCATTATTCCCGGAATATTCGTGTACTTCTCATCCCCAGGTACTTGCCAACGATTGACCATTTCTTTGCGTAAATTCTGTATAGGCGATACCGCTAGAGACTTGGCATCCGGATTATACAACTTCAACAATCGGATTTTAGAACCGATGCTATATGTCAAGTTGAAATCCAACACGAAACCTTTCCATGATAACATATTTGAAATACCTCCCTGCAAATAAGGCACGCGGCAACCGGAATAACGCATCACTTTCGTGAACACATCCGTTTTCGCCATGTCTACATACTCGGCGAAATATTCTTCGCCCGTACGGGCAAAAGTCGGTCGTCCATCATCAGCACTCAACCCGGTAAATTCATAAGAATAGAAAGAATTCAAAGGCTTGCCAGATATATGGGCATTCCCGTTCAAGAAATCCATATAGGTGTATTCATCATGCAACGGATCCTCTTTGTCTGTTTCGATCAATTTATTGATCAATTTATTAACCACACCTCCTAACTGCGGGTCAATTCGCCACATAAATCCGTTCCGGTCGCCTCCCCCCATGGCGGTATTGATCGGGTTGATATTCACGCTCACTTCCACTCCTTGGTTCTCTACAGTACCCTGATTCACAGAATAAGAAGAAACACCATTCACTTGAGCTACTTTTTTAGTCAAGAAAGCATCCGTTGTCTTAGTATAAAAATAAGATAATGTCCCACTGAATTTATTATTAAACAACGAGAAATGCAGAGAACTATTAATAGACATCTGTTTCTCCCAACTCAAATCCGGATTTGGAAAAGATTTGATTGTCGAACCGTATTCATTAAACGCATTATCTAACTCGCCTTTCACGATGATTAATTCAGGAATTTGTGTCGCTTGAGTCGTTCCTCTATACCCGAAAGAAGCCGTCAACGCAAGATTATTCACCCAATACACGCTTTTCAAAAGATCTTCATGCATATTCCAACGACCGGACACCGCCCATACCGGCAAAAATTTGTCTCTTGCCCGATCGCCAAACTGGTTGGAGTAATCTACTGCCATATCGGCATTAAATATATATCGATTTCTATAACTATAATTAAACGTACCAAGGTATCGAAGTCTATTCGACGTACGATCCTTAAATGTTCCCAATGCCGCTGAATTTGTCGTCAACCATTTCGTGTAGGTTTCATATTGAGTGTAATCAATCGTTCCGACTTGCAATCCTCTTTCCGGAACATAACAACGAAAAGTCTTGTTCAACCCCGTGTTATGGGAAGAAGATAACTCGAATGTTGCCATAAGCGAAAACATATGGTCTCGCTCTTCGTCCAAAAAGAAATGGTAGTTCAACTGACTTCGCAAAGTATAATTTTCATTTTTGGTTGAATTTCTCCTCAATTCGCCCCCGTATGGCAAATTTGTCCCCTTCCGGAAAGAACCAGTATCAAAATATCCATTTTTTCCCCCATCCGTCCAATCGTCACTAGCAAAACCCTTTTTACTGAGCGATTTTGCATAATGCGTCAAAGCTCCATGATATACGTCATTATCAGTATTGGCTATGGAATAAGCAAATACTCCCGTTAATTTTAAATTATCTAAAATATTATAACTTGCATTAACTGAAAAAGAAAGTTGGTTTTTATCTATATGCTCGTAAGAATTATCTCGTTCATTCAATATATTAAACCATGACTCACCAGAACCTCCATTTAGCATTTTTTTCGGGTAAAAATAGAGAGAACCATCCTCGTTGTTAATTGGCACGGCACGACTAGTATTATACGCAAAATCCATCAATCCCACATCCGATGGCGTATGCTCCTGCTTTTGTACATTTCCCTTCAAATTGAACGTGGCATTGAAACGATCGTAATTCAAAGTGACCTTCATACCTGCCGTGTAACGATCGCCGAACTCCTTTTGAAGCACTCCGTTTTGACGGTTATATCCCACCGAAGCGTAATATTTCGCAGTCTTGGATCCCCCAGAAAAAGACAATGTATGCGTGTGAGAAAAAGCATCCCGGCAAAGTTCATCAAACCAATCCGTATCCAATGTTTCGTAATACTCCACTTGCCGCTTGAATTGCTCAAATGTCATTAAACCGTTACGATAATCTTCATAAGCAGCCTCGTAACCGATCCACGTGTTTTTATCGGCATATGTCATCTTCTTTTCTAGCAATTCCCGGGAATAAGCAACCCTTTCCGCTGAATTCATCACGTTCACCGTACGATCTGAATAACGCGGGCGGCGAGTAAGCGTTCCTCCGAAACTGTAACGTACCGTGGGAGGTCCTTCCTTACCTTGTTTTGTCGTAATCACGATAACACCATTGGCAGCCCGCGTACCGTACAAAGCCGTGGCGGAAGCATCCTTCAACACGTCTATTTGCTCAATATCTTCCGGATTCAAACCCGAAATGGCATTACCTAATAAATTCACAAAATCCAAATCATTCAACTGTGCCGGATCCACGTCTACCGGATCTTCCTGAATAATCCCATCGACCACCCACAATGGTTCCTGCGAACCCAATACAGTAGAAGTCCCACGAATACGTAACCTTGGAGAAGCTCCTACTTGTCCTGAATTTTGCATGAATATCATACCCGGCACACGTCCTTCCAACATCTGGTCTAGCGTGCTCATACCCGGGGTCATAATGTCATCCATTTTCAATGTCGTCACTGCACCGGTCAATTTCCGTTTATCAATTTGCTGATACCCTGCATTGATCACCACCTCTTCCAGCTCTTGCGTGTCATCCTCCAAAATCACGGTCAAAAACTCCTGCCCTGCATATTTCACTTCTTTCATCTTTTTCCCGATAAATGAGAAACACAATACCACGTCATCCCCGTCAGGAATCACCATTGTAAATTTTCCATGCACGTCGGTCGTGACCCCTCGGGTTGTTCCCTTCACAAGTACCGTGACGCCCGGCAAGGTATCCCTAGGAGTTGTCCCCAACACGACTCCGGTCACCGTTCTCTTTTTCAACTGCTGTATAGGTGTCGTCCGTTTTAATATAATCAAGTCTTTCTCTATCGTATACACTAGATTGGTTCCCGTCAACACAATATCTAAAATCTCACGGATCGTCTTATCCTGTACATTTATTGTTATTCCAACCACTTGTTCGACATCTGCAGCAGAATAAATAAAAGAAAGTCCCGACTTTTGCTTGAGTATATCCACCACCTCGATCAATGATTTTTGCTTTACTTGTAAATTCAACTTCATATCCTGTGCATTGGCAAACAACATACTCGCAGACAAAACCAAAAGCAACACGACTAATTTTATCGTTCTTATCGCTTTCATAAAACATATATTTAACCTATTAAACATCTATCTTCTGTAACTCATTATTATTCGCCCTCTTCTTCTTCATACCACACGCCATATTTTTCAGCAATATCGTGTATTTGCCGATAAGGAAGAGGATTCTTCGGGTCCGTAACCGCACGATGTCCTGTAACCGTGTATAAGTTTCGTAAAAACGGCACATCCAACGAACCTTTTATAGAAATAGGCGCATGCGGGTAAGCCATCCCGTTCTTGCCTATAAAACGGAAACGCAACTCATGGGTCTCTGTCGAAGCGGAAGTAGACGCAAGCAACATATTTGTATGATTCGCCATAGGATAGACAAATTCAACCTCGTAAACATCCCCAGTTTTCTTAAACGACACGGCTTCTACGTATATTCCAAGAGCGTCAAAACCCGTATCTTCATACTCATCCTGCTCCATCTCCTTGTCTCTTACTCCCGCCAAATTATAAGTCAACCATGGGTCATCAAACAACACTGCTCCCGCCAATTCAATACCAGCAGGAACTGTGGTGAATTTACACAACACTTTCAATGTATCCTCCGCCACGATAGAACCTGAACCTGCCTTGGATCTTATATCTACTTTCTCGATATTAACCTCAAATGGCTCATAAGAATAATTATCATTAAATAACTGTGTACCTGCTATATAGCGCACATCCCACAAGGGAACTCTAATTTTATCTGGCGTCCCGGCTTTGAATGAATTAGTGCTACCTCCGGTCCCGGAATAGCGAATGCAATTATACTTAGGCTGAGATTTCGCGCTACTACTCAAACGTTCATAAGCACCCATTATACTCATAAAATCAGATTCAAAACCGGTTATTCCTTGTGTTACAAAACAAGAATGAGCAAAAGTTTTTAACACATACCCCAAATCATTCAAAAAAGCTGCCATGGCGCGTGCAGATTTGATATAGTTTGGTTTCCATCTCGTGTTGTCTACCCCACAAAACGCCATACCTTCTTTCACACTTGGGTAATAGTGCTGAATAAAAGCCCCTTCGTATTCCGGCATCCATACCAGATAATGGTCGCTTTGCTTTGCGTCCGGATTTTGTTTGAAATAATCCAACACCTCTTGTGCCATCGTTGCAATATCCTCTTTTTGCATATCTAAATAACTTTTGGTACTTTTGATGTAATGGATTTTAATAAACTCTGGGTTAGCGTCATTCAATTCTAGTCCAAATTTTTTATCCACCCGGTAACGCATAAAATTCTCATGGAAATAATTCTGTATATGCAGCGTCATCCCTGACAAACGATAATGCCAATTCTCTATTTCCAAAATATCGGACGGTACATAATACACTACATTCAAATTGTGCATCTGTTCAGGCGTATAGGTCTCTCCGGGAGGAACAATCTCTTCCTCCTTTTCCGCATCAGCTTCCCTATACGTTTTTGTACAAGATGTAATAAAAATGGATAAAAGTATCCATAATAAAAATCCTACATTTTTTTTCATCATGCTATTGATTTTAGATTACCACATTATTTCATTTTTCTTAAAAACGAATAACTAGTAAAAATTGGGTACAACAATTTCATTTTTTAAAACTCACACGATTGTTTTTTTTACCACACAAAACTCATCTTGCTAAAGATAGGCATTTTATATATATCTTATAATCTAACTCATTCTTTTTAACACATTCTTTATCACTTTTCCAAACAACGAATGAATTTAACTATATACCCCTTCTCTATCTTACAAATTATACAGCAATAAAATTTATTAATATGAAGGAATATACTATAACCAAGTTTTCACCCCAATTGCCTTGAGGCTTATATCGCAATCTATCAGTATCTATTTTATTTATCCATAATAAAAGCGTCCGGGAAATCCCGAACGCTTTTAAAAATACACAGATACTATTTAAACAAAACTAATTACTTCCTAAACGCATGTATTCGTCGATCTCTGTAAATTGATCCGTGGAATAATCGCCTAATAGATGCTTCGCGAAATGGAACCATATTTTTCGTTTGAAAAAATCCAAAGACACTCCCCGATAACCGTGATTTTGACCGGGTAAAATTAGCATATCGAAATTCTTACCGGCCTTGATTAACGCATCCGCCATTCGGAAAGTGTTGGCAGGATGCACATTATTGTCGGCATCCCCGGCCACGAGCAATAAATGCCCTTTCAGGTTCTTTGCCAACTCGATATTGGTCGGGATATTGGGTTTCTCGAATTTTACATTTTCAATCGTACTCTTCGTGGAATCTTTCACATCCTCCGGGGCTTTTGCTTTTTTCTTGGTCACAGGCTTGGTAGCCCTTGCCTCTTTTATCCCGTGGTGTGTTTCTCCCCACCAAATGTTATAGATATTATTATCATGATTCCCGGCAGAAGATACAGCCGCCGTGTAAAAATCCGGATAGGTGCAGATTGCCGCCGTGGACATAAAGCCTCCCCCGGAATGACCGAATATTCCTACCCTTGACTTATCAATAAACGGGTAACGATCTGCCAGTTGTTCTATCCCGTACTTGTCATCAGCCAACGGGTAATCCCGCAGGTTGCCGTATCCGTAGGTGTGGTACCATCTGTCACGCAAAGGGCTTCCTCCCCGGTGTCCGAACGTGACCACGATAAAACCCACTTGTGCCAAAGCCGCATTATTAAATCCCGTTGAAACACTAAATTCCAAAGGAACTCCTTCAGTTTGCGGTCCCGGATACACGTAAGATATGATAGGGTACGTCTTCGTGGAATCGAAATCCGCCGGTTTCCACATGTAACCGAATAGGTCCGTTGAACCGTCTGCCGCTTTCACGGAGAAAGGTTCAGGCATACGCCAACCCGTTTCGTAAAGCCGGGACAAATCGGGAGATGCCAGTTCTACAACAACTTTCCCGTCCGTGTTTCTTATCACGCTCCGAGGTTCCAAATCAGCACGGGAATAATTGTCCACGAAATATTTCCCGCCAAATAAAAAGTTCGTTTTGTGCGTTGCCTGTTCCGGTGTCAATATTTTCACCCCTCCTTTCCCGTCAAAACGAACTTTATTCAGGCGAGCATAATAAGGACTCTCACCCTCTTTATCTTGCCCGTAAGCCTCGAAATAAATGGTTTGTCCCGTGGTATCTATCCGAACAATTTTCCCGGATGTCCAACCACCGGAAGTAACAGCATTCTTCAGATTTCCCTCTCCGTCATACCGATACCAATGCCCGTGCCCCGTGCGTTCCGACCACCAAAGAATTTCCTCCCCGTCTTTCAATACATGGAATTTAAATAGCTGATCATTAAAATAAGGTTCACATACTTCGTTAATCAACACTTTCACTTCTCCTGTTTCCGGGATTACCCGACACAACTCCATCTCATCACAAGTCCTTTTCTTGCGCGTGAAATAAAGCCTTTTAGCGGGGCGTCCGACACTGTACACGAATAATTTTTGATCTTTCCATTTTTCCACATCTAATTTCACTTCTTTTTTAGCGGAAATATCAAACAAGTGTAATTCATCCTGTTGCACGTGTTCATCCCCCGGCATGGCAAATTTGTATTTTTGCAACGTCGGACGTCCCGTGCCTAAAGTATTTACCAAGTAAAGCTCCTCCATTTTTCTTTTGTCCTCACGCTCCGCGTAAAAGAATCTTGAATCTCCGAACCAAGTAATATCCGGTATTACCTTTTTCGTGGAATCCGCCGTCTTGGGCGCGTAAGAATAACCTGTACGCCCGTCCGTTGTCAATTGTGTTTCCACGGAATCTTTCAGCGAAAATAAATACAGATTATGATTCTTAGCGTATACCGTGTAATTGCTATCCGGGGAAAGTTTACCGTCGTATTTTATCGTCTTAGCCGGCTTCACCGGTGTTTTCGGATTTTTCTTTGTCGTGTCGGGAATCACTCGTTCCAAAGCGTTCGTCCGAAGGTCGTATTTAAATCTTACTCCCTCTGAAGTAAATTGCAAAACCTTCCCTTTCTCTTCCAAAGAAAAACCCGATAATTTAATATCCTTGTAATTAACAGGTTTATGCGTCACCCGGCTAATCTCACCCGCTAACTCTTTGCGGTCGAACAATTCACGATTCAACCCGGCTTTAGGGTCCACGAAATAATAACGTATCCCGTCTTTCGTTTCATATTTGTACCAGAATTTATCCGTCCCCTTCAAAACATTAGGTAACACACTTGTAGAACCGACCAGAGATTCTAAATTCAAAAAACGCTCCGCTTGTTTATAATTCGCCTTTTGCCCAACCCCGGAAAGGGAAAATAAACAAAGCAATATCCATAAAAAATACCTTACCATTATCTTTATTTCTTCCTGTACTCCTTGATGATTTCTTCAATCATTTCCGCCGTTAATTCATGCCCTTTCAGAAGAGGATAGCCTTCCCAACGTACGATACCTTCCGGATCAACCAGAATAGCATGAGGAACAGCTGTTATCCCCAAGGCTTTATGCAATACTTTCTTGGTATCGATAGCACTGTAATACTCTATCACGGGTTCTTTCATCGCTCTCACCCGTTCTTCTTTTTGACTGCACATACCGATAATCACCAAGTCTTTTTTAAATTTCTTACTGAACTCATTTAAATCCGGAATCCCTTTCCGACAAGGGGCGCAAGCCGGTCCCCAAAAATCGATCAACAGGAATTTACCTTTCATTTTCGGCTCTTTGGTCAACCATTTTTCAACGACCAATTCGGGAGCTTTTTGATTCAAGAAAGATTTTGCCCACATCTTTTTTTCTACCTTATCCTCATTCCCGTATTTCTTAATAATATCTTCAATTACCTCCGCCGTCAACTTAACTCCTCCCAACGGATAGCCTTCCCAACGTACTATACCTTGAGGATCTATCAGTATCACGTGTGGAATCCCTGTAATTTCCAATTCTTTACTCATTCTCTTTTCCGTATCCACCGCACTATAATAATCAATAACAGGTTCTTTCATGGCTTTCACTTTCTCCGCTTTCTCGTAAGAAATCCCGATCACCACCAACTTATCTTTAAACCGCTCACTGAACTCGTTCAAATGAGATATCGCTTTTTTACACGGGCCGCACGTCGTTGCCCAAAAATCAATCAAAACAAATTTTCCTTTCGTATCCGGTCGATCCGTGATCCATTCTTCAACAACTAATTCCGGAGCCTTTTGATTGATAATCGATTTGGCATACAACCAAACTTTGTCTTGTTTTTGTTGTGAAAAAACAGGAAAAACAGACCACACGGCTATAAATAATAATACAACTCTTTTCATATATTCTTTTTTAATTCTTTAATTCATTTTCCAATACTTCCCGCATCTTTTCGCGTCCCATAAAACCTCTGAAAGAATTTTTTATATTCCCCTCCCTATCCACGATTAAATAATGAGGCAACCCTCCCATTTTAAACTGCTCATCTATCAAATAGCGGTAAGTTTCATTCGTCACCCGGTAATGGTCACCACTCATGTCCGGAATCATTTTCAACCAACGTTCTTCCGGTGAAGCCTTTGCCCCGGTAATAAACAAAAACTTAACCCCTTTTTTTTCGAATTCCTGTTTCACTTCCTCCATTTCATTCATCGCTCTCAAGCAGGATTTACAGTACACGTACCAGAAATCAACAAATACCACTTCTCCCCGGTAACCCGTCATGATACTGTCAAACACCTGTTCTTTCGGTACATTCGGAACCTTTCCGATCTTGTATCCCGGTTTTGCCAGATGTTCCGCCCATGCCTTATTTCCTTTCTCGTAGATATCGGTAAATAACTCTTTCACGTAAGGTGAAGCCGTTTGCATCAATGCCAGATGTTCCTTTCTTAAAGGCAGATCATTATTTACACGCGAATGGCAAACATGAGCTTTTTGTAAATCCAGTAAATAGCCTCCTTTATTTTCCAAAAAAGCCTGCAACTGTTCTTCCTTTCTAAAGTACGACAACATCTTGTTAATCGAATGATCAGGCAGAAGCATCAAATCATAACCGGCATCCGCAAAAATTGGCTGCAATATATTAAAGCAGGAGTATTTTGTATAAAGCAGATCTCTCGAATCTTTTGCTCCTTGATACGCCTTCTCAAAATTCGGATTCATCGAATAAATATCTTCTGCGCAATCCAACAACGCTTCCAATTGAGCATAGCGGAACCAACCTTCACCTTGTTTTTTCTTTTGCTTTGATAACTCTTTTAATCGACTATCATACAATTCTTTGCAATAAAGAATGTATTCATTTTCCGTCATTCCTTTGATTTTTTCCAAATCTACCGGATAACTACGGTTACGCTCACCTCGACAAAGCAAATATTGATTCAATTCCGAATAATCCCCTTCAAATTCTCCCCTTGTTTCCTTTGTATTCACGTAAAGCCTTGCATTCTCCCCCGGATTCAGGACAATCTCTAATTCCCCATCCATACACGCTAAAGAAAGATTCAACAACAAAGAACCGTGTTGCTCGAATTTTATCAGAGCTTTCCCGTTTTCATCCAGTGCAAATTCTCGTTTACCGGGCAGAAATCCACCCCATGACAAATATCCTTCCTTCTTCATTCCGGGTTCATAATCCTGCACTTGAACTTCTAAACAAGTCCGAGCACTTTTCAATACCGGGGACTGCCATTCCCGAACTTTCATTTTTTCAGTCTTCTGCGCATACCCGCTTCCCAAAAGACACAATATCGCTACAACGACAAGAATAACTTTACGCTTCATTTTCATGCGATTAAAAAAGGTTGTCCAAAAATTATCCCGGACAACCTCCAAAAAACAGCTACTTGTACTTACTAATAATTTCTTTAATTTTTGCAGTCGTCAAATCTATGCAAAGACCTTCCCAACGAACGATTCCTTTCGGATCAATCAATTGGACGTATGACAACACGTGCAAATCCATAGTCTTCCATATTTCCCCTTGCGGGTCACTCGCCAAATTGTACTCGATTTTAGGCTCGATTTCCAGTAATCGCTTAACGCCATCTTTGGCACAACCAATCACCACTAAATCATCGGCAAATTCCTTACTCCATTTGTTTAACTTCGGGATCGCTTTCCGGCAGGGACCACAGTGAAAACTGAAGAAATCCCGCAAAACAAACTTGCCTTTCGTTTTCGGTTCTTTCGGGTACCATTCCTTTATATTCCAATCCGGAGCTTTCTCTCCTAAAAACGGTTTTGCCATATTCCGGTCAACCCCTCCATTCTCGTAATCATACTTTTTTAACAAATTCTCGATCACTTCGGCAGTTAGTTCATATCCTTTCGTTAGCGGATTTCCTTCCCAACGTACAATACCTCTTGTATCCAATAATATAGCATGCGGATAACCTTTTATCTCGAATTTACTTATATATTCTTTTTTCGTGTCGATAGCACTATAATACTCGATAACAGGTGTTTTCATCGCCCGTACATGTTCTTCCTTATTAAGAGAAACTCCGATTACCACCAAATCATCTTTGAACTTCTTGCTGAACTCGTTCAAATCGGGAATACTTTGCTTGCAAGGAGCGCAAGAAGGTCCCCAAAAATCTATCAACACGAATTTCCCTTCCGTGTTCGGTACATCCGTCAACCATTTTTCAACTTTCAATTCCGGGGCTTGACGATTCAAATAAGATTTTGCCCAAAGTGTTTTTTCACCATTGCTCTCCATCAATCGTCCCTGAACTTGATTCGAGGTCGTTACTGTCCCCTTTTTTTGTTGAGCATCGGCTGATTTATTAGTTACCTGCACGTTTCCATTACCCAACATCTTGAATAAATTCTGCAAATCCTCCGCACTCTTGACCTCCATTTTAATAGTCTTGCGAACGGTACCGTCACTCGTGACACTATCCTTCACTTCCGTTTTTGTTTCCTGTGCCTGACCGTTATAAAACATACCTGATAACGCGAACACTGCTAGAAAAATCTTCGTTCTTTTCATACATCCCTTTTTTAAAATTTACCCGAACTTACAAGTAAAAACCCTTATTCTTATTCATTCGTTCCGGCATTAAAATTACTGTTTAACGCAAAACGAACAAACTTTCAAAACAGGGTACAAAGAAGATACATTTTAACAAATTCTTAATAAAAGAGGTGTGTTTTGACACACCTCCAGTCTATAATGTCCATAAAGTCCACGATTCAATAACACAATGACATACAATATCATAAACCAAATCTCTCTATACATTTGACCTTACGACATTATGGACCTTCAGACCTTATGGACGAGAGGGTGTGTTTTGACACACCCTCTACTCTATACAGTCAATACCATTTTGATTCTTATTTCACAGTCGAAACATTAATCACGTTTCCTTTGATTTCGAATTTAACTTGTTCTGTCTTTTCGAACTTATCCAACAATTCATTCATATCACTATACCGGTCAATATTCGCGTAGAAGCGTAAGTTTTTGGCGTCTTCACTCGTGTAGAAGACATAAACATCATACCATTTGCTCAATCGGGTCAGAATATCTTCCAAACGTTGGTTCCGGATATTCAATTTTCCGTTTTTCCAATCCACGAATTCATCCACGTTTACCTCTCTCTGTACTATCGTGTTATTTTTCTTATCCAACACAGCTTGGTGACTCGGTTCCAGAATACAGGATTCATTGCCTGCCGATACTTTCACTTTACCTTTGACGAGAGTGGTTTCAACAAACTCTTCATCCTCGTAATCCCTGACGTTGAATGATGTTCCCAATACTTCTATTTTCTGGTTTTTCATTTCCACGACAAACGGATGTTCCGGATCATGAGCCACGTCAAAATAGATTTCACCGGATGCCTTCACCACTCGTTTATCTCCGGAGAATGTCACCGGGTATTCAATCTCCGAGAGAGCTCCCAAATACACCTTTGTCCCGTCCGAAAGTGTTATCCCGTATTCTCCCCCTCTCGGAGTCGTTACTTTGTTGAAAACTTCCTCTTGGATCAAAGTATCCTGTTTTTTCTCGTAACTCAATACAGAGCCTGTATTAACGATTTTAGCCGAAGCATCTTCCATCTCGTTGGAAAGATTTTCCAGCTCAACACATATTCCATTGGATAACTGCAAAATAGCTTTATTTCCTCCCGCCGGAATGGTTGCCATTTGGGTAGGGGCAACAGTTTTCTCGTCACGCCCTAAAGTAAATACCAGAACGCCGATCAACAAACAAGCCGCCACACCTGAAACAGACCAATAAAAAAGATTGCGCCTTTTTCCCGGTTTCTTTTTCTCCAGACGATTGGAAAACTTCTTCCAAGAAACATTCGCGTCCTTATCGGTAATCTCCTTCACAAACCCGTTTTTCTGATAAAACCTTTCTATCTTGTGAAAATAATCTTTATTCTCTCTATTTGCCGTGTACCATTCTCCAAAGCGACTTTCTTCTTCCGGAGAAAGTCCCCCTTCTAATTTGCGTTCTATGATATCCCACTCTATCTGTTTCATAATTCACCTCCTCTTAAATCTACATAAATTCAATTTCACATAGCTCTTCTGATATTGAAAACGAACTCATATTTATTTCCGGGTACAGCAAAATGATTTTTTTTTCCATAAAATGACTATTTGAATATCATATACAAAAATAACAGCAAAAATGCCAAGTGAGTCTTGATATATTTATATGCTCTTTTTATATGCGTGTGTACGGTTCCCTCCGCTATATTCAAACGTTCCGCCACTTCTTTGTACTTCAACCCTTCGACGACACTCAATTCCAATACCTGCCGTTGCATATCGGGTAATTCCGCCAAAAGTTTTTTCACCTTTCTTTCCCGCTCCGATTCTTCTTCCCCGTACGGAAAATATACCATGGCTTCGGATTCAACAAGATGCTTTTGATATTTATCTATAATATTCAATTTACGATGATGATCCACGCATAAATTTCTCACCGAGGTAAACAGGTAACGTTCCAGTGGAATATTTTCCGGCATACTTTTCCCTTTATTCCACAATCCCATGAAAACTTCCTGAACAACATCATCGGCAAGCGCTTCATCCATTAAAAAATTTCGGGCAAAAAGATACAGACGTTTATACATAAACTTGTATAAACCTTCAAAATGCTCGGAATAATCCTCATTCAGCCATTCTACTGTATACAATTCGTCACTCATAGATAAAATCACACACTCGTATAATAAACATGCATAGTTTATTGAATATTTTCCGTTCGATGTAACAGACAAATATAGAGATTATATTTTACTTCCAAAATAATCGTTTAAAAAACCTATTCTATTTGTACTCGAATCCAATATCTTTATTCATCGGATTTATGGAAATAATCATACACGATTTTTGCTTTAGCTGCCCCGATAACAGTTGCCAGTTCTTTCTGTGAAGCGGATTGAATCGCATTTACCGTTTTAAAATTCTGTAATAAAGATATTTCCGTCTTTTCTCCTATACCTTTTATTTCACTCAAGACACTAACCGTTTGTTTCTTTTCGCGCAATTTACGATGGAATGTGATACCGAAGCGATGGGCTTCATCCCGAATATGCATCAAAGTCTTTAAAGAAATAGATGTTTTCGCCAATAAATAAGGATCTTTATCGCCCGGGTAATAGATTTCCTCCATTTGCTTTGCCAAACCGATTATCGGTACTCGTTCCACCAAATCCAGTTTTCGTAAAGTGGCAACAGCAGAGCTTAATTGTCCTTTTCCACCATCCACGACTATCAAATCGGGAAGTTCTCCCCCCTCTTCCAAAACCCGATGATAGCGACGATACAATATTTCCTCCATGGAAGCAAAGTCATTTGCCCCGATAACAGTTTTCACGTGGAAATGTCTATATTCCCGTTTCGCCGGTTTCCCGTCTATGAAGACAACACAGGAAGCTACCGGAGTGGTTCCCTGTATATTCGAGTTATCGAAACATTCCATGCGATGCGGTAAACGAGGCAATTTCAACTCGTTTTTTATCGTGTTCAACAAGTCCAATTTGGTATCTTGACGACGTAATCCTCTCTGCCGCTCACGATCCATTTTAAAGAATTTCACGTTCCGTTCCGATAAGTCCAGCAATTGTTTTTTCTCTCCTCGCTGGGGAATAGCGTAATTCAGCCCTTGCATAAGCAAATCAGGATAAAAGGGAACCAGAATTTCTTTGGAACGACTATTCACGAGCTGGCGGATTTCAAAAATTCCAAATGATAGAAGTGATTCTTTCGATTCATCTAGTTTTTTCTCTAATTCTATTGTATGTACTTGGTTTACAGCTCCATGAACAATACGCAAATAATTCACGTACGCGTATTTTTCGTCTTCCAGATAAGAGAAAACGTCTATGTCATTCATGGAAGCACTAACAATAGTGGATTTAGTCTGGTGTGATTTCAGTGCTTCTATGGCTTCCTTCATTTCTTGAGCTTTCTCGAATTGAAGCGAAATGGTATATTCCTTCATCTTTTGCATCATGAAGTCAATGACAGAAGAGATATTACCTTTCAATATATTTCGAATTTGGGTAATATTTTCCATGTATTCCTCTTCCGTCACGTACCCCACGCATGGACCCAAACAATTTCCTATATGATATTCAAGACAAACTTTATATTTTCCGCTATATATCGCTGATTTATTGAGATTTAAATTGCATGTACGCAATTTATAAAGACTTTTTATCAAGGAAATCAGTGTACCGGCGTATCTGGCAGATGTAAAAGGACCAAAATACTCCGAACCGTTCCGGATAAACTTACGTGTGGTAAATACACGGGGAAAAGCCTCTTTCGTGATACATATCCAAGGGTAAGTTTTATCGTCTTTCAGTAGGATGTTATATCGAGGCTTATATTTCTTGATTAAGTTATTTTCCAGTAACAAAGCATCTTCTTCCGTATTAACGACAATATACTTTAAGTCACGTATCTTTCTGACCAGAACCATGGTCTTCGAAGATTGATTATTCTTTACAAAATAGGATGAAACTCTATTCTTTAGATTTTTAGCCTTACCTATATAAATAATAACTCCATTTGCATCAAAAAATTGATACACCCCGGGAGTCGTAGGTAATTTACTAACTTTCTCTTTCAATCCTAATTCATCAGTCATATCAATAAAATCCTATATGAAATCAAATTTATCGAAGTCAAATATTCCCTTTTCGCCTATTTTCAGAGTAGGTATTACAATCAATGCCATAAACGAGAGCGTCATAAACGGAGAATTCAAGGGTGTTCCCATTTTAGAAAGTAATTTATTCAATTCCATGTACTGTTCTGCAACTTCCTGACCGGAACGATCACTCATAATTCCCCCTACCGGTAACGGTAACGCATGCAATTTCTCGCTATCATTCACGACCAGTCCGCCCTTGAGTCTTATCACTTCATTCACGGCAGTTACAATATCCGTATCCGTGCTGCCTACCGCAATAATATTATGGGAATCGTGAGAAATTGAAGAAGCGAAAGCCCCATGTTTTATACCTATACCGGATATAAATCCGACTTGGGGTTTCGTGTTATAATAGCGATTCAAGTACACTATTTTCAAAATATCGGAATCCACATCCGATTGATAATTTTCTATTCTTCGGTCGAAATGGAGCATCATTCTCTCGGTAATGATACTATCCGGAACTACTTTTATACAGTGAATATCTCCTTCCACATCCGTGCGGATATCAATATCTTTTATAATATCGTGATTAAATAAATTCAAACAAGGAATTTTTGAATCCGAAATTTCTATTTTTCCCCCTTTTCGATAGACTTCTACCCCATTAATATAAGTAGCATGAATATTTAAAGATTCGAGATCTTCCAAAATGATAAAGTCAGCTTTATCCCCGACATGCAATGTCCCTACATCCAAATGATAAAAATGTACCGGATTGATACATGCCACTTGAAGAATATCGAATATCCCGAAACCGTCAGACACGGCTTTTTTCACTAAATAATTGATATGTCCTTTTATTAAAAGATCGTCGGCATGGGAATCATCCGTGCAAAACATCACGTTATCGGTACGTGTGGCAATTAAAGATTTTAAAGCATCATAATTCTTTGCCGCACTTCCTTCTCGAATCATGATCTGCATTCCTTTTGAAATTTTCTCCTCTGCTTCTTCCAATTCAGATGACTCGTGATCGGTTTCTATACCATGAGTAATATACGCACTTAACGTGTCACCCCTCAATCCCGGCGCGTGACCGTCTATTCTTAAAGTGTATTTTTTAGCTATATCCAGTTTTGCTATAACTTCCGGCTCACCGTTAAGAACACCCGGAATATTCATCACCTCCGCGAGCATGGTAAATTGTCCGGTTTTTGCCAATATCTCCGTGTCTTCCGCGGTAATAATATTACCCGGTTTATCTAATGGAGTCGCCGGAACGCAAGAAGGTATTCCCCAGAAAATTTTTAAAGGTGTTTCCTCCCCGTTTTTTATCATCATTTTCACTCCTTCAACACCCAAAACATTCGCTATTTCATGCGGATCAGATACTACCCCCACTGTCCCGTTAGGAATAACCAATTTTGAAAATTCCGAAGGCATCAACATAGAACTCTCGATATGTACATGAGCGTCTATAAATCCCGGGCATATATAATGATCGTAAGAATTTGAATTTCTCTCTATCGAAAGAATTTTCCCGTCAGAAACAGTTATTGTACACGGATAAAATTCTCTATTGTCAATATCAACTAAATTTCCTTCTATCACTTTCATAAAATAACTGTTTATATGATGTTTATTTCTACTTTTTCTATCTCTCCCCAAGTTTTCATGTATCTATATTACAAGGTACCCTTCGCACCATTTTGAAATGTTCCACGTGAAACATTTCAGTTATCTTCCCATTAAAATCAATAAAACATTAATGTCCGAAGGCGATACTCCGGTTATACGTGACGCTTGTCCTATTGTTTTCGGTTTGATTTTAGTCAACTTTTGACGAGCTTCATACGATAGAGAATTTATCTCCATGTAATCAAATTTATTCTCGATGACTAAATTTTCCAATCGATTCAATTTATCGGCAATTAATTTTTCACGTTCTATATACCCCGAATATTTAATCAAAACTTCAGCCGCCTCAATAATTTCTTCTCGAATAGAATTATCAAAAATAAATTCTTTCAATGAAGGAATATAATCCACTATTTTAGGAATCGTTATTTGAGGACGAGAAATGATATCAATCAATTTCAATTTTTGACGAATA